>JAEEGI010017903.1_pt1 | contig 14463 bp, 13 predicted proteins | sample 8958751 | NCBI WGS metagenome assembly JAEEGI01 (sample SAMN16246545, study PRJNA631951) | gut metagenome | biome: gut microbiome; feature: rumen; material: KS-attached | host: Bos | place: Iran: Karaj | collected 2018-10
CGGCGCGTATACCTGTTCCGCCACTCGCGCATGGTGCTTGCGAAGGGAGTCGAACCCTTAAGCCAGTATGGCAGCCGGGCTTAAACCGGATGTGTATCCCAGTTCCACCACGCAAGCGAATAATGGTGACCCCTGCGGGACTTGAACCCAGCGCCTCCGGCTTGAGAGGCCGGCGTCTTATCCTTCTTGACTAAGGGGCCGTATGGCACCGGATCACGGATTTGAACCACGACTTCCTGGGTCAGAGCCAGGCGTGCTGCCGTTACACCAATCCGGTATTTATGGTGACCCCTGCGGGAATCGAACCCTGCGCTTCCGGCTTGAAAGGCCGACGTCTTATCCAGCTTGACCAAGGGGCCATGTCTCCGCCCGGACTGCCGGGCGGATTATTTGTTTAAGCGATCACACGGACCGCCGCACGGTTTGGGACTACTATAATATCGTCTATCGCCACTCCGAATACGGCTGCAAGCACCACCATATTGTCCAGGGTGGGCATGGCATCGCCGCGCTGCCACTTGTAGATGGCCTGCGGAGTGCTGAAGCCGAATATGTTCTGAAGATCGCGGACCGTGAGTCCTGCGTTTATTCGAAGCCGGGTGATATTCATCCCGGTTGCGACCATATCAATGACCGGTATGTTATCCATCTAAACTGCTCTCCTGTTCCGGCTGTGAGCAGGAACACAGAGCCCGGCTCAGTCAGCCGCATAATCCATCGTCTGTTTCAGTTCGTTCACCTCGGTCGGCATACAAAAAGCCGCCTGCCTCATACAAGGCAAGCGGCCGTGAGTTATGATCTTCTCCCGAAAGGATCAGCTGATCATGCTGCCGTTATACTTTGCCTTATATGAGCGCACAATAACATTGCCCAGGCAGTAATAGCTGGACAGGTACTGTTCTTGCTCTTTTAATGACAAAGTAAAAGCAAACGAAAGCATGTCTCTGTGTCCTTTCTGGGCATGGCCCGATTTCTGCGGTTACTATAACATGGGAGTACCGGCTTGTAAATATACTTGTAGTATAAACCTCGGGTTCAGCTGAGCTGGCCCAGCCTGGCGAACTCTTCTGCGTGTTCGGCTTTAAAGATTGCCCAGCTCTCTTCGGCAGTGTGTTCCGGAGGCGGAAGGGGATCTTTTACCCGGAGTATGGCCATGATCTCATCGAGCTCAGCAAGCTCCTCGTCGGTTATCGGGGGGTATTCGTCATTATCCCAATTTGGATCAGCAGTACCTAAGACCGTTTTGAGTGCATTCTTCAGTTCTTCGACCGAATAGTCTTCATACTTGGACTTCATCCTCACTGACCTCCCGATAATCGTAATAGGCAGCACACTTTATATATCCGCCGCTGTCTGGTATGACGAGGATTCCCGTTCTATTGTTCCCTTGCCGGCAAACGAGAACGCATTCATAGACAGCCCCGGTACGGCACGACGCTTCGAACGGTTCCAGATACTCGCGCTCGACCAACATGTCGGTCGCAAAGTTCTCATAGTCCATTCCACTCAACGTGATACGCCCGACTATTCGAAACGACTGTATGCGGTCAAGCGGGAACGGCTGGTTGAACTCGTCTGCATTTCGCGGCGAAAAGACGAAGAAAGCGCTTCCGTCTGTTCTGCTGGGGGTCTTGTCTTCCGACATGTTATCCATCAGTGGCCCATCTCTCTGTATCCGTGACAATAAAAAAGTGCGCAGCCCCAAATGGAACCGCGCACCGAAAAACGCAGAGCTCCATTTGCTGCTACACAATCCTTCGTCACCTGTAGGGATGAGAAGAGGAGGTGCGTTTTTACCGAAGCAAAAACCCACCCTACAGGTGCATCTTAAGATTGTGTAGCGAGGCCATTTTACCACACCACATGGTTCGTGGCAATAATGAGCGAAAAAAACTGGCAGCCCTTCATCCACGCTTAAGGCCAATGGTGAAAGACTGCCAGTATCCGGCTTGTGATCAGTTTCTTGTGTCTTGGGTCTCAGATGGATTTTCCAGCACTTCCTTAACGATCTGACTTACCCGTCTTCGTAATCCCAGAGGCCGATTTCGTGGAGTTTGTCCCACTCTGCCCGCAGGACCTTTTGTTGCTGTTAGGTCCTGAGGCCTGTCCCGTTGGAAGCTGCTCAACCGGTGGTTTAGCAAAAGTCTCATATCCTTTACTTCTGAACGACACGCTTGATCTTCTGCTGGCTTTGGCTGATATACGAATTGATGAGCTCACTTTCAGCTCTGGTCTGTGCGTAAGCGGTCACGGTAATTGTTTTGGTATCCCAATTTCGAGTATAGCTGTCCGCTGCGACATTTGTGATGTGGTGCTGGGCTAGATAGTCTCGCAAGTCCTGCATGGCCTCCTTGTTGTCCGACATGAGGATGTTGACGTAGAGCCGGTCTTTCGACAGCTTCTTGTTGATAGCCATTGCCAGGCAGCAGCCGAAACCGCTGGCGACGGAAACTGCGATCATGGCCATATTGCTGTCGGCAGTAACGATCTGCTTTGTGATGCGATATCCGATATAGTTGGAAACAGCCAGGGTCGCACCGGCCAGGATGCTTCGCCCGTGCTGGATCAGAATGGTCTTGGAAGTGCCGAGTGCGTTATCTAGGATCTTTGCGAGGAAGAGAATTCCGAGGTGTAGTATTGCTGTCATGGTGAATTGCGTGAGTCTCCTTTTTGAAAATATCGTTGAAATTGATGCTGGTGAGAGGTGTTCTTTTGTGGCTGGCGAGTGATAGGACCCATTCAAATCTATTGACGGGTGTGGGCCAGAAGAAAAAACAACTCGCGAAAATAAAGGACAGCCATGGATCTCCATAGCTGCCAAAGTTACATCGGTGAGCGAACATCCCGAAAAGTAAGGAAAGCCACCGACCTCCTGCAGACGGCCGGGAATCCAATACCCGGAGATCTGTGTCGAGTCGATGGCTAAAACAGGATACCAGAAGCATGCGGGCTTTAGAGACAGGGTAAATGGAGTGGAGCCATGTCGTGACTGATGCAGCTCAGGGTGCAATTCCCGTCACGCCAGCCTTCACTTGATTCCGCAGGGGAAGATAACAGATTCTCCGTTAGAAGTCAATGGGCGTTACCAAACTGTAATGTAGTCCGAATACTGAGGAGATTACTGAAATGTGAAAGTATCTCGAAGATGGGGAAGCGGAGCTTGTGGACCTGACGATTAGCGTCCTGCAAAGCTGGAGAGGATTAGCGACGACAAACACCCGTTCGTCTGTACAAGTCGTTCTCGTGTTTTGAACTGATAAGACAATTGCCTGGGGAGGAGATCGCCCTAAACAGGGCGGTCTCCTCCCCAGGTTCGTTAAGCTTACTTAAGAGGAGTGTTTTCGGCATGCCCTAGATAATCTCAAAAGCCCAGTAAACAGGGATATAAACCATGGTAGTTTTATTCACCCCTTTTCGCCGCCCTGAACGGCCTGGCTGTTCCCCTTGCTGTTGATGATGAGATTAACTTCAGTGTACCTGGTCGCGATACCCTGGATCGGGTTGCGATCGGCCTGCACGCCTTCAAAGGCTACGCCATCTTTCGTGATCCTGATATTAGAAATTTCGTATTTCGTCCCGGCTGGATATTTTTTCCAGAAATCAGAGACGCCCTTAGCGACCAGCTTGTTTTCGATATAGACATCGAAGGTGGCATAGCCAGAGGTGTTGTCTCCAAGGGTGCCGTCGATGAGCCCGTTGACATTAATGTAATATGATTCCTTTGTGAGCACTCGGAAGCAGCTGTCGACAAGGGTGAACTCGTCGATCACGTAGGACGGCACCTTCGAATTCGCATCGAAATACCAGCTCTTCTGTTCGGCTTTTATATACAGCTTATATTCACCGTACTTCAGCTGATTAAAGAGAAGCCCCATATCGACTGGATCGTTGCTCCCGCCGAGCTGGACGCTGCGCCCGTCGACCTGCCTCTTCGGACTGTAAACAACCTGCTCGCTTCCATCGTTAGAGACCTTCGTGATCATGCCCGTGATGGAACTGAGGTCCAGGTGCGTACCAGCGATTCTAAAGGTGATATCGAAAAAGCTGCCTTCCGGAATCGTGCCCGGCTTTCTGCCGCCAGTGACCCTGACGTCGTCAGTGAGGATGGAGATGAGTTCGGTGTCGTTTGCCCAGATGTAGCCGGTCGTTCCATCGAACTCGATGGAATACCAGTAATTACCAGGCACGTTGCGGTAGAGGCCGGTAGTCTGAATCTGGCTGCCCTTGCTTAGGGTACCGATCTGCTCGGAACGTGCGTCCGTCTTGCTGCTGCAGGGGAGGGACCAGACGGTTGCCCCCTCGGGCTTGGTGACACGGACGGAGCAGTAGCTGCTGTAGGTCTCACTCACGACGGAGGCAACAACGGAAGATGCGGAATAGTCCACCCAAGGCATTTTCCCGTGGCCAAGCCAGCGCCCTCCCTTGACTCCCTTGTAAGATCGGTTGCCACTGTTATCGATGTCGCTTTTGATGACTCGATTGGCACCAAACCCCGTTGTGCTTTCGATTGCTTTGTTATTGCCCACGTACACGCCCACATGTCCGTCCATGAAGAGGAGCTCGCCCGGTTCGATATTGCTGAAATCGGTGCTCTGATCATACGTCCTCTGGTACATGGCTTTTGGCCCGATGTCTCCGAGCCCAAAGGATGTGTCGATCTGTGCAAAGACGCCAACCTGGTAATTATTGGCAATCTTTCCTCTCGAATAGAGTACCGCCTTGATTAGATTATTGCAATCCGAGCTAAGCGTACCATCTTCGTTATACCTGCAGAGGTTGTAGGGGTATTTGCTTACGTATTTCGTGTCCCTTGCCAGAATGGTCTCCAAGGCGTCGATGAGTTCTTCGGCGGTCATGACGACCTGGTCAGCGGCTTTCGCGTCCATGGGGAACGCAGGGAGAAGCGCGAAGATGAGGATGAGCGTGCTGAGAACGAGGGAAAGAGTCTTTTTCATGATGGTGTCCTCCTTTTTTCTTTTTGGGGTTCCGATCCGACGTGAGTGATATCGTTCGGTAGGCCCCTTATCTGGCTTCAGGATACCATCTGGAAAAAACACTCTCAATTGACTGGCCCTTGAATGCCTCTTGAAGCTCACTTGATTTTTACTGCACAACCTTCGGATGCAGGCATTATTTATTGAAGTCAACGAGAATTCGTCATTCTCGGCTATGATTATCTGTTTTGTTTTTCAAGCGATTTCCCACTCGACTGTCGAGCTTTGATAACTGAATAATCTGGTGAAGCGAGCCGCCAAGTTTTCAGAATCGAATCAGCGCATCATGCTTTGATGCAGAGAATGCTTAAGTCGGTATCACACAACAAAGATCCGTTGCTGTCATTCGTCCAACGATAATAATCTGCCCATTTTCATACGGCGGACCAAGAGAACAACATGACACAAAAAATGACAGTCACGGATAGCCGTGGCTGTCATTTGTCACATCGTTTTGGAATCAAGCGTGTGCTCGCCGGGGTACTTCAAGCACAAGACCGGAGGAGGTGACTCAGTTCATCTCATCTTTGCGTGCTTCCCACATAAGAGAAAGCTTGTTTGAGTATTCAGTGAAAGCCTCATTTGCTTCGGAAGCAGCGGAAATTGCCCGCTTTAAGATGCTTTCAAGTTCTGGTTCGTCATACACAATGTCAGGGTCAACTAAAAAGACGGCCTGCATCTTCCTGAGAGTGTCCTCTTGTTGAAAAGCAATGCCTCTGGCATCTTCTAGCATCTGCAGTAATATCGGCCGTTCGATCATCATGGAATCCCCAATCCTTCTCATTAGGTTTGCGGTAATCAATGGAATATAACTAGCTGTTCATCCTCAGATTGGTCATGGGATGTATCCGAGTCCTCTGGCGCTTTCTGCCCGCCAAAAACCGGGTCATTCCCGAATACCAAGTCTTCGGGCCCAGCATACACTGGCCGTTTTGCCAGCCTTTGCCCTTCGCCTATATTGTCCTTGGATTCGTCTTCCTTGGATTCAATTATCGTTGCTGTCACGCCAAAAACCCTTGCAATGGCATCCTTTATCTCCAGAAGTTCATCTGATTGTCCATCTGATAACGATGCGTGTTCTGCCTGTGTTGCTACGGGCGCCTCGGCGGCCGTATGATTGAGCGGGTACTTCTTTTTCTTTTGGATTGTCATATGAAGCAACGCCTCCTTTTGTTAGCCATATGATAACACAAAGAATGTCATTCGACTACATAAACCTCATGGCATCACCCTACCCACCTCTTAATTTGTTGTATCGATATTTAGATACGTACCGTCAGTATACCGCCTGATCGTTTATGTCGTATCTTTGCCCAATTCGATGTCAGGAAGATCTGGAGCGAGTGGGGATTTTTTTGAGCGTTGATGGCGTGCTTTTGCCATGATGATGCGGCGGCGTTTGCGATTTTGAAAGGTCCTCCGAAGATAGCGGGGGCGGTCTATGCTTGGACTCTCTGAGGATGCATCAACCGCCGTTGTCCCAAACAGCTCTTCGTTTGAATAGGTGAACAGAATTGGTGAGTACCTGCCGCATACATCCAACGCCATCTCCAAATCGTGCAGCATGGTCATAACAGCAATGTCTACACTGTTGTCAGATGACTTTGCAGTTATGCAGCACTTAAGAGTGATATCAGCCGTATAGAAGTCGAAATCTGCCTTGACTCCGACTGCCTTTAGTTCGTAGTTGAGCGCGTTAAGCGCGTCATAAAACGCCTGTTCAGGATTTGTGACGCCCTGTACGACGTAAACACAGGCGTCGATTCCCGTGTCATTCACATGAAAATATGTAGTACGAACACCATGTGAGACAGATGGGCTGAAGAGTAGAGCGGCAATCGATGAAGCGGTCCCATCTTCCAATCTTAAAACGTAGGGATGCCTGAAATTCTGCTCGAGAGCCCGATATATGAGGTCCATCGTATCTTCAAACAAGGATACCTTCTCCTTTTCGAATAGCTGCACTTCGGCGTGATGTGTGCCAACGCAGTTATGGATTGACTTGGACTATGAGCAAAGGAAAAAAACCGGTGAACGATTACAGGCGAGACGATGATGCATCTCTTCGGATTAAAATGTGCTGATGGCTCGTTCATGATGAGATGATACCGATTCCTGCTGACCATCCACCGGCCCGTTGCTAAACTGCGTTCCTGAGTTTGTTCCCGAAAAGGAATGTCGCAGCGGTTTCGGCATTGAGGAACTCGCAGACCTCGCCGCTGTGATTGCGGACGAGGCGTTCGGAAAAGCCGACAGCCGTATAGAAGAATTTCTCCCCACTCCGTTCGGCCAGCGCCTGAATGGAATCAGGGTCGTTGCACGCAGCGGAGGTCATCCCTCCGAGCAGAGTGGTTCCGCCGTAAAACACGCCATCTACTATGCAGCAATATGCTGCAGAAAGAACGGCGACGAACACAGGGAATCCCAACTGCCCCAAAGCGGAGGAGGCATTGTCTACACCAAAAACCTGAACCTTAACGTCATATTCCGCGGGAGAAAGCAAATTGCAGGCGCAGACAGCGGCGGCCTCCAATTCCTGGTGAAGAAGAGCGTTCTCCGCTCCGAACAGGCGAAATGACCACGCGCTGGAACGGGAAATGACGCATTGAACTTCGACATTCTTTGCGGTTTCGCCGGAGAGAAAAGCCGAGCGGATGCTGCCGGGACGCTTCATCAGGGTGGTGTTGCGAACGTCCTGTTTCGGAAGAAACGGCATGACCATATCCGGGGTATAATGCACCGTACTTTTTCTCCAGGAATGGCGGAGAAGATAATTGCCTGCGATGCGGGAAGCTATTTTCCTCATTTCACGGATACCCGCCGTCTGGGTAGAGGAAGCGATAAGGGAAACTGCTTCCCTCGTCACGGAGACTTCCGAGCAATCAATGCTCTTTTCCTTGAGGACCGAGGGGAACACATAGTTCCGGAATATCACAGCTTTCTCATCCTCAGTATAGGGAGGAATCTCCACGACCTCGAAACGGTCGAGAAGAGGTTCCTGGATCTTGGACTTGTCGTTTGCGTCAGCCACAATCATCACGTTTGTCAGATCAATATCCAGCTGATGATAAACATCAAAAAAGCTGCGATTATCATCTGTCATACGCAGCACAGCGGACTGAACACTGCCATGGTGCCCACCCTCACCAGCAGCTTTGTCCAGTTCATTCAGGAACATCACCTGTGCGATCTGGTGCAGAGACTTACGTCTGCCGTCAGGATATTCAAAGGCCGGGCTCATAAGCGCGGTCGTCACAAGACCTTCCTGCGAGTTGGAATATGTTTTGGCGAATCCGACAAAGGCTTCCAAATCCGCACACGCACTCATGGGCACAACACTCATGGGCAGCCTCAGCATTTTCGCTACCGCCTGCATGAGCGTAGTCTTGCCGACACCGGGCGGGCCGATCAGCAGGAGGTTGTGCTTCAGGCTCCCGCTTCGGCGGACCACCTCAAGGAATTCCAGAAGCCTCTCTTTGACTCCTTCCATGCCGTAAACGATACTGTCCAGAATTTTACGGGCTTCTCTTGCGGTGGGCAGATCAAGAACGGGGGTTGTCCAATCCATCAGAATGAAGCGCTTGACATTCTCCGATTCGTTCCACTCGTTCAAATGAGTATCCAGATATCTCTGGATCCCTTTCGGATAGCTGTCGCGGAATACCTGGTAGACAAGCTTGTAGCAGCTTTCCGTGTCTTCGAGAGTTCCCACTGTTTTTTTGATGTGCGGAGTCTCAAAATGGATTCCGATCCTGGAGAGAAAATAGAAATAGGCTTTCGGGCTTATCACCTTGTTATCCAGCGGAAGGAAAGCCTTAACGTAGAATCGATCGTCATACTGGCGCCCAAACACAAGCAAGGATACGTCGTGTTCGGAAATATATTTCACGATCTCCACCAGTTTGCGGTTGTTCGGATGAGATGCCAGGTCGAACGACAAGTACCCTGTGGTGTTCGGGTTGTCTGCATTGCGGTTGCCGCTATCGGGCTGCGGGGTTTCGAAAACGATATCAAAGGTAATGTCTTCATCAGGGCGAGTTGACCAGACCTTGTGCACAGACTCGACATTAATGATCATGTTCTCCGGGTGATTATTCCGGTATTTCTCAGGAAGAGCAGTAATCGTGATCCCGGTTGCTGCGTAGATTTCGCGATTTCTGTCAATGGCATTCATGTCCAGTTGCTCCTTCCGGTGATGTTCAATCCGAGGTCATAAAGGAACCAGGCGAGTAGGAATCGAAAGAGATGCCGAAGGCGTCAGAACGGCAGAAGATCATCGTCCTCCTCCGGTATGTCAATAGAATAATGGCAGATCATGCTCCACTTGATGATTGCCTCCCATAATCTGCTTTCCCTGTCAATGGGAAGATTATGGTGCATTTTAGCTTGCGTGATCCGGCCGTTGCGCAATTCCACTGCCGCTAGAATGGCCGCTCCTTGGCGAATCACTGCTACTTTCATGTCATCGGGCCCATGCTCCGCCAGACAGTTGTCCAGTGCTTCTCCTGCCTGCACGAACGCTTTTTTTTCAGTCAGCCAGCAGAACTGAAAACCCGCGACGTCCAGATTGCGGTACCTGACTCCAGCCCTGATACCCGGCGGAAAGATACCGGAGAAGGAAATATCGGAGCGAATAATATAGTCCCAGTTTTTCCACCGTTTCCTCTCGCTCCTGCGGAGAGAATCGTTGCCGCAAGCGTACCTCCAGGCATAGGCTTGAACCTTCTCAAGGTCTTCCGCACGTGAGATTATGCGTATTAGGGCTTTGGAGCCCTTCTCTCTGGCAAAGTCGCAGAAAAAATCAATACCGGTAGGATAGAAATGGATGAAAGTTAGTACGTCACAGCAGGCGGAGTGTTTCAAAAACACGTTGAATAAGTCTGTGTTGTCGAACGCTCCCCAGAGCTTCACCAGTTCGGGCAGGTACCAGAACAGATACGGCATTTCATAGAGACTTTTTTTGATGGACTTTTGCGTGGCCAGACCGGAGGACGCATACAGTTTCGGCAGTAGCGAAACAGCCCAAAGTCGGCGTGCAGTTGAGCGGAAGCTGTGATCAATCATCCCATCATCGGAAGGGAGCATGTCGAAAAAGATACGGCTGAAACCACGATGGCGATTGAGTAGCAGAAAGGTTTCGGGCGTAAGCTCCGCATGCGTATATGGAAGAGGGCTGTTCCAGACGGATTCGAACGCCTGAGCCAGTTTTCTTCTGGCCAAACGGCTGTGTGTCAGCAGAAGACAAACTTTGCTTTGAAACCAGTCCTTGTTCGGAACACTGATATCCCGGATTTTCAAAACGTGGTTTCTGGCATCGACCACGGACATCCATGTCTTGCCGCCTTTGGCGAAGCATACGGTCTCACAAAGAGGAAAGCGCAACTGGTAGCCCCTGACTGCAGCAGCCATCAGGTAGCTGGATACGTCAACCCCCCCTTGCGAGTCAAAAGCGGTGAATCTGATTACAGCTTTATCAATCGAGAGTTCCACTCTGGAACTGGTGGGATATGCAAAGCTGATACGCCCGCAGCGAGGACATTTAAAGTAATCCTCGTTCCAGACGTTGTTGAGAACCAGTTCCTGATCGTCTTCAAACAGCGAGCGGTTCGTAAGCCAGGCATTGATCTCAGGCGCAGAAATCCGAGGCTCCGCTACATATCCTGCGGGTTTGTCTTCTTCTATATAACGAACGTAAGCAGGGGTACTACGGCCGCAGTACGGGCATACCACTGCATCTTGTCTAAGAGTGAAGTCAAGATCCCGCCGAGTTACGGATGAATACCGACGTTGCCTCCTCGTACAGAGGATCACAGCGGCTTCGTCTAGTCTTACTGTTCGAGTATGGTGATTAAAACGAAAGCCGTTCGGTATGGAAAAACTAATAACAGAACTCACAATATCACCGCCTCTTGAATGAAAAAGAAGGCTTTAGCAATGCAATGGGAGAAACCCCATAATACATAATAACATAATTACCAGTAATGTCAAGGATAATCATGTAATTACACTAGTAAAATCAGGAGAATAATACGATGATTACAAATAACTATTGCAGAATGCCCCCATGTGTAGTATAATGTAGAAGGGTATTTAAACCTGAAGGGGGAGTTGAAATGGACAATTATAATGACGCAATGAATTTGAAGGACTTTGTCGAGCAGCTCACAAACTATATCCGAGAGAAAAATGGATCAAGCGATGCGCCGAAAAACATCGTCAGCTTCTTCTCGCTAATACTAACAGGGGAAGATACACGAAAAGAAAGCCTTGTTTCTATGATGCAGAGACTCCTGTCCGGTAATATTTCTTATGAGGCGAAAACGGTAAAAGAGCTTGCAAATGAGATCGTGTCAGGGAAACGGGACGACTCCCTTCTGCGACACCTTGCAGTCGTCTCCCGAGCGATTGAGGGTTGCCCAAACGGGGATTCTTTTTTCGAAACGCTGTATAGCCAATGCAGTTTTCGCTTTTTTTCGCGCGAAGAGCTTCAAATGCTTCGGTCCTGCTTACAAAAAAAGGACAATAATCATTCGAAACTCCTTCTGCTTCTGGTCAAACATGGTTTCGAAACTTTGCAAAATATCCCCTGCTTTTTCGCCCAGAGGATGTATAGTGAAGCATTGACCTGCGATTGGGATTCGCCACATAGGCACGCCCTAATGAAAATCGCAGCTGAATACGGTGGGCATAAAGAAGCGGCGCTGGAATATGCAAATTACCTGGCCCGCCGGTACGGGCAAACTTCTGATGCGGACGAGTATTTCATGAGGGCTTTGCCTAAAAAGGAAGCGATTTGGTCTTTAGCGAATCGCATTGAGATCCGGTGGATCAGTCAGGATCGGGTTCCAGCCTTTCGGGCGGCTTTGAAAGTGGAAGACAAGATAGCCGGTCCCGAATTTGAGGCTTATCGGTGGGAACTAGAAGGCATCACATATGGCGGCTCTGATCCGGACAGAGAAGAGAGTATGCTGTTCCTATATAAAGTATATTTCTTTCTTGCATACGAGGATTTCTTCAAAGGATTCCACAGCATGGCAAAGCAGTTGGAAACCGGAATGATTCGATTCAGCGGTCCTGATGGAGAAGCCAAGGCAATCAAGCTGAGAGATAAGTACCGTGCCGCTGCAAACAAGGCTTCCTGTGTGATCTCGATCCTGTCTGAAGGAAACAGTATTTTACAGCACTATCTAGAGACGGGAAAATTCGTTCATGGAACAGTGGACGAACAGAACATGCTGGCACTGCTTAAGCTGGCAGCGGACACGGATCTCCTAAATGCTAACTTCCATTTGGGCGCATACTATGAGAATCTAAGCCGAAAAGGATTGGCACCGCAAGAAAACAGAGAGATTGCAAGAGGATACTTCCTCCGGGCTGAGCAGTTGGACTCAAACGGGGATGGGCGGGGAGGACTTCTATGGCTGAAGCTTGGCCTCGTTTCTGATTCCCGTGAGGAAAGGCAGAACTATCTTGAAAAAGCACTGGAAGCCCGGCAGTGGGACGCTGCCTTTTACCTTGCTGAAATGTGGTCGGAGCAATACTTGTCCGGAGGGAAGGCAGCACTGCTTCATCTGTTGCATGCGGAGAAAATCCTGACGGAGTACCTTCCGCTGATATCGGAACAGAATAGAGAGCAGGCAACGCTACTCCAACGGGCTCTTGTCACAGCAATAGAGCATGAAGAGATCCTGTAGATTCGGCAGCCTTCATGCAGCAGACTGGACGGATTATGCAGATGCGTATCGTATAAACACCAAAAAGAAAGGGATGAATGCAATGAAAATCTGCGACTACTGTGGTTCTATGTCGGCGGACGACAACGCTAAAACTTGTTCCGCCTGTGGGGGCACGTTTCAAATCACGAAGATCCCTGAGGCTAAGCAAGATGTACTTCTCCCGATATCGGGGCTCTCCCCGCGGAAGATTCCTAAACGCTGGCTCGGTTTGGCCGTGATTGTTCTGGCTGCGCTCGTTCTCGTGATTTCCCTGCTGACCCATAGAACGGCGAAAACCGAGGCCAACGATCATCAGTCTCTTAGCGGCCAGCCTTCCGGTGTCAGTGAAAGAGCAATGATTCTGGAACTAAAGGAACAGGTTAATGCTGCACACGACAATGAGAGCGTCCTTAGAATCGCTAAACGAAATTGGGAGTATTTTAGCAAAGATGAAACGCTTACTCAGGCCTATGATGCAGCAGCCCTCGGGTATCAAAAGGAAATCTTGGACGAAGCAAGGGAAGAGTATAAAAAGTCTGGATACGCATCGGCATTGAGCACTGTTAACAAAGGGCTCTCTTTGCTCCCTGACGATCCCTCGCTCAAGTATTATTATGAACTATACATGTCTTGCACGCCGAAAAGCTTCGGCGATTTGACCGTCCTTGATGATAATAGCTTTTACAATGGGAACTACTCGGTAACAGATCCCTTTGGTGAAGTTCACACTGGAAACACGTCCCGTTTCATCATGGACTATTTTACCGAGAAAGCGTCTGTGGACATCGTTCTCAACGCGAAGTATTCCACGCTGGATTTTAGCTATTTCGTTGACAAGTATAAGGCTCAGCTCTGCATCTATACTGATGATATCCCGGTATTTGATTCTGGCGTATTTGAAAAAACGAATGGGACCAATACCGTTTCGATCTCGGTTGAGAACACCAGAGTTCTTCGCATTGAGACGATATCTCACAGTGAGATCTCGGTTGTAGGGGATCTTGATACCTCCAACGTGTACATTGTCGATACGAAACTGGAGAGGAAGCTGACGGATGCAGAGTTGATGCCATAGGCATAGATATGTGTGGTTTTCGAAAGAGAGTGCTCCATATGCAATATGAGACATTGGCCAGGCCCGCAAAGGCATGGCCAATGTCTTCTATCCTGGCGAGTGCTCTAACCGGATGAGCGGGAAGTCATCCGACCGGCTCAAGGCGCCAACGCTGTGCGTTTGTGTTGTTTGAGTAATATATCTTAACGTTTGTGTTGTCGCTGCTGCCGGCGTAGTCCACATCCAGAGCAAGCTCTTCATTAACTCGGGGTACGATGGTGTAGTAGCCGTCGCCCTGGTCGATGAATTTGAACAGCTGAGCGTCCGTGTTGTTGCTCCACCAGCACTGCGCGTTAGCACCTGCATTATGGTCTGCAAGGAGTATGTCTAGCATCAGCCCATAGCCGCCCGGTGCAAGATTGTACCAGCCATCTCCGGCATATGAGATATAGATGCACTGGGCAGGATGATCGTCGTTCCGCTTGTTAATGACGATGTTCGCATTCTCATAGACATTACCGTCTGTGGTGTCGAGGCAGCTTTCGGGGGCGCACATAGGGTATAGGCGGTAGAAACCGCTCTCAATTTCGCCGCCCTGAACGGCCTGGCTGTTCCCCTTGCTGTTGATGATGAGATTAACTTCAGTGTACCTGGTCGCGATACCCTGGATCGGGTTGCGATCGGCCTGCACGCCTTCAAA
>JAEEGI010017907.1_pt1 | contig 14461 bp, 5 predicted proteins | sample 8958751 | NCBI WGS metagenome assembly JAEEGI01 (sample SAMN16246545, study PRJNA631951) | gut metagenome | biome: gut microbiome; feature: rumen; material: KS-attached | host: Bos | place: Iran: Karaj | collected 2018-10
AATATAAAAAATAATAAATGTGGAATAAATAAATATTTTTTAAAATCGGATATTTATCAAAAATCTAAAAATTATAATTTTAAAATATATCAAACATTATATTTATTAAGTCCAAGTGAAAAATGTCCTAATAAACATCCAAGAACTGTTTGGTTTTATAATAATAATAAATATACTAATAGAACTATTCCTAAAAAATTTAAAATTGAAAAATATGAAATAACAAATGAAGATTATGTTGTTTCATTTAATTTAAGAAGAATGAGAGATTGTTTTTTAGTTGCTTTTAGACCTTTAATAAAAATTAATGGTGTTTCAATAAAAAAAAATTCTACTAAAGTCAATTTATTTGATGAACCTAATTATTATAATGAGAAGAAAATATTAAAGAGAATCGAAACTTTAAATAAATACACTCAAACTACAAATTTCCATTTTATAAATAGTATAAGTAATAAAGATAATTTACATAGATTATATAAGAAAATGAATAAAAAATTTCCAAATGATTATAATTATATGCAAGAAACTTATATATTACCAGAAGATAAAGAAATTATTCAAGAAAAATTTATTAATTATACTATATCTAAAGATAATTTATGGATTGAAAAACCAGCAAATGCAAAATTAGGTTTTGGAATAAAATTTTTAACTTCATTTAATAAATTATATAAAAAAGGTGTTGTAACTAAATATATTCATAATCCACTTCTTTTATACGGAAAAAAATTTGATTTAAGACTTTATGTTTTAATATCTAGTTTTCTTCCTTTAAAAATTTATTTTAATAAAGAAGGATTAGTTAGAGTTACTACAAATGATTATAATTTAGATGAAAAAAATTTTAAAAATATTTATATTCATTTAACTCATACTGTATTAAATATGAGAAATAAAAATTTCACTCATCCAGTAAATTTTACTGATGAAAGAGGTCATTTATGGTCAATGGAAGCATTAAAAAATTATATAAAAAGAAATGGAAAAGATGATAAAAAATTATTTGAAGATATAAAAGATGTAATAATAAAATCAATAATATCATCAAATTCAATTTTTACAAAAGAATCAAGAAAAAAATATTATGGTAAAAAAGTATCAACAATATTTGGTTTTGATATATTAATAGATGAAAATTTAAAACCATGGTTATTAGAAATTAATGGTAAATGTCCTGATTTAAGTCCACATAATATTGTTGATGAAACAATAAAAACAGAATTAATGACAAGTTATTTAAATATAATAGGATTAGTTCCTTTTTCACATAAAAGTAATAAGTCTTTAGATGATGTTTATGAATATAAAGATAAAATTGAAAAAATTGTTGATGATAGTTTATGTGAATTTGAAAGAGTTGATGGAAGTTTTGAAAGAATTTTTCCTTTAAAAGATAATATTGATTATTATAAAAAATTTTTTGAATCTCCTGGAAAAGAAAATGAATTATTATGGGAAAAATTAAAAGATTTTGATTAAAAAATTTATTTTTTTCAATAAATAAATAAATAAAAATATATTTATCTAATTAATAAATTTAAAAATAAAATAATATAAAAATGAAAAAAGAAGAAGATTCTGAAGAAGAAAAAGAAGAAGGACCATCAAAAGATGATATAAATGATATGTTTAATACAGCAGCAGAGATAAAATCATATCAATTAGCACAAGAAAGGAAAAAATTTGATTCATTACCTGATTTTTATAAAGATGGTTTATTTAATTATTTACCATTAATAAATGTTAGAAATCAAAAATTTTATTTAAAAAAATGTGCATTTGAATTAATGAAAAATTTAGGAATCCAACATTTAAAATTTCAAAGTTTTGATGAAGCAATAAGTGAATTTTCAAAATCAATAAGTATATTTAAATATATAATAGATTCAAATCCAAATTGGAAAAATGGAGATGGAATAAAAGATTCAGAATTAACATATATATTTGATGAAGGAAATAATAAAAATGAAAAAGAAGAAACATTAAATATGATAAAGAGTTCTTTATTAAATTTATCTTTATGTAATTTTTATTTAAAAAATTGGAAAGAAGTAAAATTTGCTTGTGATGAAGTAATTAAAATAGATAAAAATTGTGTAAAAGCTTATTTTAGAAAAGCAAGATGTATAATAGATAATCCAGCTTCATTAATGAATGATTATTTAGAAGCTAAAAATATTTTAGAAAAAGCAAATAATATTGCTCCTAATAATAATGATGTTAAAGAAACTTTAGATAATTTAAATAAATATATTAATAAAGAGAAAAGTGAAGAAAAAAAAATTTATAAATCGTTTTATAGAAAAATAAATGAAGAATATATTGAAAATGAAAGGAAAAAAGAAGAGGAAAAAAAGAATAAAATTATTGATTTTGATAAAAATGATTTGAGTGGAAAAGCACAAATAAGGATGTTAAATTTAATATTAGAAATATGTTATGCTCAAATGGATGTTGTTAAAAGTAAAAAAAATAATGAAAAAGAAGAAAAAAAATTAAACAAAATAATAGATCAAGCTAAAAAATATAGAGATGATTTACAAGATTTAATTGATATTGATTTTGATAATCCAAATGAAAAATTAAAATCTTTTGCAAAAGAAGAAAATTTAGATTTACAAGATAAAAAAGTTCAAGAACATTTTTTTACTTTAAGAAAAAAAATTATTGATGATATTAATGAATTTCATGAAAAAAATTTGAGTTTAATGAGAAATCAAAATAAAGATAATATAAAATTATTGAAAGGATTAAAAGAAGAAAATAGAAAAAGAGGTTTTAAAAATGAAAGCGACGAAGAAAATGAAATTTTTGAAAAAATTGAAAAACAAGAAAAAGAACATGAAAAAATTAAACCAATTAAAAAAGAAAAAAAGAAAAAAGGACATTTAAAAAAATTTGTCAAAAATGAAAATACATATAATAAACAAAGTAAAAAAGTTTTTATAATTTCATTTATTATTCTATCTTTATGTCTTCTATTTCGTTATTTAGTTAATTATATAGTTAATAGTTATGATTATGAAGATTAAATTAAAATCAAAAAGAACAATAATCATTTAAATTATAAATATTTCAATATTTAAAAAAAAATAATATTTTTATAATTGTCTTTTATACTAAATAAAGATGATTATATTTGAATCATTAGAGTTTGCAATTTTAATCAAAATCTTTTAATTTTTCCCATAATAATTCATTTTCTTTTCCAGGAGATTCAAAAAATTGTTTGTAATAATCAACATTATCTTTCAAAGGAAAAATTCTTTCTAAATCACCATCAGATCTTTCAAATTCACATAAACTATCATCAACTATTTCTTCAATTTTATCTTTATATTCATAAACATCATCTAAAGGTTTATTACTTTTATGTGAAAAAGGAACTATTCCAATTATATTTAAATAATTTTTAATTACTTCTGGTTTAATAACTTCATCAACAATATCATGTGGTGATAAATCAGGACATATGCAATTCATTTCTAATAACCATGGTTTTAAATTTTCATCTATTAATATATCATAACCAATTATTGTTGAAACTTTTTTACCATAATATTTTTCTCTTGATTCTTTTGTAAATATATATTCTGATGATAATAATGATTTAATTATTATATCTTTTATTTTATAAAAGATTTTCTTATAATTTATTCCATTTCTTTTTAAATAATTTTTAAGTGTTGCCAAAGACCATTTATTACTATTTTCATCTGTGAAATTTTTAGAAAAAATATAATTTTTATTCTTTTTATTTACTCCAGTATTAGTTAAATGAATAAAAGAATTATTATAATTATTTTTATCTAAAGTAAAATATTTTGTAGTTATTCTAACTAACCCTTCTTTATTTAAATAAATTTTTAAAGGAAGAAAACTAGTAATTAAAACATAAAGTCTTAAATCAAATTTTTTTCCATTTAAAAGAAGGGGATTATGAATATATTTAGTTACAACACCTCTATCATATAAATCTGAAAAATTTGTTAATATTTTTATTCCATTTCCAATCATTCCATCTGCAGGTTTTATTAACCATAAATTATTTTTAGATATTTTATAATCTTTAAATTTTTTCTCAATTATTTCTTTATCATCTGGTAATATATAAGTTTCTTGCATAAAATTAAAATCTTTAGGAAATAATTTTTTCATCCTATTATAACATCTATGTAATTCATCTTTATCATTATAATTTTTAATAAAATGATAATTTGTATAATGAGTATATTTATTAAAACTATTTATTAATTGTACTATATAGTTTTCATTATATAAATTTTTATCATCATAAAAATTCACATTTTTCAAAAGTTTATTTTGAGTAATATTATTATTATCCAAAATAATTCTAGATGAACCTAAGAAACAAGCCCAATTTCTCTTTAATCCCATAGAAACTACATACTCTTCATTTGTTATTTCATATTTTTCAATTTTAAAATTTTTAGGAATAGTTTTTTTTGAATATTTATTATTATTATAAAACCAAACAGTTCTTGGATGTTTATTTGGACATTTTTCACTTGGACTTAATAAATATAATGTTTGATATATTTTAAAATTATGATTTTTAGATTTTTGATAAATATCTGATTTTAAAAAATATTTATTTATTCCACATTTATTATTTTTTATATTATTTTTTGAATTTAAATAACATATTAATTTATTATTTGAATCTATACCATAATATATTATATTTCTTTTAATAGGTTGATAAATAAAGCATTTATTAATTTTATAACACTTTTTTTTATCTTTAAGAAGAGATAAAGTTAATTCAGATATATCTTCATATTTATTTTCATTACTCATTATATCTTTAATAAATATATTATTATTCCAATCGCTTGTTTCACTTTTAATTTTTTTTTCTACAAAATTTTTAAATAATTTTCTATAAGTAGAAAAAGTATGAAAAAAATTCTTTTTTGTAATAGTAACATTTTTAGCATTAAATCCTAAAATATGTATTAATTGATGTAAAACTTGATTTTTATTAAATTGTAAATTTTTAGGTAAATATAATAAACTAATTACAGTTCTTTTATATTCTTTATCTAAAACACAAGATCTTTCTGTAACTTTTTTATTTACTTTTTAAATTAAAAGAACAACAATTAAATCTGAATCAATTCCATAAGATAAATCTTCATCTAATTTAACTTTTGTATTACATAATATGTTATTTTTAAACTTTATTTTTTTTACATTTTATAGAAATTAATTGATTTAAAATATTTGATGCTTCTTTAAGAATTGATTTTATATTTGGATTGTATTCCATTTCTTTTTCTGATATATTTGAATAATCAAAAGTTATTCTTAAAGGATGATAATCTTCTAAAATTTTCTCATTTTTTTTTAATGTTATTTTAGGCTTTATAAATTTTAGATATTTATGATAATGACATTTTTCATTTGATAATATGAACAACAAATTTAAAAAAATGAAAAAAATTTTCATTTTTTTTATTTTGAAATTTCAATAATTTTTAAAATGATTTTCAAGGAATAAATATGGATTCTAAAATATTATTTTTTTAACAAAAAATCAATTTTACAAATACAGATAATATTTAATGAATTTTATTTTAATAAATTAAAAAATATATTTTTTATTTTAATTATTTTAAATTCTACTCTAAATGTCAAAATTAATTGAAGAAATATTGGAATACAATCCAGAAGAAAAAAAGTTAAACTTCAAAGTGAATATTTCAGAAAAAATAAAAAACGTTCTATTATTTTTAAAAAACAAAGATAATAATGAAGAAGAAAAAAAAGAAATATTAAATACATTAATAAATATTTTTAAACAATGTAAAGAAATATCTCAAGTAATAATAAATTCTCCTATTTTTAAATTAGAAGAAAATATAGGATTAATTGAAATATTAATAAATATATTTTTAACATCTGAAAATTTAAGAGAATCGTCAAAAGATTTATTAAAGTTTTTAATTGAAAATATTAATTTTGAAAAAAAATATTATGATTATATATATAGAAAATTAGGAGAAGAACATAGAAAAAGAAGTTTAAATCCACAAATGTTATTAAAATATATGAAAATCCTTTTATTATTTTATGGAAAAGATATTGAAAATAAAAAATATTTTCCTCATAAATATTTATTTTTCTTAAATCCTTTAAATTCAACAATTTCAACTAATATTACAAAAGAAAATAAAATGTATTTAAGAAATAATTTTTCTATTTATTTATCTATATTTATTGATGAATATTCAAATAATAATAATTCTGATTTAATTGATATAATGTTAGAAAATAAACATCATTTAAAAATTACACTTTCAAATAATTTAATTAAAGTATTTTATGATGAAAATTTCTTAGATAATTTAGAAATAGAAATTGAATTAAATAAATGGATTACTATCATTTTTTCTATTGAAGGAAATAAATTTGATAAAAATATTTCAATGAAATTAACAAAAATTTATTGTGATGAAGAAAATATAAAAAGTTCAGAAAAAGAAAAAATTAATAATAAATATAATGGAGAAAAAAAAATAATATCAATTTCTTTTTTAAGAAATTTCAAAGGAAAATTATTATATATTTTTTCTCCAATTTCAAAAATAGAATTAAATTTTAATTTAGTTTTTGGTAATTTAAACAAAGAAATATCTCAAATAAAAGGAAAAGAATTTAATTTTCTTTTTTCTCCATATTTATTTAATGAAAAAAAATTTGAAATTCCATCTTTATATCAAAATTATAAATGTTATTTAAATAAACCAGAAAATGAATTATATCAAAATTATATATTTGATTATTGTAATAATAGAAAAAAGATTTTTATGATTGGAGGAATTAAAACAATTATTCCTCTTTTTGAGTTTTTATATTTATTTTATAATACAGATGAAAATAAAAATGAAGAAAATATTAATAATGAAAAAATTAATATTGAAATTTTAAATGATTTATTTGAACTTATTCTAATTATAAAACAAAATAATATATTAAATATAAATGATTCTAAATTTTTTAAAATTATAAGTTTTTTCCTTGAAAATCTTCCAAATAATATTTTAGATAAAAGTAATTTTATTCAATTTTTAAACGATATATCAAATTATGAAGAAGAAAAATTAAACAATAAAAGAGATATGAATAGTATTTATAAACATATAATATTAAATTTGAAATTAATAGAAAAATTAAGTAATGAAAATAGAGATAAGTATTATTCATTCATTTCGGATAATAAATTTGATATAAAAGTTAGAGAAAATTTAAACTTTTCAGAAATATTAATTTATTTAAAAGATTATAAAAAATTTTCTCCTATAATAATAGAATTTCTAAATAGAATGTATTTTTTTTTAGATGAAAAAATAGAAAATAATGATAAAAGAGGAATAATATATCTTTATAAATTATTGTGTGAAAATTATCATGAAGAAATAATAAATTTAATTTTTAAATTAACAGAGGTTTCAATTAATCAACCTGATTCTGCTTTTTCAGAAATTTTTAATGAAAAATTTAGAGATTCACTTTTATCTTTTTTTATTCAAGAAAAAAGAATAAATGAAAAAATGAAAATGATTAAATTAATAAAAAATTTAACAGAAAAATATCCCCTTGATTTAAATAAAGGAAATCCTTTAGAAATAAATCAATTAACTGATTTTTTAATTAATTATTTTAGAATAGATTCTTTTCCTGATAATTTTATTCAAATAGGAAAAAATAAATTTAAAAATAGAATTAATAATAAACTTGATATTTTTTTCATTGAATGGTTAAATATTTATTATAGAATTACTTTTATTAATATTGTTGATATACAAAAAATAGAAGAAATTTCTTTAATTGATCCTTATAAAAAATATAATAATGATTTTATTTTTGGTGTTCTTTATAATATTTTTTATGAATGCAAATTTTCAGAAAATTATGCGGATAATATTTTAAAAAATCAATTTTTTTTAAATCAATTTCTAAAATTAATTTATTATCAAATTATATTATATGAAAATTGTGAAAATTCAGAACTAAAAAAACAAATAAATGATTCTAAAGACTTTACTTTACAAAAAATAAAAGTAAATTATGGAAAAGATTTTATGAATAATCCATTCAAATATTTAAAAAAATTATTAATTGAATCCTATTTATTTTCCTTAAGAGAAGAAAATAAAACTATAATAAAAGAAAAAAATTCATTTGATTTATTAAATCAATTTATTCAATCATTCAAAAAGGAAATATTCAATTATATATTAAATCATATAAAAGTTAAAAATATAAAGATCGATGATATTCATTTAAATTTTTCTAATATTTTAAAACAAATAGAAGAATTTATAGTAGAATATAATAATAATTCAAACATTCAATGTAAAATTGATTTCTCTTTAGAGTTAAAACAATGTTTAGAAGTATTTGTTTCAGTTGCAATAATAAATAAAAATGGAGAATTAAGTATTTCAAATTCAAAGGAACCTATTTATAAAATGGTTAATAAATTATATATTTTTTTTGATATTAAAACTTTAGAATTTATATGTAATTATTTCATTACTATTTTTAATAGTATTAAATTGGAACAATTCAATAAAATTCTTTTAATTTTAATGATTCCTATTTGCTCAAATATTGAAAAGAAAAAAGCAATGTTTGGAGGTAATAATAATTATTCTAATGAGATTAAAAAAAAATTTCAAAAATATTTTTTGTGGTTATTACAATTAATTTATTTTAAAATTATAAAGGACAAAAGTTCAAATAAAAATGATGTGTTATTTACAATTTTAGATATAATAATTAAAAAAATTCATTCCAGTTACAATCAAAATCCAATGACTGGTTCATTTTTACTTTCATCTCCTTTAAATTTTCTTAATGAATATATAAATCAAAAAATTGGGTTACGGTTATTTTATAAAGAACAAAAACCTAATATTAATAATAATAATCAAGAATTAAAAATTCAATCTTCTTCAAATGAAGAGAAAATAAAATATGAAATAAATACAAAAGAAATAATAAAAAAATTATTAGAAGCTAAATTTCTTAAAAAAAAAAATGAAACAATATTTAATATTCCAAAATGTAAACCTCAACAAAATTCAGATAATTTATTGAATGATGAAATAATAAAAAAAGAAACTCCAAATTTATTAAACAAAGAAAATAAAGAAGAAGAAATAAAAAGATATAAAATAGATCATACATTAATGAATGAGAAATCAAAAGAAATATATAATAAAAATCAAATATTATCAATAAAAAAAATAAAAGAATATAAAAGAATAAAATATGATTTATTTACATGGAATGGTTCTTATTCAGATAATAATATTTTTTATAAAAATGAAGACAATAAAAAATTATTATTTAAAAAAAGTAATCATTTAACAAGAGATTATATTCAACCTTTAATTATTCCAATGATTTATTCATATAATTTTAATGAATTTTATGGTAATCAAAAATTTTATAAAAATAATATAAAAGAATATTATAATATACCAACACCAAATATAAATTTAAATGAAGAATGGACTTTAAATTATCTTCCAAATACAATTAAATATGAATGTTGTTTATTATTTTTACAAACTCATTTTAAAGGAAATATCATTCTAAAAAACAATTATATTAAATTTATTGGTAATATTATTGATGTTAATAAAGTTGGTGAAGAAAATGATAAAAAGAAAAAAACAAATATAAATAATAAAAAATGTTATGGATCAATAATTCAAAGTAAAAAAAATTGTAGTTATTTAAAATTAAATTTAAAAGAAATTAAATTTGCTTTAAGAAGAAGATATTATGATGAAGATTATGGATTAGAATTATATACAAATAGAAATAAATCATATTATTTCATATTTAACAATTTAAAAGAAAGAAATGAAATAATAAATAATTTAAAAAAAGAATTACCAAATCAAATAACAATACAAAATCCAAAAATTCAAGTAATAGGTTATTCAAGAAAAACATTAGAAATAAATGATATATCTTTAAAATGGGGAAGAAAAAAAATATCAACATTAAATTATTTAATATATTTAAATATATTTGGAAATAGATCTTTTAGAGATATTCAACAATATCCAGTTTTTCCTTGGATTATTACAGATTATGAAATTGCAGATAAAAACCCAAAAAAAGAAGAAATTAAAAGTGAAGATATTGAAATTATAAAAAATAAATTAATAGAAAAAACAATAAGAGATTTTTCTCTTCCTGTTGGTTTAATGGAAATAAATGAAAAAGGTATAAAAAGAAAAAAATCATATATTGAAACATTTATTTCTTCTTTATCTACTCTTATTGAAGATTTAAAATTAGAAAAAAAGTTTCCAAATATAAATACAATAATAAACAATTTGGAAAATGATAAAGAAAATCAAAAAAAGGAAAATATTACATTAAATACCCCAGAAGAAAATTTAGGAATGTCAGCATTAAATTTTGAAGATATAATAAAAGTAATAGATTTAAGAAAAAAAAAAGAAAATAATTCAATAGACATAAATGAATATAAATTTAATGAAGATATATTTTCATTAATAAAAAAAGAAAGTAATAAAAATAATATTAAAGTAGAAATAATAATGTTACCAAGTTTATTTGGAAGTCATTTTTCAAATTCAGCATATGTTTCTCATTTTTTAACAAGAATTTTTCCTTATTCAAAAATTGCAATTGAAATTCAAGGAAATGAATTTGATGCTGCTGATAGATTATTTATGAATTTAGAAAAAACTTTTACGAGTGTTATTAGTGAAAAAAGCGATGTTAGAGAACCTATTCCTGAATTTTTTTATTTTCCTGAAATGTTTTTAAATATTAATAATTTAGAATTTGGAAAATTACAAAAAACTAAAAATGAGAATAGAAAAAGTACTATTAATATTACTCAAAGTTTATTTAATATCAATGAAGATAAAGATATTAAAGTTAATAATGTTTTTTTACCTTATTGGTGTAAAAATAATCCTTATTTATTTATTACTATATATAGAGAAATGTTAGAAAATATTTCTGTTCAAATTGCTCCTTGGATTGATTTAATTTTTGGAATTAATTCTAATGGTATTAGTGCTCAAAATCATTTAAATTTATATTTAAGATATGCTTATATTGATGTTATTAGTCAAGAAATTAAAGATAGTAAAAATCAAATTGATAAAGATAGTGTAATTAAAATGGCTGAATTAGGAGTCAATCCTATACAAGTTTTATTTAATTCTGCTGAAATCAATTGTGATAAAAATGATAAAAATGACAACCAAAATACTTTAAATTTTTTAAATGAAAAATATTTCAATTATTATTCTCAAGTATTAAATGATAATTATTTAATTTTTAATCAAAAAATCGAAAATTCGGATATTAATGACTTTTTACAAATGAATTCTTCTATTAAAATTATTTCTAGAATTTCCGATAAGTCTATTTTATTTAGTGGATTAATAAATGGTAATTCATATTTATATAATATTAATAAAAAGAATTTTAAAAAATTGAAAAATAATCAAGATAATAGTAGAATAACAGCATATAATATTTTTAATCCTGAGTTAGATGTATCATTTTTATATCTTGGAACAGAAAGAGGAAGTATAATAATATATATACAGGAATCATTGGAATCTGAAATAAATTATTATAATATTATTCGTCCACATTCAAAAGAAATAATATCAATAAATTCAAATATAAATTTAAATATGTTAATCTCTTCTTCATATGATGGTTATATTCATTTATATGTAATACCATCATTAAAAATTATTAGATCAATATATATTAATCCAAATAATATTTTAATTGAAAAAGTGTTTCTTTCTTCAACTCCTCTTCCTTGTTTCTTATTATTTTCTAATGAAAAACAATTTATTTGTTATAGCATTAATGGTGAAAAATTATATGATGATTATATTGAAGATGATTTTATTTATCCTCAAGTTTTTACTGGAAATAATTTTATTGATTATTTAATTTATAATTCAAGTGAAAATACATACAATATTATTATAAGACAATTTCCTTATATGGGTATAGTTGAAAAGTTTGAGTTAAATGAATAAAAAAAAGTAAAATTAAATACTAAATAAATATATTATTTAAATATAAAAATATTTTGTCTCAAATAAATAAGGATTTAATGAACTTAATTTTAAAATGAAAACAGAAAAGAATATTTTTATTATTTCTAAAAAAAAGATAAATAGAAATTCAAATTATAAAAATTATAAATTCCATTTACATCTTCTTTAAATATCAGAAAAAAAAATTATATCTTAAGCAATTTTCTAACTAATCCACTAACCTTATCTTCATTACTCAAATTGCCATTTTTTAAATATTGAGGAATCTCGAATAATTTATCATCAATAAAGATATTTCCTTTGTCAACATGAATTAAATTATGATTTCTTAAGAATTTATTAATAGGGTCTAAAAAATCATCATAAATATGAACATCATTATGATTCATATTTTCAGGTAAAATTAATTCATAAGGTCCTCCAGTTCTTTCAGTTAATTGAATGCTTTTTTCAAAAGGAATAAGAGAATCTTTTTGTCCATGAATCAATAATAAAGGACAAGTAACATCTTTAATTCTATCATAATTATTAAATCTATCTTTAACAATAAATTTCATTAATCCAATTAAAGAATTAGTAGTATCTTGAATACTTTGAATAGGACTAATCATTATTAAAGCACCAGGATTTCTTTTAGAAGCTAAATATGTTGCAGGTCCAGTTCCTATTGATCTTCCACATAAAATAATATTTTTTGGTTTTACTTTACATTCATTTGTTAAGTAATCAAATATTATTAATGAATCTTCTTCTATTGTCTCTGCATCTTTCTCTTTATAATATATTGAATATCCTGGATATTCTATACTCAATGTATGAAAAGGAAGTGATGATTTTATTATGTTTAAATTTCCTATTGCATTAAACATATCTTCAGCATTACCGTGGAAATATATAAAAAATTTATTAGTATTTGGATTTAATGTACATTTTTGATATAAACATGGAATGTGGAATGTTGTTTTGTCTGGAAGTGTTTTTGGAATGTATATTATATCCTTTTCGTAATCATATATACAGTGATGCTTGTCTTCTGTTGGAGCTGGGAAGACTATTGAATTGAAATTCATTTTTTTCTTTTTTTAAATTGAAGAATTTTTTTTGTTTTTTTAAAAAAAATTATTTGATTATTTTATTTGTTTTTTATTCATGTAATTTATAATAAAAACTCTTAGTTATTTACTTTATAATAAACAATATATAATATTTATTTGTAATTGATTGGATGAAAATAATATTTAAACAAAATAAATACTTATTTTTAATTAAAAAGAAAAATCTTTACATTTTTTAATGAAACGGAAAGAAGGAAATGGTTTGGCTTTTCTTTTTATTTACAATATCATAAAATTTTATTTCTTTTATTGATTGAATCTTCAATTAAATCAATTATTTATTATATTTATTAAAATCTTTAAAAATGAATCAATTAATTAATTAACTAATAATTATATTTAATATTAAAAGAATTTACAAAAAATATTATTTTTAACCTATTATTTATTAAAATTTAAAACTAACATTAAATGCACACTATTTTCCAATCTTTTTACAATTTGGTTGACTTAAAACGTTCTAAGTTTTTCTAAATAGATAATATTTGAAGCAAATGGTTTTGAAAAAAAAAATACACAATTTTTTTAAAAAATTCATATTTTCTAACTTTCTTTTTCATTTAGAGTAATTTCATAAATCTCGAAAATGATATATTAACGAGTTGAAAAATTATTTAATAAAAACATTAAAAAACGATGAATGGTAATTCAAGTGATTTATCCGAAATAGATGAGAATGAATGTTTAAATAGTATTTTAAAAAATGAAGATTACAATTTTAAAACTCTTTTAAAAGAAAATGGTTTGGATTTTATAAGTAATAATATAGAATATACTTCAGAACACCCTCCTGTAACATCGAACACTCTCGGTGATATATCTAGTTATCAAAATAAAAAAAAAAAAAAAGAAAATCAAATTAGAATAGATAATATGATTCATAAAATATATATTCATTATAATAATTTTCTTATTAAAATATCAAAAGAATATTTTAAACAACAAAAAATAAAAGGAAAATTATATTATATTTCAGGTAAAATTAATAAGAAAAAAGATTTAAAGAGTTTAAATGAAATAATAAATTTGAGTTTAAGACAATTTTTACAACAAGAATGTAATGGACATTGTAGTAATAGTAATAGTAATAAAAATTTAATAGATGAAATAAAAGATGAAAGATTTAATATGTTTTTAGATATGAAATATCAAGATATTTATAATGAATATTATGTGAAGAATAGAAGAACAAAATTAGAAGAAAAATTTGGATTTAAAACAAAATCAAAA
>JAEEGI010017908.1_pt1 | contig 14461 bp, 11 predicted proteins | sample 8958751 | NCBI WGS metagenome assembly JAEEGI01 (sample SAMN16246545, study PRJNA631951) | gut metagenome | biome: gut microbiome; feature: rumen; material: KS-attached | host: Bos | place: Iran: Karaj | collected 2018-10
ACGAGCTCGGTGGTCATGATGTTCATCTTCGGCGCGCCGATGAATTCGGCCACGAAGAGGTTCTTCGGCATCTCGAAGACCTCGGTCGGGGTGCCGACCTGCATGATGTAGCCGTCCTTCATGATGACGATGCGGTCGCCGAGGGTCATGGCCTCGGTCTGGTCGTGCGTGACGTAGATGAAGGTGGTGTCGAGCTTCTGGCGCAGGAGGATGATCTCGGCGCGCATCTGGTTGCGCAGCTTGGCGTCGAGGTTGGACAGAGGCTCGTCCATCAGGAAGACCTTGGAATCGCGGACCATGGCGCGGCCGATGGCCACACGCTGACGCTGGCCGCCGGACAGAGCGCGGGGCTTGCGCAGCAGGTAGTCCGTGATGCCCAGGATCTCGGCCGCGTTGGTGACCTTCTCGTAGATCACGTCCTCCGGCACCTTCTGCAGGCGCAGGGAGAAGGCGATGTTGTCGTACACGGTCATGTGCGGGTACAGGGCGTAGTTCTGGAAGACCATGGCGATGCCGCGATCCTTCGGCTGGAGGTCGTTGACGACCACGCCGTCGATCTCGACGGTGCCGTCGGAGATGTCCTCAAGGCCGGCGACCATACGCAGGGTCGTGGATTTGCCGCAGCCGGAGGGGCCGACGAAGACCACGAATTCCTTGTCCTTGATGTCGAGGTCGAAATCGTGCACGGCGACGACCTTGTTGTCATATACTTTCTTGACTTTCGTCAGTTTCACACTTGCCATACTGAATTCTCCTTTTCACATCGTGGCCTTATCAGCCCTTGACGGCGCCGCCGGTGACGCCCTCGACGTAGTACTTCTGCAGGAACATAAAGAGGAGGGCGACGGGAAGCGCGACGACCACGCCGCCGGCGCAGAAGAGCGTGTAGTTGTTGAAGGTCATCGTATCCGTCGCGAGCCAGGACTGCAGGCCGACCGCGACGTTCATGCCCAGAGGCTTGAGCTGGGAGACGTAGCGCGCGAACACGAAGTCGCCCCAGGGGCCCATGAAGCCGGTCAGGATCGTGTAGATGACGATCGGCTTGGACAGCGGCAGGATGATCTTCGTGAGCACCTGCGCTCTCGTCGCGCCGTCGATGCGGGCCGCCTCGTCAAGGGATTTCGAGATCGTGTCGAAGAAGCCCTTGGACACGTAGTAGCCCATGCCGGAGGAGGCCACATACACCAGGATCAGGCCGGGCAGCGAGTTGTTGCCGGTGAGACCCAGGTCGTCGAGCACGCGGTAAAGGATGATCATCGCGAGCATGCCGGGGAACATGCCCAGGATCAGCATGAAGCGCATCAGCCCCGCGCGCGCCCGGAAGCGGAAACGCGAGAGCGTGTAGCTCATGCACAGGACGATGATGGTCTGCAGCGCGGCCACGACCAGCGCGATGATGAAGGTGTTGAGATACCAGCGCGGGAAGTTGGTCTGCCAGAGCCGGACGTAGTTGTCAAAGCCCCACTGCTGCGGGATGACGTAGCCGACCTGCCAGGTGGACTCGCAGCGGAAGGACTGCAGCACGATGCAGACGAAGGGGATGAGCCAGATGACGCTCATGATGATGAGCAGGATGTAGATGATGGTGTTCGAGAGGGCGCGGCTTGCGCGCAGACCCATGTGACGTTTTTCAATCGTTTCGTTCATCACTGGAAATCCTCCTCATTCTTGACCGAGGGCAGCAGACCGTAGACGATCAGCGTGATCACCGAGACGACGACGAAGACCATGATGCCGACGACGGAGGCCAGGTAGTACTTGGTGTCGCTGCCGGTGGTGATCTTGAACAGCCAGGTGATAAGCAGGTCCGTGTAGCCCACGCTGCCCGCCGCGCCGGATGCGGCAATGTTCGTAGGCTTGCCGCCCGTCAGCAGGTAGATGACGTTGAAGTTGTTCATGTTGCCCGTAAAGCTGGTGAGCAGATACGGACCGGTGATGAAGAGCATGTAGGGCAGCGTGATCTTGGAGAACTGCTGCCAGGCGTTGGCGCCGTCGATCCTGGTGGACTCGTAGAGGTCCGCCGGGATGTTCATCAGAATGCCCGTCGCGATCAGCATCAGGTACGGGATGCCGATCCAGATATTGATCACGATGACCATGATCCTCGCCAGCTTCGGCGTGCCCCAAAAGTCGATGGGCGTGCTCGTGATGTGCAGCGCCTGCAGCGCGCCGTTGACGAGGCCGTTGATGGAGAACATCCTGGAAACATACAGCAGGGAGATGAACTGCGGGATCGCGATCGTGAGGATCAGGATCGTACGCCACATCTTCTTGAGCTTGATGCCCTTCTTGTTGATCATCATGGCCACGAAGATGCCGAGGAAGTAGTTGGTGAAGGTGGCGAAGAAGGCCCAGATCAGCGTCCAGGTAAGGACCTCGCCGAAGGTGGCGGAGTAGTTCACGCCGCCGACGTCCCAGGAGAACATCGTCCTGAAGTTCTCCAGCCCCACCCAGGTGAAGAGCTGGTTGGAATAGCCGTTGTGCGCGCCGTCGTAGTTCGTGAAGGCCACGAGGATCATAAACACGATCGGCATGACCGTGAAGATCACGATGCCGAGCAGCGGCAGGGCCAGCAGGGTCTTGTAGAACTGCTCGTCGACGAGGGAGCGCAGGTCGTCCGCGCCGCTCTTGAGCTTGCGGCCGGCCTTTTCATACTCCTGCGCGATCTTGTTCTGCTTGACGTTGAGACGCCAGGTGTAGATGAAGGCGATGATGAAGAAGATCGTCAGCACGCCGTAGAGCAGGATCTTGAAGGAGTTGTCGCCGTAGACCGGATAGTGCGTATCCAGGATGGCGTTGTACTCCTCGTGCGGACCGATCTTGCCGAGGGAGGGCAGCATGCTCATCCAGTAGCCGCCCGAGGTGACCATGTAGAAGATGAACACAAGCTCGAAGATCAGGAAGAGCAGTCCGCGCAGGACCTGTCCCCTCGCGATCGAGCCGAAGCCCATCACCACATAGGAGAGTTTCGTTTTCCAGTCGCCCTTTGCGAAGGTCGACACGACGTCGGCGAGCTCCGTGGCGATGCCGACGCCCAGCTTTTTGAAGAAGCGCCCGATCCCGATGAAGAAGTTAGCCACCGCGCGGGGGATCGACGCAAAAAAAGCTATCAGTTTATAGAGGAACTTCTGGCCCTTCGACAGGCGCAGGAATTCCAGATCGCTGTATCTTTTCATAGCATAGCCCCTTTATAAAATCAGCCGGAGCCAAAATGTAATTCTGGCTCCGGCCAAATACCTCAGGTGTCAGAAGCCTTGCAGATCTGTACTTTGGTCAGATTGAAAGCGTCTTGATGATCAGTTCTTCACGATCGTGATCGCGGTGCCGTCCCACGTGACGGTGTAGTTGCCGGCCTCGTTGAAGACGATGTTGTTGTCGTCGCCGGCGGCATCGGCGTTGAGCAGATCAGCGCCGTCGGTGACCTGAGCAAAGCCCTTGTCGGCGCCCCAGTCGCCCGGGGAGACGATGCGGCCGCCCATGTAATCGCTCGCGGGAACGTCGAGCGTCAGGGAGAAGGTGCCGTCGCCGTTGTCGGTGAGATAGTAGGTGTCGGCGTCGTCGGCGTTGTTCCAGCCGTTCCAGGCGCCCACGAAGAGCAGCGCGGAGGCGTCGAGCTTGAAGAGGTCGTTGATCTTGTTGTAGTAGTTCTGCAGCGCGGCCTTCAGGTCGTCCTCGCTGGAAGCGGCCTTGACCTCGTCACCGATGACGTTGGCGATGTTCCACCAGGAGCCGTGGATCTGGCCCTGCGGACGGGAGTAAGCGCCCTGGAGAAGCAGAGCGGAGAGGCCCGGGTTGGCCTGGACTTCCGGAGCGGCCTGGTCGACCAGGTTGGCGGGACCCCAGGACAGCTCGTTGAAGCGCTCCATCTGGCAGGCTTCGCCCGTCAGGTACTGGGCCAGCTTGTGGAGAGCGGCGCCCTTGACGGCGTCGGCCTGGGGCTTGACGCCCATCAGCTTGCAGCCGTTGAAGGAGCCGAGGTGGTACTCCTTGCCGTCGACCTCGAAGGAGGGCAGATCGGTGGCGCCCATGTTGTCGCCCAGGATCTTGGAGATGTCGTCGTAAGCCCAGGTGCCGGTCACGACGATCGCAGCGCCGTTGGCGAACTCATCGGCGGCGGAGGAGGACTTGTGGCAGGGGGACTTGAGGAGCTTCTCCATGCCCTTGACGGCGACAAGGCCGTTGTCGGAGTTGAAGTTGTCGTTGACGGAGATGAAGTTGCCGTCGCTGTCGGTGGTCCACTCGGACACGCAGCCGGTGGCGAAGAACCAGGAGACGATGTACCACGCGGAGGTCTGGGCCTCGAAGGCGAAGATCTTGTTGGCGGCCTCGCAGTCGGCGATCAGGGCCTCGAGGGAGTCGACGTCAGCCTCGGGGATGACGGACTTGTCGTAGTACATGAAGTAGCCGTTGTCGGAGGTCAGCGGGTAGGCGTAGACTTCGTCGCCGGTGGTGGCGGCAGCGACAACGCCCGGATCGTTGTTCTCTCTGACGAAGGCCTTGGCCGCGTCGCCCAGCTTGGCAAGGGCGTTGGCCTGAACGAGGCGGGCGAACTGGTCCTGCGGGAAGCAGTACAGATCGGCGCCGGCGTCGATGTCAACGAGCATCTGGTCGGCCGCAGTGGCCTCGGAGACGGGGTTGACCTCGGCGTTGAAGGTGATGCCGAACTCGTTGTTCGCGTTGAAGTCCGCGATCTGCTTTTTGGTCAGCTCGACAGCGGCTTCGCCGGTCCAAACGAGGATGTCATAGGTGCCGGCGAGCTCGCTGCCGGCCTGCGCAGCGGGAGCAGCCTCGCCGCCGGAAGCCGCGGGGGCTCCGCCGGAAGCCGCGGGCGCAGCCTGCTGGCCGCAGGCAGCCAGTGCGAACACCATGGCAAGCACCAGAAGCATTGCAAGAATTTTCTTCATTTTGTTTCCTCCTAACAAAAGATTTGCATATTTATGTTCCATGGCCTTGCGGCCAGAGAATCCGGATTTCATCATCCCGTGAACGACGGGATGGCGGGCGGGGATCCCCGCCTGCTGTACGTAATACTTTTTTAACAATTGTATTATACTATTTTCAATTTTTGTTGTAAACCGCGACTGCGTCAGCTTTTTTGACAAAATATAGAGCCGCGGTTTGGGCAAAACTTCCAAACCGCGGCGCAGTTTCCATATCATTCCAAACGGCTGAGTACGGCGGCGTCGATCATGCCCCAGGCGCCGCTGCCCTCGCCTTCGGCACGGACGCGGATCCCGACCGTCAGCGTCTGTCCTTCCGTGAGGACGATATCCCGGAGCTCCGCCGTCGTCCAGTTGTTGAAGGACGTGATCGCGAGCGGCGCTTCCGCGACGGTCTCGCCGTCCGTCTTCACGTAGGCGCGGATATCCGTCTCGCCGCCGTCGCCGCCCTGGATCGAGATCGAGAAGCGGTAGCTCCCGCTCTCAAGGCCCGTGAGCGTCTGCTCGGCGTCGAAGTCGATGCTGCCGCTCCGCGCGCCCCAGAAATGCAGGTTGCAGTCCCCGTCGAGGGAGTTGAGCGCCTTTCGCTCGACGCCCAGCTCGTCCGCTCCGCCGCGGTCGGTCAGAACCCACGGATCGAGCGCGCCGTCCTCAAAGCTGCCGTTTGGCAGATAGTTGTACTCCTCCGTCGTGACGAAGCAGCGCACCGTTTGTCCCTCCGCCGTGCCGGACACCTCATAGACGCCCGGGACAGAGCGCATCTGTTCCAACAGCCCGTCGCCGAGCTCCCACTGCACGGGGACGGCCTGCCGGCTGTCGTCGCTCATGACCGCCTCGACCGTGTCCGGCAGGACGATCGCGGAGCCGAGGCCGAAGCGCACGCGCGCATCCTCCAGCGCGTCGGGCACGACGGGGATCTCGTTTCCCGTGCGGACGAGGGAGAAGACCTTGAGCGACTCGAGCGGCGTGCCGTCCGGCGCGAAGAAGGCCTGGTTGTCCACGGCGCAGCCGCCGTAGTATTTCCCCGCGTCCTTCGGGTCGTATTCCGCGGCGAAGCTCGAGGCCCAGCCGGAGCCGTCGCGCTCCCATTTTTCGTGGTTTTCCTCCCAGGACTCCGTGCCGACCGCGATCCACGCGCCCTCCCAGTACACCACGCCGAGGCCGCCGATCGAGCTGAGCGTGTCGATCACGGCCCGCACGGCGTTGGCCTGGCCCTGGACGGTGTAGGGCCAGGGCTTTTCGACCGCGCTGCCGTCGGAGATCGTGTTGGCCGAAAAGTCCGTGTCCTCTCCCGTCCGGGCGTAGGAGGTCTCCATGACCAGGACCTGCTTGCCGTAGTTTGCCGCGATACCGCCGAGCACCGCGGCAAGGTTGTCCAGCGTGCCGTGCCAGTAGGGATAGTACGACGAGGCGAACACATCGTAGTCGAGACCGAATTCGTCGAGCTTGGAGGCGTAGAAGGCATAGCTCTCCGCGTTCTCGGGGTTGGCGAAGTGCACGGCGACGAGCGCCTCCGGGCAGGTCTCGCGCACGGCTTTCGACCCGGCGGCCATCAGCGCCGCGATATAGGACCAGCGCGTTTCTCCGGCGAGGCCGCCGTTGGTCTCGTTGCCGAGCTGGACCATGGCGATCTCCGCGCCGGCGGCGCGTATCGTTTCGAGGCTTTCCTTCGTGAAGGAATACAGCGCCGCGGTCTTCTCCTCGAGCGTCATGCCCGCCCAGGCCTTGGGCGCGAACTGCTTGCCCGGGTCGGCCCAGAAGTCGGAATAGTGGAAATCGACGAGAAGGCGCAGGCCGTGTTCCGCCGCGCGGCGGCCGATCTCGGCGGCCGCGGCGACGTCGCAGTTGCCGCCGCCGTAGCCGCGGCCCTGCGCGTCATAAGGGTCGTTCCACACGCGCACGCGGATCGTGTTGATCCCGCATTGGGCGAGCGTGGCGAAGAGGTCCTGTTCCCCGCCGTCGAAGCCGCGGTACACGACGCCGCTGCGCTCCTCGGCCAGGACGCTGGAGACGTCCATCCCGAGGATGAAGTCCGCGGGGAGATCCTCCACCTTTTTTACATACAGGCTCTCCGAGCTCACGGCGGGCGCCTCCGTCTTCTCCCGTGCGGGCGAGGCGCCGGCGCAGGCGGAAAGCAGCAGCGCCGCGGCCAGGGCCGCGGCAGAAGCCGATGATCTCTTTCTGTTCATGTTCAGGTCCCTCCCGTCATGGCAAGGAGACGCCGCGCCAGCTCGACGGCCGCGTCGTCGCCCGTGCCGCTCAGCGAGCGGACGTGCCGCGAAGCCTTGTTGAAGAACAGCCAGCAGTCCTCGTCCGGATAGTCGATAAAGTCCGCGGCGATCCCCTCCCTCTTCGCGGCGTCCCAGACGCGGACGCCCCAGAGCTCGCCCTCGCGGAAGCAGCCGCCCTCCTCGGGCAGGGCCGCGCCGCCGATCGGCCGGAGGCTGTCGGCGTACTGCTCGACATGGCTCTCCGGGATGATGTACAGATCCGACGCGAGCAGATCGCCGTCGTCGATCATCGCGTAAGAGAAGGGGTGCACCTTCACCGCGCGGATGCCCTCGGGCAGCTCGCGCTCGAGCTCCGCGGCCAGGGCCGCGTCGCGCATCGAGGGCACGTCGGCGTAGAGCGTGACCTTGTGCGCCGCGGGCGCGTCGCCCAGGCGGGAGAAGATCTGCCCGCAGATGAGGAAGGCGAAAAAGGCCCACAGCACATAGAGGTAGAATTTGGAGAAGATCGTTTTGAGCACTCTCATCTCTCCACCTCCGTGACGTAGCCCTCGACGCTGCGCAGCGTCAGCTCGCCCTGCGCCGCCGCTCTTTCGAGCTCGCGCGCGTGGGCGGCGTTGACGAGCAGGCGCAGTGCGCCGTCCTCCGTCTTCACGCGCACGCCGCGCACGTCGATGCTGCGATAGATGTGCACGGTCTTCCTGTCGAGCGTGACGAGACCGCGCACCTCGCGCGCTTCCTCCCCGGAGGAGAGGATACGCTCCTCATGCTCGCGCAGGGCGCGGAGATAGTTCAGCGCGCAGGTGCGGATCGCGATGGCGACCCAGCCCCCCGCCGTCATCGCGGCGATGGCATAGAGCTCCATCCGTCCGGCGTTGAGCGTGGTCCGGCGCAGGATAAAAAAGAGGCACAGGCCCGCCGTGGCGGCGCAGACGAGCGCGAACACGGCGGTCCATATCCGGTTTTTCCTCTCGAGCGCGGAGACGTGCTCCGCGCGGTAAAAACAGGTTTTCATACGCCGATTATAACACAGATTTCCCCGCGCGCAAGGACCTGTGCGCACTTGACTTTTCTTTCGCGCTTTGGTACTGTTTTTTTATCCGATAGAAAAGGATGTGCGCTCAGATGAAAAAACTGCTCTCAGCCCTATTGTGCCTCCTGCTCGTCTGCTCGCTGCTCGCCGGCTGCGGGAAAAGCGCCGCTCCGGCCGCCGAAGCGCCCGCCGCGGAGACTCCCGCCGGGGAAGCTCCGGCCGGGGAGAGCGCGGAGGGCGAATACGTCGTGAACGATCCGGCGCTGCGCTCCGACTTCGTGTGCGCGGACAACGACCGCGTGTTCTATGAGATCTTCGTCGGCTCCTTCTCCGACTCCGACGGCGACAAGATCGGCGATCTGCGCGGGATCATCGAGCGCCTGGACTATCTCAACGACGGCGATCCCAACTCGGGCAAAAGCCTCGGCGTCGAGGGCATCTGGCTCACGCCGATCTTCAAGTCCTCGAGCTATCACAAATACGACGCGATGGACTACTACGAGGTCGACCGCGACTTCGGCACGGAGGACGATCTGCGCGAGCTGTGCGAGAAGTGCCATGAGCGCAACGTCAAGCTGATCCTGGACCTGGCGATCAACCACAGCAGCACGCTCAACCCCTGGTTCGTCGCCTTCAAGAACGCGCATCAGAACGGCGACGCCGCCAGCGAGTTCTATGATTTTTACAGCTGGTGCGCCGGACGGGACAATATCCCCGCGGGACGGACCTTCTATCCGATCGACGGCACGGACGATTATTACGAATGCAACTTCTACTCCGGGATGCCGGAGCTGAACTTCGACAACCCCGCCGTGCGCGAGGAGGTCGTGAAGATCGCGAAATACTGGCTCGATCTCGGCGTGGACGGCTTCCGCTTTGACGCGGTGAAGTACGTCTACTTCGGCGACCACGCGCAGAGCGCCGCATTCTGGCAGTGGTACTGCGACGAGCTGCGCGCGATCAGGAGCGATATCTACCTGGTCGGCGAGGTCTGGGACGCGGACGGCGTCACGGACATGTATTACGGCGCGCTCAACTGCTTCGACTTCACCGTTGCCCAGGCCGAGGGCCTGATCGCCAAGGCCGCGGCCGGCAGCGGCACGGACAGGCTGTTCAGCTATATCGACGGCTATCTCGACACGGTGCGCGCCAAACGCGCCGACGCCACGATCGTGCCCTTCATCGTCAATCACGACATGGACCGCGCCGCAGGCTTCCTGCCCGTCTCGAACGGACGGATGCAGATGGCGGCCAACCTCTACCTGCTCGGGCCCGGCTCGCCCTTCATCTACTACGGCGAGGAGCTGGGCGCGAAGGGCTCGCGCGGCGGCTCGAACACCGACGCCAACCGCCGCCTGGCGATGCCCTGGGGCGACGGCGACACCGTCGCCGACCCGACCGGGACGGACTATCCGGAAAAGAACCGCCTGAAAACGCCCGCGGCGGAGCAGATCACGGATCCGGACAGCCTCTACACCTATTACAAGACCCTTCTGATGATCCGCCACGCCAATCCCGAGATCGCGCGCGGAGATTTCAGCGCGCTGGAAACGGGCAGCGGCAAGCTCGGCGGCTTCGTCTCCGTGTGGGAGGGCAGGGCCGTGTGCGTGCTGCACAACGCCTCGTCCGACGAGCAGAGCGTGGATCTCGCGGCGCTGACGGACCGCGGCTTTACCGTGCTCGCGGCCTCGATCGGCCAGGGCGAGGCCTCGCTCGACGGCACGGTGCTGACGCTGGGAGGACAGACCAGCGCGGTGCTGCGCGAGGGATGAGCGAAAATAACGAAACCGGCTCCCATCCTCAAACGGATGGGAGCCGGTTTTTCTTCGTTCGGTTTTGCATCAGCCGCGGGCAAGGCCCGGGTTCAGGCCTGCGCCGGCTCCGCGGAGACATCGGCCGGACGGGCGGGCGGCTCGGATTCCTCCAGCTGCCGGAAATAGCGGGCGTGCGCGTCCTCGTAGGCGGCGTTGAATTCGGCGTCGCCGCCGGTGTGCAGGCTTTCAAAGTAGAGATGCTCGTGGTCGGCCAGCTCCGGGTGGATACGTACCACCGTGGCAACGCCCACGTTCGAGCACACCGCGGCGATGCGGCGGAATTCGACGCCGAGATTCGAAAAGCTGCTGTCGGCGTACATGTTGCACTGTCCCAGGCTCAAACGGCGCAGATGATTGCGCCGGAGGAGTGCGTTGAGCTCACTGACGATCTGCACCAGGGGCTCGATCCGGCGGGCGTCTTCCTCACTGCGGCTGCGGAAAGCTCCCTCTGTGAGTTCAAGTATTTCGCGGAGTGCGTCCTCGACCACATGGAGCTCTCCCATGGCTGCCTGCGAGAAGCCGGTGCCGCTTTGGGCCATGGAGGCGGCGATGTCCGCGATGCCGGCCGCGTGGTCGCCCAGACGCTCGAATTCGGAGGTGACCTTGAAATACTGGTTGAGGATGGCGACGTGCTGCTCAAGCTGAAGGTGCGGCAGCAGCTCGACCGTGTAGCGGCTGCAGCAGTCGGTGAGGTGGTCGATGTTCTCTTCCTCCGCGAGGATCTCCCGATGGAGAGCCTTGTCGTAGCCCTCAAGCAGGCGGAAGGATTTTTCGATATTGGCGCGGGCTGCGCCGAACAGGGTCAGCAGCAGCTGATAGCAGCTGTTCAGGGCCAGCGCCGGCGTGTTGAGGAAGCCGGGGTTCAACGCTTCGAGCTCGGCACGGTACTTCTCCTCCCGGACGGGCTCCGGCTCGTCCTTCACGATGCGGCGGCTGAGCTTTTCATAGACGCCGAGCATCGGGAACAGGCAGATGGAGCAGCTCAGGTTGAAGATCGTATTGGTGTTGGCGATCATGCCGGAGTTCACCGTGCGCTCCCAAAGGCCGTCCAGCAGGCCGAGCCGGTGGATCACGGTGACGCAGAGGAGCACCAGCACTGTTTCGCTGAGGTTGAATAGGATGTTCACGATACCCACGCGCCGGGCCTCGGCCTTCGCGCCGATGGAGCAGACGATGGCCGTTGTGACGCAGTCGCCGAGGTAGATGCCGACGATAACGGCGTAGATCGCCTTGAAGGCCAGCAGACCGGAGGAGGAAAATGCCTGCAGGATGCCGACCGTGGCCGACGAGCTCTGCAGCACGAAGGCCACGCTCGCGCCGGTGAGATAGCCGAGGACGGGATTGTCGCCAAGGCCGGAGAAAAGCTGTTCGATCGTGCCGGACTGCGCCAGCTTGTCCACCGCTCCGGTCATGTTCAGCAGGCCGGAGAAGAGGATGCCGAAGCCGACCGCGATATTGCCGATGGATTTTGCGTTTTTGATGAAATGGCCCATGATCAGGACGATGCCGATGATGAGGGCGATCGGCGCAAGCGTGGAGGGCTGGAAGAACCGCAGCCAGGCCGTGCCGGAGGAGTCGATGTCCAGAAGACGGATGATCTGGCCGGTGACCGTGGTGCCTACGTTCGCGCCGACGATGATGCCCAGCGACTGGCGCAGCGTCAGGATGCCCGCGCCGACAAGGCCGGAGGTTATGACGATCGTCGCGGTGGACGACTGGATGAGCGCAGTGACGAAAATGCCGAGAAGAAAGGCCTTGACGGGGTTGTTCGTCACCTTCTCCATGGCGAGCTTGAGCGCGCCGGAGGAGTTCTCCTTCAGGGAATCTCCCATCAGGCGCATGCCGTAGAGGAACATTGCAAGACCGCCGAGCAGGGAGATCACATCGAATATATCCATAAACAGGCCTCTGATTCAGAAAAATCAATCGATACTGAAAGCAGTATATGGGCTTGAAAGGCTTCCGTCAAGTCGCTCGAATAGACGAAATACTGCTGTCGGCTCCCCTGTTTTTTTGTCGGGTTTTTCGCTGTTTGACGACACTTCGGATGCGCGCGCACCGTAAAATGCCCCGGAAAGCGCGGCTCCGGCCGGAGAGGCGCTTTCCGGGGCATTTCTCAGGCGTCGTCGATCCTGCGCTTGGCGCGGTAGAGCGGCCCGTCCTCCGTGCGGACGGGGCGCGCCGTGACCGCGGCGTCGAGCGGCGGGAGCTCTCCCTCGCCGCAGGTCAGGATCTCCAGACAGAGTCGACCGTTTTTTCTCTCTGCGCGGTAGTCGGCCACGAAGGGAAGGCGGAACAGCGTCTCATCCAGCGCGGCCATCTCCTCTCCCCCGTCGCGGCGGCTGACCGTGTCGAGGCGCAGCGCCTCGCTGCCGCAGGGGCACTTCCCCGGCAGGATGCGCGTGTAGTCGCCCGTGCGGTAGCGGATGAGGGGCATGGCCTCCATGCCGATCGTCGTGATGACGAGCTCGCCGTATTCCCCCGGCGGGAGCGGTTTGCCGTCTTCGTCCACGATCTCGGCGATCACATGGTTTTCCCGCAGGTGCATGCCCGCGTGGGCGGGGCAGGTGATCGCGCCGCCGAGCGCCATCTCGCGCGAGCCGTAGTGCGGGAACAGCCGCGAGCCGAGGATGCTCTCACAGCCCTCGATCACGGCCGCGGGGCAGAGATCGCCGCTGACGAGCGCGCGGCGCAGGCTCCCCCTGCCGCAGACGCGCAGCAGGCGCAGCAGCTGCACCGGCATGCCGACGAAGCTGTCGGGTCTTTCCTTTTCCAGCGCCTCGCTCCACTCAGCATAGCTGCCGGAGGCGCCGAGCTTGAGCGGCCGCGCGCCGAGACGCGAAACGGCCTCGGCGATCAGCTCGCCCAGGCCGAAGGGGCCGGTGAAGGGAAAGAGGATCATCGTGACGCTGCCCGGATAGATCAGCTCGCCCAGGCCCGCCATGAAGAGCTCGACGGTGCGTTCGCAGTCGCCCTCGGTGTAGAACACGCGCTTGGCCGCGCCGGTCGTGCCGGAGGTCGCGTCCGAGAGGACGCGGCTGATCTCGCTCTGCGAGCGCAGCAGCAGCCCCGGCGCGTTCGCGGCGAGCTGCTCGTCCGTGGTGAAGGGCAGCGAGGGCAGGTCCGCCAGGGAAAAAAGCCGCTCCGGCAGATCGCGGTAAAATCCGCCGCGCTCCTTTTCCCGCGCCAGAAGGCGGTTGAGCTTTTTGAGCTGGATCGCCTCGATCGTTTCCCGATCGACACGTTCCAGGCCCTCCTGCCCGGCGATCAGCGCGTCGATGCGCGGCATGTCCTTCGAAAACGTCACAGCAGCCCCTTTTCCGAGAGGATCTCCATACACTTCTCGTAGGTGGCGGCGATGATCTGCGGGCAGCACTCCACGCGCCGCGCGGGATTGCCCCTGGTGATGTCGCGGCACTCGATCCCGCCGTAGTCGGCGGTCATCTCGTCGGTGAACCACTGCGTGAACTCGCCGAGCGCGCTCTTGTGCTCGGGGTGGTCCATGCCCGTGTCCTCGCCCTTGCCGGTGAAATAGGAGATCACGCAGGCGCCGCCGGTCATGCAGCCGCAGCAGCCCTGCGAGAAGCCCACGCCGCCGTTGAGCCCGCCCATGGCCTTGACGAGGCCGGGGTTCTCCTCGCCCACGGTATCGAGCATCAGGATCGCCAGAATCTGGCCGCAGAAGTAGCCGTAACGGCTCAACTCCAGCACCCGATCAAAGAGATCCATTGTTTACTCCTTTCTGCCGATCAGCAGCCAATAGCTGCATTTTCCCCCGGGCAGCGTACAGCAGACTTCTGCGCTGCCCTGCCAGAGAGCATCGATATAATAGTCTCTCCATTGGGGCGTCATATCCTCCCGCTGCTGCAGCGCGAAGCCCGCGGCCCTCAGCAACGGCTCCGGCTGCTGAAAAAACACATCTGACAGCAGCAGCAGGCCGCCCGGCTTCAGCAGACGATGCGCCTCCCGCAGTGCGCCGGGCACATCGCCCGACAGAAAGAACGCACACTGGCTGAGCACGGCGTCAAAGGCAGCGTCGGGCCAGGGCGCGCACAGCAGATCCCCGCGGCGGACAAGCGCCCCGCGCGGTTCAAGATCCAGCCCCTCCGCCGCATAGCCCAGATCGCGCAGCAGCTGCACGGCCTCCCCTGTTCCGGCGCCCAGATCCAGCACGCGGGCGCCAACGGGCAGGCCGGCCAGTTCCAGCAGACGCCGGGTGTGGGCTTCCCCACCGGGATGTCGGTTCATTTGTCCTCCAGCGCCCGCTCAACGGAGGCCACTTTGCCCAGCGCCAGCTCCTCCGGCACATAGACAAAGCCGCAAACCGGGCATACCGGCAGCTCCACGGGAAAGCCGTTGTCCAGATACATGAACTTGGCCTTGCCCTTGATGAGCGGCACGCCGCATTTGACGCATTTCAGCTTGCCCTGCGGGTCGATGGTGTAA
>JAEEGI010017910.1_pt1 | contig 14460 bp, 11 predicted proteins | sample 8958751 | NCBI WGS metagenome assembly JAEEGI01 (sample SAMN16246545, study PRJNA631951) | gut metagenome | biome: gut microbiome; feature: rumen; material: KS-attached | host: Bos | place: Iran: Karaj | collected 2018-10
ATCGAACGGCATTACGGTTAAGGAGTTGTGGAGTCTGTCGGCCAGTTTGGAAAAGAGTTTCCTCGACAACGACCTGACTATTCGGTTGAGTGCCAACGACTTCTTCAACACCACGCTTTATTGGCAGCAGAACATTTTACGGGGCAATTCGTTAGTCTTTTTTGACGGCGATGGCAGAAACATTATGCTGAATGTCACCTACAAGTTCGGCCAATCGAAAGTGAGGCTTAATTCGAGGTCGGTTAGTGAGGAGGAGAGGGAAAGGTTGTAAGTTGAAAAAGTGTAAAGTTTCTTTACAGTGGTGTAAAAAAACTTTACACTTTTTACAAAGGTAATTTTTGTAAATACTTGGTTTTTAATTATTTGCAAATTTGGTACGGCATTTGCTATGCCAAAGCACAAATTTGATTATCAACCTATAAAATTACAGCATTATGAACAAGAAATCATTTTTCACGGCACTGCTCTTTTGTATGGCGGTGCTGGGCGCAGAGGCGCAGACAAACAAAGTGTACAAGGCGGATACCGTTATCGACGGAAATGGTAACAAAATCATCACTGTGTACTTGCAGGGAACATTCGCCGAAGGTAACGGCAACGTCGTCACGCGCGACTTCGATATGGCGGCGTTCGACGAAATCAGTATCGCGCTGTCAGCTTCGGTAACATACGCGGTGGCGGACAAGTGTTCCTGTCGCGTGACGCTTGATGAGAACCTTTTCGAGTGTCTCGACATCTATCAGAAAGGCGATTGCTTGAGGGTTGAGATGGTCAAGACGCTTCAGCAATCCGATTTGAAGCCGACGAAGTTCCTCATCGAACTCACCGCCCCGACGTTGGAGGAAATCAGTCTGGTGGGCGGCGGCGATTTCAGTTTCGTCACGCCGTTTGAAGCCCAAAGATTAGAAATCAGCACTGCGGGGGCACATGGTGTGTTTTTCGATGAAACCGCTACTATCCAACATTTTAAGATGAGCCTTGCTGGGGCGGGAAAGTTGGTGTGCAAGGACCTTCATGCCGACCGTGTGGATTGGAATGTTGCAGGCGTAGGCAACTTGGTGTGCAAGAATCTCCATGCCGACCATGCGAATCTGGGCGTTGCCGGTTCGGGAGGAATTGTCATTGAGGCAGGTAAGGTGAAAAGCGCTGACATTTCCGTGGCTGGCACGGGTTCGGTGGAGGCCCGATGCGAATTGGAATCGATGGATTACAACATCTCAGGATGGGGCAATATCAAATATTATGGAGATGTCAAGGTGAAAGGCACCTGCATGGGTGGAAAAATCAAAAGAATTGACTCGGAAAATATGAAAACCGAGAAAAAATGTTGCCATGAAAAATCGAAGAAGACTAAGAATTAAGCAGTTACTTTTTGAAAAGTTGGTAATGGTTTTTGGGCTTGAAAAAGCGGAGAAAATATTCAAAGTGTTTATTCGTTATTGACAATAGATTTTCTCTGGATTGCTTCGTTCCTCGCAATGACGCAAAGCGTGTCCAAAACCTAAGGTGGTCTATTCGTACCAATTCGGACGCTTGCGTCCCAAATGCCAAGAAACAAAATTCGTATAATTCGTGTAATTCGTAGTTAAAAATCAAGTAGTTAATCAATTAAAAATCAGCAATCATGGCTCGAATCTATAAAAAAGGCAAGACCTCCCTCGTTTCCTCACTCCTGAATATTTTGGGTTTGACGGCAGCCTTCGCCGCGCTCTACATCATCCTTGTGCAGGTGCACCACGACCTCACTTATAACAAGGGGCTTAAGGACAGCGACCGAATCTATTGCCTCGCGCGGAAAGAACAAGGCTTTTCCGGCTACATGCCTTGGTTGAGCCGTCCCTTGGGCGAAGCAGTCGTCGCTAATTCGCCTGACATTGAAGTCGGTGGCTATGCCAAACTTGAAGGCGAGCATCGGAATATCCGCTTAGGCGACAACCAGCCGCTGGTTGAGGCCGAAATGGCGCGTTTCACCCCACCCACCATCGAAGTGTTTGGCTTTGAACTCGTCTCCGGCAGTTGGGACAGTTGGCAGGGTGATGCCTTTGCCCTCTCGGAATCGGCGGCAAAGCGTTTCGGACTTCAAGTGGGCGACCCGTTCAAGTACCAAGCAGGAATGGTATGGGCTGATGCCACCGTGGCAGCCATCTACAAGGACATGCCACGCAATAGTGACCTCGGTGCTTTCGATATGGTTTACAACTATGGTGACCGTTTCATCGATAATTGGAGAGAGTTCGGGTTTCATTACTTCGTTAAACTGCGCAAAGGCGCTGATCCCAATTCAATCGACGAAATCTCAAAGCCTTTCTGGCGCCAGTTTTTGATAGCGGTGGACAACCCTGCGGCCAATGATGAGGAAGTGAAATCGTGGATTCATCCGATACTATTGACGGATATGTATTTCCCCGAGGATGGTTTCCCTGTAGGCAAGTCGGGCAACAAAACCACGACGATGACTTTGCTCGTCATTGCCATTTTCGTGGTGGTCATTGCTTTCATCAACTACATCAATTTCTTCTTCGCGATGGTGCCGTTACGCTTGCGGAGCATCAATACGCGCAAGATATTGGGTAGCAGCCGTTTTCAGTTGGTGATGTCATCGGTGGGCGAGTCGGTGACGATGGTCGTTATGGCCTTGGGCTTGGCGGTGGCTGTGGTCACGCTGTTCAGGCAGTCCACTTTGGCCTCGCTGATTGACACCTCGCTCAGATTTAGCCACAATTGGGGCATTGTCGCCTTGACCGTTGGTTTGGGCTTGTTCATTTCCGTTGCGGCGAGCATCTATCCGGCCTTGTTCGCCACCTCGTTCAATCCGGCCTTCGCCTTGAAAGGCACTTTCGGCACCACTCAAAAGGGCAAGGCCTTCCGCATTGGCTTGATTGGTTTGCAGTTCACTGTTTCCATCATATTGATTATCTGTGCGATATTCGTTCATGAACAACGTCGCTATATGATGGAACACGAATTGGGATTCAATCAGGAATGTCTGTTGCAGTCGCAGGTGTCGTGGAACCTTGCCAACAACCGCGAAGCTGTGGAGAGTCAGTTGCGGACTGATGCCGCCATCAAGGACATTGCTTGGGGCGACGGCGCATTTGTGCGCGATACACGAATGAGTTGGGGACGCCGAGTGCGTGGTGAGGAAGCCAGTTGGCAGGTCTATCCCGTCTCGTGGAACTTTCTGCGTTTCATGGGTATCGACATCGTGGAAGGCCGTGATTTCACTCCAGCCGACGAGCAGTCGGATGGAGTGTACATCTTCAACGAGACGTCACGCGATATGTACAACATCACCCTTGACGACCAATTGGAAGGTTGGAATGGAATAGAAGAAATCGCTGGCTTCTGCAAAGACTTCAACTTTGCTTCGTTGCGCCAACCTGTTACCCCGTTTGCGTTCTTTATTTACGGCAAGGAACCAGTGCGACCGTGTATGCGACTTTTCATCCGCACCGAGCCGGGTGTGGATGTCCCTGCTTTGATAGAGCGCACCATCAAAACCCTCAACGACCTCGACCCAGACTTGGGCGACGGCATATCATTCGAAGTTCAACCTTTTTCGCAATCCATTGAGAGCCAATACAAAAAGGAGAAGAACCTCTCAAAACTCGTCAACTTGTTCACCATTCTGGCCATTGTCATCTCGCTTATGGGCGTGTTCGGCCTCGTGATGTTTGAGACGGAGCACCGCCGCAAGGAAATCGGCATTCGTCGTGTGCACGGTGCCACGGTGCAGCAGATTTTGGCCATGTTCAACTCGCGTTTCGTGAAGATTGTGCTAGTGTGTTTCGTTATTGCCGTGCCCGCGAGCATCTTCATCATGCGGTGCTATTTGGAAGGCTTCGCCTATCAGGTGCCGCTGCATGTCTGGGTGTTCGCCTTGGCGCTGGTGGCCGTCTTGGGTGTCACGGTGGCAGTGGTCACCTTACGCAGCTTGCGGGCGGCTACGGTGAATCCGGTGAAGTCGTTGAGGAACGAGTGATAATTCCAAAACTTTTTGTATTTTTGCACCCGTATGAATTATTAAGCAATTGACAGAAGATGAGCAAGTACGAAATTCCATTTCTGACAGCATGCATTCATGCTTTCGGTCGGCGCTTCGCCATGACACGGCAAGCAGCGTTCCGCTACCTTCAAAAGCACAAAGGATTGGCGTTTCTAATTGAGTTCTATGATGTAGAACACTTGCAGTCGATGGACGATACTATTGACGACTTGCTCATCATCTGTCAACAGAACGGGGGAACACTTGTATGATACTCTACCACGGCACCAATCAGGACATTGAGTCGATAGACCTCACGAAGAGCTTGCGACACAAGGATTTCGGCATGGGTTTTTATCTGACACCTGATAAGGCAACTGCCACCCGTATGGCAGAAAAGAAAGCACGGCTTTTCAAAGGCACGGCTACACTGATTACATACGAATTAGACGAAGAAGCTTTGCGGTCAGACCTAAAGATTAAGGTGTTTCCTGAAAAAGCCTGTGTGGAATGGTTATTGTTCGTGGATGCCAACCGTGACAGAAAGAATGTGAATCCCATACACGACTTTGACATCGTCATCGGCCCGATAGCTAACGATGGCGTTGTTTTGCAACTGACAAACTATCGAGAAGGGATATATTCGCCCGAGGAAGTGGCAAAGATGCTTCAAGACAGGTATCTCGACCAGCAATATTACTTTGGCACGGAGAGGGCGTTACGTTTCCTCCATAAAACAAGCGTTGAAACCCTATGAACCAGCCTACACATCATCAAATTGCGACATACTTGACCGATTATGTTTTGAGCGAGTTGGTGAAGTATGTGATGGAAGACACAGGCTGCTCCATCGAACAAGCCATGGAGCGCGTATATAACTCGCCGCTGATGACGGCTTTGCAGGACGAGGAAGGCGAATTGTATGTGCAAAGCCCAGCGTATCTATATGAACTGATGAATCTGAAAGATTAATCCATAGAAAAAAAGAAAGGAAAACACCATGCCTGAAACCGAAAACAACAAAGAAAAAGAGGAAGAGCTCATCAAAGAAGAACCCAACAAGGAAGAAGAGCTCGATAGAGAAGAAAGAATAGATGCCGTGATCAAAAAAATATTGGCTTCTAAAGAAGACGCTATCCGTTTCATGCAATCTGCCGGAATCTATGACGCTTCAGGCCATCTCGCAAAAATGTATCAATAATATGGAAAGCCTTTATTCAAACCGTCCAAACTTGGTTATTGGATTTCATGGTTGCGACCAGACCGTAGTTGATAAGGTTGTGACAGGGAAAGAGGGCTTGGCGGCCAGCACTAACGATTATGATTGGCTGGGCAATGGTATCTATTTTTGGGAAAACAATGAGGAACGAGCCATGGAATGGGCTGTTCAACTTTCAAAAAGAGAAAACTCTAAGATTAAGACTCCAGCTGTTGTCGGGGCCATCATTGACCTTGGCTATTGCCTTGATCTTACCTCTTCCAATTATCTCAAAGAGTTGAAGAAAACATACGAGTTGTTGGTGGAAGTCAGTGAAGTGTCGGGAAATCCTTTGCCGACCAATGAAAGGGTTGGGAATTCGCCGGATTTGCTTCTGCGTAAATTGGATTGTACGGTTATCCAAATGACCCATGCCATCAACCAGCAGGCGAACAATAGGGCATACGATTCTGTAAGAGGAGTTTTTTGGGAAGGGAAACCGCTCTATCCTAATGCTGGGTTTGCTGAAAAAAACCATATCCAAATCTGCATTTGCAACCCGAATTGTATAAAAGGTTATTTCTTGCCAAGAGAAATCAACACTGTTTTCCTCAATCCATAGGATGTGCCTGAAGAACTGGATGGGGAGTTATACTTTTTCGAATATGGAAAGCTGATAAAGGTCACGGATGATTTATAGGTGTGAAGTGGTTTTTAGTCAAAGTTTTGAATCCATTTGGCAACAAAACGGAAAAATTGCTATCTTTGCAAGCTTTATTTTTATAAGATGCGAAAACTACTCATCATATTGGTTTTGTTGGCATTAGTATTCCCTGTGCGTGCCGCCTACCTCCTCATCCCTATGGACAATACCCAAACCAACCACCTGAAAGCCTACGGCGTGGCCTATTGGGTGCTGCAACGCGAGGTGGAAATCAGTTGGTTGCTGAACTATAGGGGAGGGAGTTACCTCATTCCTTACCACGAGATGTTTGAACGTGAGTGTAAGATGCGCAATGTTTCTTACAATGTCATCGCCGACGCGCAAGCCGATGCTATCCTTGCTGAAATCGCTGACCCGGATGTGAACATGGATGAGATGAAACTCCAGAAAGTGCCTCGCGTGGCGGTCTATGCACCCAAAAACAACCTGCCTTGGGATGATGCTGTCACCCTTGTATTGACTTACGCCGAAATCCCATACGATGTGATCTACGACGACGAGGTGCTGCAAGGTGTGTTGCCCACTTACGACTGGCTTCACCTGCATCATGAGGACTTCACTGGACAGTACGGCAAGTTCTGGGCCCGCTACCGCAACTATCCATGGTATCAGGAGGATGTGCGCTCACAAGAAGCTACGGCGCAACGTTGGGGTTTTACGAAAGTTTCGCAACTCAAATTGGCGGTGGTGATGAAAATTCGTGAGTTTGTGGCAGGTGGCGGTTACATGTTTTCGATGTGCTCAGCTCCCGATAGTTTCGATGTGGCTTTGGCTGCCGACGGCCTCGACATTTGTGAATATATGTTTGACGGTGACCCCATCCGAAGTGGTGACCCGCAACGTCTCAACTACGACAACTGTTTCGCCTTCACCGATTTTTCGGTATCGGTTAACCCACAGGAATACGAAATCTCCAACATCGACGTCACGCAAGGCCGCTCGCGTTTGGTGAACGAGCAGAACGACTATTTCTTGCTTTTCGATTTTTCGGCCAAGTGGGACCCTGTGCCGACCATGCTCACCCAATGCCACGAGCGTTTGGTGAAGGGTTTCATGGGGCAGACCACGGCCTTCAACAAGAACTATGTGAAGCCTTCCGTGGTCGTTTTGGGCGACAATGGTGCCTTGAACGAGGACCGTTACATCCACGGCAACTTCGGCAACGGCTTCTGGACTTTCCTTGGTGGCCATGACCCTGAAGACTACCAGCACATTGTCGGCGACCCGCCCACGGAGCTCGACATGCACCCCAATTCGCCGGGCTATCGGCTCATTTTGAACAATATTTTGTTCCCTGCGGCAAAGAAAAAAGAGCAGAAAACTTGAAAATGTGTATATTTGCCGCTTTAATCGAAAGTAAAACGCTAAAATCATAAACTATGAGAAAAAATCTACTTGTAATCATCTCTTTATTGCTGGGTATCACGGCGTTGCAAGCCAATCCTGTTGATGTAAGCAAAGCCCAACGTTTGGGACAGAGTTTTGTCCAACATAAGGCCATGTTCGCCAAAAGCGCGGTGAACGACCTTAATTTGGCCTACACTTACCGCTCGGAAAGCGGTATGGTCACGGCATACGTCTTCAATTTTGACGGTGGCTTCGTCATCGTGGCTGCCGACGACTGCTCGTCGCCCATCCTTGGTTATTCCGACCGAGGCAATTTCAATTATGAAACTGCTCCCGATGGCTTGCGTTTCATGCTGAGCGAGATTTCGCGTGGTATTGAGACGATGGTGCAGCAAGGCAATCCCATTCCGAGCGACATCCTCTGTCGTTGGAAGAACCTTGAGGCTTACGGTGTCATGCATCCTGACAGGAACTACCCTGTGGTTGGACCTTTGGTTCAACTCAAATGGGACCAGGGTTCTCCCTATAACATGTATGTGCCTGGTGGTTGCCCGACAGGTTGTGTGGCTACCGCTATGTCCCAACTGATGAAGTATTGGGAATGGCCTGTGACGGGTACAGGCGAACACAGCTATAACGCTACGGGATATGGTGAGCAGTACGCCAACTTTGGTGAGACTACCTACGACTGGGACAACATGATTCCGATTTACAGCAGTAGCGCAACTCAGGAACAGAAAGTGGCTGTTGCCACCTTGATGTACCACTGTGGTGTGTCGGTCAACATGATGTATGAACCTGATGGCAGTGGCGCTTTCTCCACGGATGTGCCGATAGCCATCAACACATATTTTTCCTATTCTGACCAAGCTACGCATATTTCCAAGTCAGGTCATAGCTATGACGAATGGATTGCCTTGCTGAAGTCGAACATCGACCAGCATATTCCACTGTATTATTCCGGCCAAAGTAGTGATGGTGGTCATGCTTTCATTTGCGATGGTTACGACAATGACGACCTCTTTTATTTCAACTGGGGCTGGGGCGGATCGGCCAACGGCTTTTTCCTCATCGATGGAGAGCATTTCGCCTACTCGGGAAGTCAGGCTATTGTTTATGATTTCATCCCGAACTATGTATATGATGGCATGCCGAAAGCTCCCGAAAACCTGAGCGTGAGCATTGACGACGAGTTCTCCCGCATTGGTCACCTCACTTGGACCAATCCTTCCGAAACCATGATAGGTCAACCCTTGACTTCACTCAACAAGATCATTGTGAAGCGCAACAGTATCGTCGTTAAGGAAATTACTGATGTCGTGCCTGGTGCCACAATGACCTACGACGATGAAGTGCCTTTCTTCGACCAGTTTGAGTATACCATTTTGGCCGTTCAGGGCGACAATTACGGTCGCACTACCAAAACCAGTGCGGTATTTGGACCTTACTGCGATTGGAAAGTCATCATGACCTCCACCAGTATGCAAGGCTGGGACGGTGGCGGCATCACCGTGCAAAACGCGGCTGGTTCTTACATCGATTTCCTGACAACGACCACTTCCAGTGCCCAGATGCAGACCTTCCAAATGGCCTTAGGTAATAATAACCTCTATTGGGTGGAGCCCAATTCCGCCATTACCAGCATTTCCTTTAAGATTAGAGATGCTGAAAACCAAATTGTTTACCAATATGAAGGCCCATCTTCGGGCTTGGAAGCTGGCATTTTGCGTACCTTGAATAATAGCTGTGGCAACGAGAACCCTTGCGAGGCACCTTCCAATTTGAAGGCGACGATCGATCCTGAGAATGACCTGAATGTCATCCTCACTTGGGAATCAAACTACACACCTGAGTTTGGCTACTGCATCTATCGTGACGGCTTCTTGTTCAACATGGCGCATGACTTGACCTACGTGGACGAAAACACCAACATCGGCGGCCATTGCTATTATGTCACCGCTCTTTGCACTGGTGGCGAGACTGCCAATTCCAATGAATACTGCGTCACTTCGGGCACTGGCTGTGAGCCTCCCACGGACTTGTATTTCAATTATTTCAATGAGAATAAGGTGCAGCTTTTCTGGTCGCCGGCCGAAAACGAAAATGTGACTGGTTATGTTGTCTACCGCAAAACTGACGATACGCCCTACAAACGTATCAAGAATGTAGGTGCAAACGCGACCAACTGCAAGGATACCAGCGTGACTCCAGGCACAACCTACCAGTATGTCGTGACTGCCTATTACCGCGAAACTGACTGCAACTCGGCATACGCCACCGACCTTTTCGACAATGAGAAATTCTTTATTGAGGTAGATTGGGGCAATGCTCCGAAAGACCTGCAAGCCGCGTTGGTTGAAAACGAGGAAGAGAATCATGTCAACTTGCGTTGGAAACCTGCTTTCCAAGCCTCATCCTACGACATCTTGCGCGATGGCGTGAAAATCGCTGAAGCAAATGAGACTGAATATGTGGATGAAGACCTTGAGTTAGGGGAGACTTATTGCTATCAAATCATCGCCCGTGGTGCCGACTTTGAAGCGGCTTCCAATGAGGCTTGTGTCACTATGCCCGAGCCGCCTGTTCTGCCATGCTCGGCACCTACCGGACTTTCAGGACAATTCATAAATTCTGATTGTGTGGGATGTGCCATCCGCATAGAGTGGACAGCTCCTGAAGACAGGGTTCCTGATTCCTATACGGTGACGATTAAGGATTTGATTAACAATGATTATTCATACGAAGAGATGGGAATCACTGGAACCTCTTACGAACACGATGTTCCATACGCTGTGGCTGTCAATTATAATTTTAAGGTGAGAGCCGTCTATCCTGAATGTGAATCCGATTTTGCATTGACCAATGAGGGTTTGGACTATGTTTCCCTTACCAATGTTTCGGTTGACGAACAGCTACTCTTCCCTGTGAAACTCTATCCCAATCCCACTTCGGGCCAGATGAGCATCGAAGCTGAGGAGATGACTTCAGTAAGTGTCTATGACCTCATGGGCCAGTGCCTGATGCAATTGCCTGCCAGAGACGGTCAAGCCGATCTCGACATGAGCCAACTGCAAAACGGCATCTATCTCATCAAGGTGAGTTCGGCCAATGGCTCGACAATGCAACGTGTTGTTAAAATGTAAATAATTCAAAATCAATAATCTAATACGTATTAAACCGATGAAAAAAGTTTTATTTCTGATGATGACCATGGCTCTTTTCGTGAGTCAGCTCATCGCTTCGCCTGTCGATGTGGAGCAAGCGCGTCAGTTGGGCATGAAGTATGTGCAGAGCCATTCTGCCCGCCAAGTCGTTGAACTCAATTTGGCTTACACCGAAATGACCGAAAGCGGCAATCCCGCTGTCTATGTCTTCAACTTCGAGAACGGTTTTGTCCTCGTATCGGCTGACGATGTGGCGCATCCCATCCTCTCTTTCTCCGACGAGGAGAGCGTTGACCCCAACAACATGCCTGACGGCTTTGCTTACTACCTGCGTTTCTATGCGCGTCAGATTGCCTACGCTCAGGAAAACAACTTTGAACCAGAGGCGGAAGTCGCTTCTGAATGGAGGCACGTGGCACATGACGGTTTCGAGAACGACAATCGTAGCACTCGTGGTGATGTAGCTCCTTTACTGACCACCAACTGGAACCAAGACTATCCTTACAATGCTTACTGCCCGACAGGTCATGGAGGCCCTCAAGGTCATGCCTACGCCGGCTGTGTGGCTACCGCCATGTCCATGGTGATGAAATACTGGAACTGGCCTATCCAAGGCAATGGCGAACACAGCTATACGCCTGATGGTTATCCTATGCAGACGGTCAATTTCGGTGCTACGACCTATGATTGGGCCAATATGCCTAACACCTGCAATACTTCCAATTACCAAGCCGTCGCCACTTTGATGTACCACTGCGGTGTTTCGGTCGATATGATGTATGGCGGAAGTTCGTCAGGCGCTTATTCCCAAGATGTTCCCCCTGCGATTGCCGAGTATTTCCGTTACACCGACCATGCCACACGCATGGACCGCGACCTCTATTCCAAGTACGATTGGGAAGAAATGTTGATTGCCAGTTTGGAAGAAGGCTTCCCGCTGTATTATTCAGGCAGTGACACTGAAGGCGGCCACGCCTTTGCCTGCTGCGGCTATCGTGAGATTGACCGTAAGTTCTTTTTCAACTGGGGCTGGAGCGGCTCTCTCAACAACTATTACGCCATCGATGCTCTTAACACAGGTTGGAACGGCAGTTTCAACATAGGCCAGGCCGCCATCTTCGATTACATTCCCGACTACATCTACGACGGCCTGATTCCGGCTGTCACTGACCTTGAAGTCGATGCTGTGAATGCCCATTCCAAGACAGGTGTGGTTAGCTGGACCAATCCTACGGTCTCGTTGGGCGGCAATGTTTTGGAGAACATTGACCAAGTGGTGTTGCTTCGTAACGGACAACAGATTTACACCGAAAACAACGTGACTCCTGGCGAAGTCATGCATTTTGAAGACAATGTGACCGATTACGATTGCTATACTTATAGCCTCTATTTCATGTCCAACAACACCAAAGGCCGTAGGGCTGAGGTCACGTATCAGTATGGTCCTACCTGCACATGGAAAGTGGTCGGTCAGACCACCAACTTCCAAGGCTGGAACGGCGGTAAGATTCAGGTGAAGAACGCTTTCGGCACTGTGATTGAGGAAATCACCATGACTTCTGCTACACCTATCAGTCAGCAAGTTCGTATGCCTGAAGGCAACGTTACCTTCGCTTGGGTGGCTCCTTCAACAGCTGTTCAAAGTTTGACCATCAACATCAAGAATTCATCCAACAGTTCTGTGTATACCTTTACTGGCAACTCCAACCAGATGCCTGCCACGCTCTATTCGGGCGACAACGACTGCGCTGGTTGCCAGCCTCCGACCGAGCTCAGTGCTGAGTATCAATGGACTAATGGAAGTTTCGGTACTTTGCTCACTTGGAATTATGAAGGTGAGCCGCAATCTTTCAAGGTGTATCGCAGCGAGGATGGCGTTACTTATAATGAAATCGCCACCGTCGACAAGACCTTGCATGAGTATTTCGACATCGTTGATGCTGGTCTTTACACCTATCAAGTGACGGCCTACCGTTCCTATTGCGAGTCAATACCGGGATGGACCGCCGATGGCGAAGACTTTGTCGGTATTGAAGTGACTTCGGTGTGCGAAAACGGCGACGAAGGCTTCAAGGTGTATCCCAATCCTGCCAATGCTTTGATGAGCGTTGAAGCCGAGGGCATGCAACAGATTACCATTTGCAATGCAATGGGACAGGTCGTCATGACGCAGCGTTGCAGCGAGGATGGCGTGGTCATCAGCACATCAAGCCTGACTTCGGGTATCTACACCATCAGCATCAAGGCCGCCAACGGCACTTTCACCAAGCGTTTTGCCGTGATGCATTGATGCGTTTTTGGAAAACTATTCAAAATGAAAGGGAAACATGCGTGCATGTTTCCTTTTTCTTTATATTTGCCGCTTGAACTTGAAAGATTTATTACTATGAGAAAACACATCCTTACTATGCTGGCTTTGGCGTTGACCTGCGTCACGCTTCAGGCCTGTCCGGTCGACCAAGAGACCGCAAAACACTTGGGACAGTCTTTCGTGAAAACCAATTTCGAGTTCACGCGCCAGAGCTCCGACTTGAATTTGGTGCAAACGGCATTTTCCGACAGGGGAGAGGCCTGTTATTACATTTATAATGTCGGTGAAACAGGTTTCGTCATCATCGCTGCCGACGACAACTATCGTCCTATCATCGGCTATTCCGACAAAGGCACTTTCAACCCTGATGACATGGCACCTGCTTTGGCCGATTATTTGGAAGTCGTCCGTCAAGGCGTGATGATGGCCTCGCAGGCTTCATCCGCCAAGGCTTCCGTGGCCGCCGACTGGGCTATGCTTGAGCAATGCGGTCGCCTTGTCTCGCGCCATGGCGGTAGGGAAGACGTGTTTCTTGTGGAGACCACTTGGAACCAGAATTATCCCTACAACTATTTCTGCCCTGAGGGCGAAGGTGGTCCTGGAGGTCACTGCTATGCAGGCTGTGTGGCTACGGCTGCTGCCCAGCTGATGAAGTATTGGGACCATCCTTTGCAGGGACAAGGAAGCCATACCTATATTCCTGAAGATCATCCTGAATACGGCCCATTGATCGTCAATTTCGGTGAAGCCACATACGATTGGGAAAACATGCCTGTCTCCATTTCTGCAAATTCTCCGATTGAGCAGATTGAGGCTGTGGCCCAACTGATTTACCATGTGGGTGTCAGTGTGGACATGAACTACCGTCCTTCGAGTAGTGGAGCCGTTACAGGAAAGCTTTGTGAAACCATGCCCGCTTATTTCTTCTACACCGACCAAATGGATAACTTCTACCGTGAAGACTACACCCATGAGGGTTATATGCAACTGATTATCGATGCTATCGACATGAATTGGCCTATGGTGCATCGTGGTGGCGGTCATGCCTACGTGCTTGACGGCTACAATGACAACGATATGGTACACTTCAACTGGGGCTGGAGCGGCAGCAGCGATGGCTGGTTCAATATTGACGATCACGGCTATGCCGATGGAGAGAGCGTCATTTACAACTATGTGCCCGCTGAAATCTATGCCGCCACACCCAATATGCCTACCAATGTGACCGCCGAGCCTTCCAACGACAACTCGCTGACGGCGACCCTTTCGTGGACGAACCCCACGCTCACCATGACCAATGCTCCTCTTGAGACCATCGACCAAATCGTGGTGGAACGCAACGGACAGGTGGTGTATACCGAAGACAATGTGGCTCCAGGTGCTGAAATGAGTATCGTGGATGCGTCTATACCCTATTTCGACATTTTCGATTATGCGATTTATGCTGTCACTGAGGGTCGTCATGGTGCCATGGCACGTATCGAGAAGGTGCTGGTTGGTCCGACCTGCGATTGGAAAATCATCATGCAGTCGACGGCTTTCCAAGGCTGGAATGGTGGTTACCTCTCCCTGTTGAGTAGCACAGGAAAAGAGATTAGCCGCATGACCATCTCCAACTCGGTTCCTTCGACATTTAACTTTCCAGTTCCTGTAGGAAATGTCAGTTTTGCCTGGACTGCGCCTCAAAACAGTGTCAGCAGCATGTCTATAATTATTAAGGACTCGGAAAGC
>JAEEGI010017911.1_pt1 | contig 14459 bp, 16 predicted proteins | sample 8958751 | NCBI WGS metagenome assembly JAEEGI01 (sample SAMN16246545, study PRJNA631951) | gut metagenome | biome: gut microbiome; feature: rumen; material: KS-attached | host: Bos | place: Iran: Karaj | collected 2018-10
TGGCATTGCAAGGATCGTGTGTCCTGGCTGTTTAATGGCTAATGTAGTCGCTCCACAGCCGGTGACTCCTTTGTTGAACACACAGTTTTCCGGGATCCTGTTCATTCATTCTTCCAGTAACTTTGCTCCCTTTGGAGCCTGTTCTAATAAGTCTTTTAAGTTCTTCATTATTAATTACTTTTAATTATTATTTAACAATCATATTCATTCTTTTATAAGGAAAAAATGTTACATTACTCAAAAAATGTATACAAAATACTTATAAGGAAAAAATATTACATTGCTAAGAAAATCTATACAGACAGCCTTTGGATTAGACTGTCAGAACTGATAAGAGGAAATATTGAGTGGACGCAAAAATGTTGTGGTCTCGTTACTCAACACTTGTATACAGGAAAAGCAAATAATAAGGGTACCGAAGTACCCTTTGATAATAAGCTTAACAATTAAAATATATGCCCTATAAAGGCAATACAAAGATAAGTATAATTTTTGATTTTTCCAAATATAATTTACTTATTTTCAATTAGTTCCGGAAATGACGAGAGAGTAGGATTGAGGTTAGAATGGAGGGTGGAGAGAAGTGCTGTCTAGCAGGAATTGGCACAATCTCCGTGAAAAAAATATCCTAGTCAATCAGGATAAATGGAGACCAGTATTTTGGATCAGAGAATCGCTTCGAGCTGCGCATCGTGTTGACAGCCTCCTTGAATGATGTGTGCTTGTCTTTACCGGAGAAGAGGTTCTCGTAGAAAGTAGTCATGAAGTATGATGTAGCCTCGTCATCAACCTTAGCCAGTGTCATGAGAAGGGATTTGACTCCTGCTTTCTTGAAGGCCATCTGAAGACCTTCAATACCCTCCTCTGATATATCTCCCAACCCAGTATTACACGCGGACAAGACAACCAGGTCGGTACCGGACAGATCCATTCTTGCTATTTCAGACCCAAGGAGAATCCCATCTTCCTGGTTGTCCGGAATGGCTTCTCCCTTCCATGCCTTGTTCCCTCCCGAAAAGATAAGGCCGCATCTATTTAGCGGATTGTCTTCAACAGAAATCTTTTCAAAGAATGTCAAATCCCTTGTAGATGGTGCGTTATAGTAGAAACCGTGCGTGGCAACATGTATTATACTGATATCCTTCCCAGTCAAATCCTTGAAATTGTATTCGGTTCCTCCCTCTCCGACAAAAAGGCGCGATGGCATCTGGCATTTATCCGCCTCTTGCTTAATGACTTCAACCTCCCTCTCGGATCCTGCGAGATAAGTAAACGCCCTATCCCTATATGATGTGCTGGTGCTGCGGTATGCAGTAACCCCACTCAATGATGAAACTCTCTCCGATGTACTGCCATCATAGTTCATCCCTCCGAATAATGCTATCGACTCCTGATGTTCACCTTCGTGCTTGTCCATCACACTCTTTGTCGACACGCAGGTCCGAATATCATAGATGTCTGAAAGATGCTGTCCTCTGTCATTCACTAATGAAGAGAAACTAATCAAACTTAGGACTCCATCAGGTGCAAGGTAGATGATATCTTGAGGAGCGACATACTTCTCAAGTGGTTTCCAGATGGAATAATACAGATATGATACATCTGAATAATAGTTACCTGAAATGATTGATTCGTTCAATTCACCGCTCTTCGCAAGCGTGATTGTCCTCGGTTCATCCCAATCATTCCTTAGAACAACCGCTTTATATGTATCCTCGCCAAATGATAGAGATGGGGCCTTGACAATCTCTATTGCACACTCATTATCAGACAGTCCGTTCTTTATATCCACAAAGCTATAGAAACACTCTGATAGTGCTTCTTTCATTCGCGGTCCAAGCAGCACTTCAACTGAGTCATTGAGATCAGTATACCTCTGGTCTGCGGTATCGAGTACAGAAGAGAAAACATGCTCTCTTTTAATAGCCTTTAGGTCATCAACCAGGTTTCTCTTATCAGAGTTTCGTATCGCCCTTTCGATCGCTCCTGAAATCTTTGTCGTTGCACCCTTTAAATACAGGGCTGTATTATAAACCCATCTAGGATCTGAATTGTTGTAATTGACGACGATATATTGAGAGAGTTTGTTCGCAGGGATAACATTTTGTTCAAAAAGACAGTCAATCGTCTTATGCATTAACCCCTCTGTCGGGGACAGGTACCAGGCACCGGTAAGATATGAACCATTCGCCCACTTTTCAAAATCCTCATCATGGGTTAGGAACCGCAATCGAGCATTCTCACTAATTGTAGCAAGGTCGTATTGAGCATAAGGTAATGCGATGTCTAGGACTCTTCTATTGGCGAATTGAATTGAATCATGTAACTGGTAGTAAGGGTTGAAAGGATCCTGATAATCATCCGTCGTCTCTGACTGCACGATAGATAGAAGGTCTCGCGCCTTCTTGTACTTCTTCTGCTTTAGACATGACTTATACCGAAGGAACAAGGGGTCTGAGAAAAACCTGTTCTGATAACCTTCGATATCACTCCCTCTATCATTGATAATATAGTGATAATGATTTGCAAAGAATGATGTCCGTTTTGTCCTCTCAATGTAATAATCTGCGTACTTGTCTGCTTTTGGATCATTTAGCCTATATGCGTATTGGGCTCTTTTATCAAAGAAAAAGAACGTATGAGGATCAAAACTCCCCTCACTAAAAAGATCAATAGCTGCGTCCGCACCTATAAAAGTGTAGTCGAAGATTACTTGCGCAATAGAATCATTGATCTGCTCTGGGCTATTTTCTAATAATCTAATGGCATATGACATACATGAAGCGATAGTATAGTTTCGATCCGCCTCATGTGTATCTTTTTTGGTTGATGCGTCGAACCAATTACGATCCCATCTCCATTCCTTTACAAGTTCGTAAACAGACAGAACGGTGTCTAGGTCTTTTCTATAATACGATGTATGTAATATTGCCCTGAGCGTTTCATATTTAGTTTCTGCTAATTGAAATGCTTTGCTTAAGTAATAGTTCTTTATATCATCTGGGATGGTAAGCTTTAGCGTGGTTCTGTATACAGATAGACAATTATCAAAGTTAGGGGACTCATTCAGCACATCGATTAATGAGTCCAATGGATTATTTGCCCAAGCCTCACCAAGGGAATGAACCATTCTCTCAATCTCCGCCTGGCTTTTATCTGATTGTTCGTAGTCAAAATTCAATACCCGAAAAATCTCTTCTTGAGAAATAGGATGTCTTCTATCTGTAATTACATGACGAACCCTATCTAAATTATAAATATCCTTGTTAATGAAGTTTATGACAACATAGGGAATGCCTAAAATAATAAGCATATAGATGTCCACAGTTAAAAAGACGGATAATATCTTTTTAGGAACCTTTAATGAGAAGAAATGAAGTATAATACTATTGATCTTTCGCCCGAAGACAAAAAACAAGGCAACCCACAACAATGCAAAAACTATCCCCCAAACAGGAGCCATATCATTCTTACATGCTAATAAACTTCCTTCAATATCCTCTTTGCATCTTCAGAACGAATGCTATCTGAATTGGCTATCTGTTTCAGTATATGTTTAGCTTTACCTACTTTCTTTTCTCGCATATAAATGACAGCCTTGCTAAACTCGAGATCCTGTTTTGCATTCTCGAGTTCTAAAATCTTCAGGATAGCAGAGTCATCCCCTGACAAGGAAAAAATATGCTCTTCAATAGCAGTCTCAGTATCATTTATTAATTGAAGGGTTTCCTCAAACCTTCCTTCTTGTATTAAGGCAGAGCAATTATCTATCTTATCTGCGATATCATCATCTCCCCGATAAGTATTGAACTGCCAACTTCCAGACTCAAGTAATCTTCCGGCTTCATTATAACCGACAGAAGCCAAATGGTTGTTAACAGGCAGGAAAACCCCAAGTGCAAGTGCTGCGGCAACAGCACAGGTGAGAACCATCCTGGATGCAAAAGTCATTGTAGATCCTTGCGCATTCGGAGTAGCTTCAAATGCGTCTGGTGTGAACCATTGCTGGACCTTCTTAAAGAATGGAGTAGTTGAACTCAAGGACTTGGCCAGCTTGTCTGCCTCTGCCATCTCACGTTCAATCATCTCCAGGTCTTTCTGAAGTTGTTCTTCTTTATGAACCTTGACAGTGGCTTTAGAAATCCCCTCTATCTCTTCACATTCTGCGGCTAGTTCCTTGTCCTGTAAGAGATCCCTCTCGAAGGAGATCCTCTCCTCGATACTCATCTCACCTTTTATATATGAACGGATCCTTTCGAATCTCTCGATATTCTCTTCCATGGCAGTTAGTTCTTTAGATTGTTTTCGTACCAATCCTTGATAAGGACATTATCCTTTATGAGATTCCTGAGTTTTTGATGGCATCTGAATCTCCTGGTTTTGATAGCGTTGGTTGAAGGATAAAGATTAGGATTCGCCTCAATCAACTCCTTATCACTCATATCATTCCACCAAGTGTCTCGGATAACTGACCTACAAGGCTCCTCCATATGCTTCACTTGATACTCAACGTACCTCTGCCGAGAAACCTTGATTCCCCAGGTCTCTTCGTCAACCTCCTGCTCTCTATCTTCTATCTTCTTTTTGGATTGTTCCTCGTAATCTTTTTGGTTTATATTAGTGTCAGCCTCTCTTTGCATTTTTCTGCTCTGTAAAGGGAAGTCTTTCGTATTCTCTCCTTCCTGTTCGTTCTCGCTCTTGAACTCCCTTTTCTTGAAGACACGCTCCCCCTTCCTTAGCCTGGAATACTTGTTCTTCTTCCTTGTTTCTTCGTAGAGCTTGATCTTCCCTATTGAGATCAGATACGTGGTAATATCGACAGTCAGCTTCTCCTTGGTCAGTCTTCCATCACTTATCTGCTTCCAAAGTTCCATCATCGCCTCTTGGTATATTTCGGAGACTGCGATCTGGATATTTGGGAAGTGCCGATTGAAGAAAGCCTCGAAACGGTCCTTATAGTCTTCATCAAACCTATTGAAAGCTTTTCTGTCACCGGCGAACAAGCCGTCTAGTATTGTTTTCTCTGTCGCCATTCTAATGACTTCTACTGTTGCAAATGTAACAATTAACGGGGAGTATTCATAGCATTTGCAACGCTTTCAATGCCTTTCCTGTAACCTAAACCCGTAACCGACATAAAGAAAATGAGCGAAGTGATGCAATAGAACTTGTAACAGTTTCGTGAACGTGACATAAACAAACGGAAACAGGGAGAATGAAAAAACCTTGTAACCAAAGACTGAAGATGACATAAACAAACGGAAGACAAGAAAAGACGCGACAGAAAAAAAGAAAAAAAAGATGTAACCGAATTCCGGAAACGACATAAACGAACGGAAGGGAACGAAAAGTTACCGGGCAAAGAAAGCCACCTTGACGACTGCGGTCGGGTTGCCGCCCACCAGATAAAAACAGCAGACAGTTCTTTGACAACTTGGAGGTTCGAGAGGCTACCGTAAAAAGCCAAGGGAGAGATTGGAGCCTAAGTGATCTATCCGAGACTAGCCGGAAACAGCCTGGTTGTGGAGAGGGTAAAGACCTACCCTGATCTGAGAACGATGCGAATAAGGTTTAACTGTTAATAATAATGTGTATGGTAAAAAAAACAGATGTGTTCATCCTCACTGAAGAGGGTTTCGATGGAGCCTATAAGGCTACTGCTTATGATCAAGAGTCTGACGCTCTTGAGGAACTGAAGAGACTGATGGCAACTAAGCCTGACTGTCGTACTATCCTGGACGGTAAAGGTTTTATCGACAAAGATGAGACTCAATACCGTGTTCTAACCCTAGATGAAGCCATAGGAACCGATGGGAAAATGGTTTGGGTCATTCATCAGAAATGCTTCGATATGGATTTCTGTTCATTATTCGATTGGGAGAATTACTTCAGCACCAAAGAAGAGGCTGATGCACTCTACCAAGAAAGGGTCTCCCTTTACAGAGTATTAGCTCTTAAACAGCCAAAGATCGATATCCACGAGAATGAAGATCGTGACCAGATATTCATCCTCGTCAACGATATTCCCAGAGTCCTTCTCGAATATCATGCTAGACCAATTGGTGAGATCACCAATGTGGGTACTCTTATGCTTGATACGTATCTAGACAATGTTAACAATAATTAAAATCATCTAAGAATATGAATAACATGTATTTATTTGTAGGTAATAACAGAACACTTGCCCCTTCACTGATTATCTGGGATGTCAACTTTTCCACTGACGATGACAATCCCTACTTCATCTCTTTCATCCCTGAGGAAACCAAAGCAGACCTTGCTCATGAATACCTCGGAATTGATTTGCCGAAAGAGTCTGAACAAGAAGACTTCCTCTTCCTCACATCAGACGGCTTTCAGTACTGTGTAAGCAGTTGGAAGAACTTCCTGAACACCGCTTATGATTATCAAATCGACGATGCGGTTTCTTACATGGAAGACCTCGCTTACAGCTTCTAGATTGAACTGAACTATGGAATCTTCAAACGGACAGCACCACGTCACGGGCTAACGTCAAGGGCATGGCGTATTAAGTTATCGAGAGGCGCCCCTCCCTCTCAAAGATTATTTAAACCTTGCGGTGTATAGGATAACTGCTTCAATAATTATGTCTAGAAGGAATAACAACAAGCGTTTGCACACTGTTAATTCTAACATCAAGAACACAAAGAACATGAAACAGGAAAACAAACAGAACCAGAATGCTGAAAAGCAGGCGGTTGAACAGTCTGAAGATCAGAAGCTCATCAAAAGGGCCTATGAACTATCCCCTGAATGGAAAATATCCCAGATAGCGAAGAAGCGCTTCTTAAATCTCCCGACCGATTTCCAGAACAGCAAAGGGAAAGAGATTTGTGTAAAGGAAGCTTTAAAATCACACAGGGATCTTATTCCTGATACGACGAGATACTGGATCTGGCTTATAGACGAGACAGAGAAGCTGACCAGAGTGTGGGACTTTGAGGAAACTTGCAAAGCAGCGAACCTCGACCCAAAGAATGTCGCACAACACTTGATCCTTGAAGGAAAGATGGTATGTAATGCCATCCGTATGGAAGGACTCAAGGCCTATGGCTCTAAGGTTCGCATGTTTGTCGAACCTCTCTTTGAGGATGAGTTCCACATTTTCGGAGGTGTAAAGATGGAGGCTGCCCATGAATAATACCCCTTCACTTGTAGGTTCCTATCTCGAGGAACTCCTTAAGAAGATAGTAGGAGATGCCGTCAAGGAGGCTTTTCAGCGTCAGGCTGAAGAGTCTCCTCGGTATCCCGAGAAAGTGGCAGTTGAACTGGCTTCTGAGATTACAGGTTATACAAAGAACAGCCTGTATCAGATGCACTCCAGGGGCCAGGTACCCGGAGCACTCAAAGTCGGTGGCAAGTTGATGTTCGACACTGCGACACTCCAGCAGTGGGTAGCAGAAGGAGGTAGGCGATGAACAGGCTTTACACGATCACCAGAGGCCCACAGGTCGTCAAGGGCCTCATCTCTCCCGGAGAGCTTCCGAATCTCATGAGTGATTTTGATTGGCTGGCGGATTACTATGGAGCAGAAAAGGAAGTCCACGACAATCAATTGATAGCAAGGAAAAACGAGACTGAGATCTCACTAACCATAGGGGCATACCACAAAGCCATTCCAGGAAAGCGAGTCCTTTCAGCCCTTGTCCAAATGATGGACGAATCATTCAAGTCATAAAAGAAAAAAATAATCCCACATACCATCTCGGTGTGTGGGATTATTGCGTTTATAGGCTTTCTATTCAGACAGGTCGATGTCTGTCTCCTCCGCCATCTTTGTCGTACTGAATTTAGCAAGGTAGTGCTTAGTCGTTTCTACTGACTGGTGCCCGAGGGCTTGGCTGATTATTTCGACTGACTTGCCTTTGTTCTGGAGTGTCATCGCGAAACTATGCCTTGCCGTGTAGATTGATATATCCTGCTGGCTTTCCGGAAGCCCCAGCTCCTTGGCAAGCAGCTTAAGGTTGCGGTTGAATCGTCTTCTGGATTGCTTAAGGTATTCATCCAGCTTGTCATCATCAACCTTCTCACGGACAATCGGGAGAACAAAGTCACCATACAGTTTGGTATTCTTCGCGAACCAGTCAAGCTCACCCTGGATGGTTGGTGTCACTTGAATATCGAACTCCCCTCTCGTCTTTGACCTCCGGTATTGCATGACGGACACTTCTTTGCTCTCCTTCGTCGTATCATCAGTTACAGTAACCTTGAATATATTTTCCTTAGTCAACTGTGCCATATCCTTCCAATTGATTCCCCGGCAGTAATACGAGAACAGGAACAAGTGTCTTGTCTTGTCCAGAATCTTCTTCTTAACCTTCCCTGAAGCGATAATCTTCATGCTTTCAAGGGTCAGGTATTTATCCGCCTTTCGTATCTCTGTCTTCGGGATCCTGATCCTACCATCCCCTTTCCCCCTGCTGAAAGGATAGTAATCGGAAGATGCGACTCCATCCCGAATCCCCAAGTTATAGATTCTGCGGATCTCTCTCAGTCTCATCCCGATTGTGGAGCTTGAATTACCAGCCTTGCTCCAGTAGTTGATATATCCCTGGATATACTTCGGCGTGATGTCCTGAAATTCCTTCTTACCAAATCTTGCATCATACTTCTTGAAGGACTCCAATGCGTCTTGAACGATGTTGGCTCTCTGGAAAGCATTCTTGGCGACATACTGGGACTCTATCACATCTAGGGCGAACTGATAGAAAAGTGCTCGCTTCGCCTTGTTCTGGAAATCATCCTTCAGTTGGGACATCGTCCACATTACCTCCTCCCTATCGTATCCTTCGATGAGTGAGAGGATGCGGTTTTCCATCTCCGTCAACAATGCATTCGCTTCCTTGTTGTCATACTCCACGGACTTGCCGTTTTCCTTCCTGGTGACGTAGAATTTTGGAGTACCCCTACCCTGCAAAAAACGCCCCTCATCCTTGCCTACGCGGAATTCTTTCTCTGAAGCTTCAAATCCAGTTGCAAAATGTAGTCTTTTCCCCCTGTCTGAAATGCGAATATAGACGGGAAATTTTCCGTTATTCGAAGGAGAATCCTTCTTGAGGATAGTTCTAATGGTGGCCATGGTGCAAAGATAGCAATTCAAATCCTAGTTGCAAAAAAGTTGCAATTTTTGGTAAATACCCTTAAAAATCGTACTTTTACAATGTTGACCAGAGGGGCCTGTAAAGGCGATTCTATTGCATTCTATTCACGATTATATATAAAAACCGACCTGACTGTTAATCAGGGGGTCGTAGGTTCAAGTCCTACTTGAGGAGCAGAAAGGCCGAGACGCAAGTCCCGGCCTTTTTTGCGTATATCGCCCGTTCGCCAAACAGGCGCACGGTCAACGGCCTCCGACGACTCTCCAGTGCAGGTCGGCGTGCTGCAGTTTGGCAGACCATTTGTGTATTTGTCTTTTTTTGTACTATCTTTACCTTCACAGTCAAAGTCTTATTGATTATGAAAGCCATAGCCATTCTTTTAGCCGCAGGACTGACAATCTTGTCGACAGTCAGCTTCAGCAACCGCGCAAATGCCAAAGAGATCTCGCAGGTTCAAGATACGATGGTTCTCGGCAAACTCTATTACGTAAACCTCAAAGAGGGCGAGAAGCCTGTGATGACTGCCCTGACTCTGTTCGGCGACCGTTGCGGAAGCCATGATTTCAACAACAAACCCTATTCCTCCGAAGGAATACGCTCCGTCTTCGAACTTAACGAATGGATAGAGTTCCATCCGCAAGCCAATGTAGGATCAGGGATAAAGGTGATGGTTTTCAAGCACAAAGCCGACCAAAGCTTTTATTTGCAGAATCCTTTGGGCGAAGAGACCCAAGGCTATATCCTGGAATATGACCTGAACAAGGATCCTGAAGATGAATCCAGGCATTGGGGGTCGTTCTACCTTCATCCGGAAGAAATCGATCCGGGTTACTACGATTTTGTTTTCATCTACGACAACCAGGTATTTGCCACCATGCTCACCCTCTTTTTCAAGGATAACGAAATCGCTGAGAAATCCGATTCAGAGTTGGAAAAGTTGATGTCCCGTAATCCATCCTGATCCATTATTTCAAATATTGCTATCTTTGAAGTTTGAAATATCCAAAAAGAATAGAGAACGCCCATTACGATATGAAAAGACTAGTAATGTTTGCTGCAGTGGCTGCAGTACTGACCTCATGCCAGATATTCGGTATCGTGACGGAAACAGGCAACGGAGTCGCCACCGAGATGACATTGGTGGTGAAAGACTTTGATGCACTGTCTGTTCCCGCTATGATCGACGTGGTCTATACACAGACTCCGGGCGACCAGTCCCTGACTTTCACCTGCGATGAAAACCTCGTGGATTATTACCTGATTGAAGTCAAAGGGAGCACCCTGGTTGTCGATACGCAACCGGGCATCCTCAGCCTGACCCCGCGGGTAAATACCGTCCTGACCGTCAACTCCCCTGTCCTGAACTCAGTGAAGCTCTCCGGCTCGGGAGACTGCACCATCAACAGCCCTATCTCGGCTGAAGACGGTTTCAAGGTATCGACCAGCGGAAGCGGCGACATCGAAATAAACGGAGATGTGACATGCAAATCCTTCTCCGCATCGACCAGTGGCAGCGGTGAGATCGAAATCTCTGGCATCAAGTCCAAATCGGCCGAATTCACTACCACCGGCAGCGGTGACATCGAGGTCGATATGATCACGGCCGACAGGATCAAGGCCTCTACCAGTGGCAAGGGAAGTATCTCCCTGGTCTGCAAAGATGCCGGGGATATCGAAGCCCGGACCTCCGGGAGCGGCAGCATATACCTAAGCGGCAATGCCCGCAGCCTCGACCAGAAGAGCTCCGGCAGCGGCCGCGTCAAAATTGATAATTTCAGCGTACAAGACAATTAAAGAATATCATGAAGCGTTTTATCATTTCACTGCTGTTGGCAGCAGTTCCTGTGATGGTATCAGCACAGGTGCAGCAGGTAATCGACAAGGCTGCCCAGAGGCTTGAGATCGTAACAGTTGAAACGGGACAAGGCAGCATTGCAAGTACCGAACTTGAAGTATTCCAGATGAAAGACGATGGCAGTTACTGGCTGTCCGTCGGAAACCTTGGGGTAGGCACAGACCTCTTACAGATCCAATTCGATCCCGTCTTCGAACTGTTCATCCCGCTCGGAAACACCCTCGAAGAGGCGTTGGAGAAATTGAAGGATCTGCAGTCCCTGTACAAGAAACCGAGGCTCTTCACGACCGTCGTGGACGGATGCCTCGCCGCCATGTATCCGAATGGCGACATGGAGCCCGTTACCGTCACTTCAAGAAGGTTTGTGGCCACCAAGCTCCTGTCATTCAGCGTACAGCGAGACGACTTAGTCCGTGCCACCTACATCAGCAAGATGGATTTCGGTTCGCTGGTCCTGAGCCTGAAGATGTACAAGAAGCTCCACCCGAAGGAGAAATAGCGGATTGCCGGTCAAGCCGGCTATGACGTTGGCCGGTCAAGCCGGCAATGACGAGAATGGATCCGAAGAACAAAAAACGCCTCCTGGCCGTCGGAGGACTGGCCCTGATGGCTCCCATCACCCTGCAGCTCGCTTCCGTTCCGGCAGCAGCAGCCAAGAAACCCAACATCGTATTCTTCCTCGTCGATGACTACGGCTGGGTGGACAGTGAAGTCCCCTACGACGGACAGATATACCCGAACCACCTCCGGTTCCATACGCCTAACATGTCGCGCATGGCCGAGATGGGCGTCCGCTTCTCGCACGCCTACGCCTCGCCCGTATCCACCCCGACCCGCACCAGCATAATGACTGGGATGAACGCCGTCCACAGCCATATAACCAACTGGACATCAATGGCCAAGAACGAGCCGAGCGACGCCGTCGGGGGCACGAACGGATCGATGACCTACGACCAGATCGCCGCATCCACCGGGATGGACCGGCCGGAATGGAACTATAACGGAATATGCCCGGAGAGGTTTCGTGCGGACAGCGCCGCCCTGGACCTCAACCACCTTCAGTGGGCATCGCCGATGGTGCAGTTCCTCCGTGATGCGGGATATTACACCATCCACGTCGGTAAGGCTCATTGGGCCTCTGCCGGCACTCCGGGGGCCAGTCCTCTGAACATGGGATTCGTGGTGAATATCGCCGGAACTTCCGCCGGCCTTCCGAAGAGCTACCTCTCCGAAGACAACTACGGGAATACACCGGAGAAATGGAACCTCTCCGCCGTCCAGAATATGTATGAGTATTACGGCACGGGCACCTTCCTGACCGAGGCCATCACCAGGGAAGCCCTGAAGGCCCTCGACTGGCCCGTCAAGCACCGCCAGCCGTTCTACCTCTACCTGTCGCACTTCGCCACCCATACTCCTATCCAGAAAGACAAGCGCTTTTTCAAAAGGTACAAGGATATGGGCCAGGACGACGGTCAGTCGAAGTACGCTTCGATGGTCGAGGGGGTGGACAAGAGCCTGGGCGACGTGCTGGACTATCTCGAAGCCAAAGGCCTGACCGACAACACGATAATCATATTCATGGCAGACAACGGGGGCAACGCCGACGTGAAGGCCAAGGGCGGGGTGCCGCACACCCAGAACGCTCCTCTGCGCGAGGGGAAAGGCTCCTGTTACGAGGGCGGAATACGTGTCCCGATGTCGGTGTACTGGCCGGGCAAGACGCGCGCCGGGAGCATCATCGACGCTCCGGTGATGCCTGAAGACCTGTTCCCTACCATCTTGGAGATGGCCGGGATCAAGCGCTATGAAACCGTGCAGAGCATCGACGGGCGCAGCCTGGTACCGCTTCTCCGGAATCGGATATCCGGCTGGCAGCGGGACGTGATATTCCATTACCCTCATCAATGGAAGCCTGAATACAGGCGTGAGGTGGACTTCTTGAGCACGATCATCCGCGACGAGTGGAAGCTGGTCTATGTGATGAAGGAGCGCCGGCTGGAGTTGTACAACCTGAAGGAGGATATCGGGGAGACACGCGACCTTTCGTCTTCCTATCCGGACAAGGTTGCTGAACTGGCCCGTGCCCTCGGAGACCGGCTCCGCGCCTGGAACGCCTCCATGCCTACCGACCGCACCACTGGAACGGTAGTACCTATGCCCGACGAGATCTAAATGGCCCTTTCTCAGACTAGATCTGAGAGTCATCGACTAATTGCCACTCCGTCCCCCTAGACGCTTCACCCTTTCTCCTGGCAGGTAACTGTTTGATTTACAGCAAAATGAGCCTTCGAACGGTGCAGATTTCGGCACCGTTGAAAGAACCAAATCCCTCACAACCAATAAGTTAGCCGCCAGGACAAAGCAACCGAGCGGCTATAATACGTTCCCCACCTAACCGCTGGTATGTAACTACTTTATTTACAGTAAGATGCACCTTTAGATGGTGCCGATTTCGGCACCATCTATTTAATCAATTACTTCATAACCAATCAGTTACGTACCAGGCTAGATTTAGCGAGCTGGTGCTTCCCAGACGAAGAGTCCTTCGGAGGTGGCTAGCTGCCGGATGAGAGACAGTATCCCTGCCTCCGGCCGGTAGAAGGTCATGTAATGGTCGTCACCGCTAAAGGTGATCAGACCGTCCGAGTGCACCAGGCTGACCGACAACTGCTTACGCTCCTGCCAGGCTGTCTCCATCCATAGGCTGATATCCTCCGGCGCCGGATTGGACGACCAAGTCTCCCCATCCCGGGACACGAGGATATCCTCATAGCAGTTCAGCTTGATGAGAAGCCGGGAGAACTTCCCTGCAAAGACCTCCATCTGCGGCGGCTCCAGGAAGAACTTCTCCATCCTGAAATACTGCCCAGCACCTCCGGCTGGCACCTGCTCCGGCAATATGTCGATAATCCAATATCCCATATTCCTAAACCTCCTCGATGAAATAGTGGTCCGTGAAATCGGCGTGCTCCGACTTGCAGACAGTGACCTTGAAATCTTCCGGAGTCCCCTCCAGGCGGTCGGCCTTGATCCCCGGATCCTGAAGGCACGCCTCCATAGCATACCTTCTTTCAGCTGCCGCAGCCGCCTCTTCCCGAGTCGCGAACGGACCCTCAAGGACTTCCTTCTCGTTGTTGATGTGCGCGACACCGCACCGGCCGTTCTGAACGACGGCCAACTGATACTTCTTTTTCATAATACCATACTTTTTTTGATTGAACAATCCGCATCTCTTTGCCACCGTGGCTTCTGGCTGCTCGGTTGGCGGCCCATAGGGCACTCTTGATGCACGATGCAAATATACGTTTTTCCCCCGAACCGGCAAGGGGACCCGTCATGCCCGACCTGTTCAGGCATCTCCCCCTTTCTGCTGAAGTTGATAACGATAATAGAACCATTTGAGCAAGTTACAATCCTGAGAATACTCCATCCGTTCATCGATAAGATCATTCTCCTCTTCAAACTTACTTGCCATTTCA
>JAEEGI010017913.1_pt1 | contig 14457 bp, 11 predicted proteins | sample 8958751 | NCBI WGS metagenome assembly JAEEGI01 (sample SAMN16246545, study PRJNA631951) | gut metagenome | biome: gut microbiome; feature: rumen; material: KS-attached | host: Bos | place: Iran: Karaj | collected 2018-10
AAGTCCGTACTTTTGCATCGGGTAAGTCTTATACGACCAGCTCCCTCTGAAATCCCCCAGGACAGGAATGTAGCAAGGGTAGGAGGTTGTAGCGGTGCGATATGAGTAGCTTACCCTTCTTTGTTTTTAGACTACGGGACGGTGGGACTACGAGACCATCAGACAATGACTTGTGACAATGACTATGACCGCTTAGATCGACGTGAAAGCGGTCATAGTCATAGTCATTGGCCATAGTGGAAAAGTCCCGAAGTCAATGAATCAATTATTTTCTTATCTTTGCAAGAAATAACAAATCATGAAAAAAGTTCATTTCATCGCCATAGGCGGGAGTGCCATGCACAACCTCGCCATCGCCTTGCACCGCAAGGGTTATGAAGTCACGGGTTCGGATGACGAGATCTTCGAGCCTTCCAAGTCGCGTCTGGACAAAGAAGGCATCCTGCCTCCACAATGGGGCTGGTATCCCGAGAAACTGGATAAGTCGTATGATGCCGTTATCCTGGGCATGCACGCCCGCATCGACAACCCTGAACTCGTCCGCGCCCAAGAATTGGGTCTGAAAGTGTATTCCTATCCGGAATACCTCTACGAACAGGGCAAGGACAAGACCCGCATCGTCATCGGTGGCAGCCATGGCAAGACGACCATTACCTCCATGATTCTTCATGTGCTTAAGCATGTTGGCATCGAGACCGATTTCATGGTTGGGGCACAATTGGAAGGTTTCGATGTGATGGTACGCCTCAGCGAGACAGCGAAATATATGGTGATGGAAGGCGACGAATATCTTACTTCACCCATCGACCGTGTGCCGAAGTTCCACCACTATCATCCCCATATCGCAGTGATTAGTGGCATCGGTTGGGACCATGTCAATGTCTTCCCGACCTTCGACAACTACCTCGAACAATTCCGCATTTTTGTCCGCACCATCGAGCCAGGTGGGTGCTTGATTTACGACCAGACCGATGTGGAAGCCGAGAAGATTGCCCAAGGCGCACAGTGCCGTACTTTCGGCTACGGTGTGCATCCCTTTGAGAGCAACGGCATCAAGACGACCTTGCTCTTGCCTGACGGCAGTAGGAGGGAAGTGGGTGTGTTTGGCAGCCATAACATGAAGAATATCAACGCGGCACGTTTGGTTTGCCAGCAACTCGGCGTGACCGATGCACAATTCTATGAGGCCATTGCGTCCTTCAAAGGTGCTGCCCGACGCTTGGAGCTGCTGTTCGACAATGGCGATAACTTCGTCTTCCGCGATTTTGCCCACGCACCTTCAAAAGTGAATGCCAGCGTGAAGGCCTTGCGTGAGCAGTTCCCCGAGAAGCATCTGATTGCGGTGTTCGAGCTGCACACCTACAGCAGCCTCAGCGAAGTTTTCATCGACCATTATCGTGATGCCTTGAAATTGGCTGACACGGCGATTGTCTTCTACGACCCGCATGCCGTGGCCATCAAGAAACTGGAACTTATGCCCGATGAGCGTATCGTTGAAGGCTTTGGCCGTGCCGACTTGAAGGTCGTGCATAACAAGGCGGAGCTGGTTGCCTTATTGGAAAAAGGCCAACGACATAATGTCATTGGCGCTTTCATGAGTTCTGGCGACTTCAACGGTTTGACCACCGAGGATTTGAAGGCTTTGTACGATTAAATGTCGAAAATGCCCTCTTTGATTTTGGCGTTGTATTTCTCGTTTTCAAGGGTATAGGTATCGATGGATCCCTTGTAGTCAATCAGCACAATTTCCTTGAGCAGAAGGCTGTTGATGTCATATCGGAAGATGGCTTGCTTGAGGCCTATTCCGATTAGTATCTTTTTCTTGGTGGTGAAAATGACCTGGTGATAGTTGTTGTCCGATTCCATCCGCAGGCTGAAGTTGTTTTCTTCGGCCAAGTCTTGGCAACGTCCTTGAAGCGCATAGAGGAAGGCACGGGTCAATGAGCGGATGGGACCATTCCACATTCTGAAAGTGCCGTGGAACATGCCGATGTCCACCTTGATATGGTCGCCATTGACAATCATGTAACTGTCGTTTTCGAAAACGGCCGAGAACTTGTCGGAGAAGCTGTAATAGAAAGCCCCGTCCTTTTCGATGGTCTTGTCGGTTTTCTTGTTGTGGTTGTGTATGTCAGCCTCAAGAGTTATTACATTGGCGTTGGCTTTTTTTATGCTGTCCAAAAGGGGAAGTTTTTGTGCCTGCATCTGCAGGACAAAGAGAATCGTCGTTAGTAAAACAATGACTTTTTTCATGGGTCCGTGCCAAAAAGAAAAAATGGTGCCACAGAATTGTGCACCATTTTTTCAATATAGTTTTATTTGTCCAAACTCATTAAAAACTCTTCGTTGTTACGCGTCTTGGCCACACGATCCTTCAGGAATTCCATGGCCTCAACAGGTGTCATGTCAGAGAAGTGGTTGCGTAAAGCCCACACACGAGCCAGGGTGCGTTCGTCGACCAGGAGGTCGTCGCGACGTGTACCCGAAGCCACAATGTCGATGGACGGGAAGATACGCTTGTTCGACAGGCGACGGTCGAGTTGGAGCTCCATGTTGCCGGTTCCCTTAAATTCCTCGAAGATGACCTCGTCCATCTTGGAACCTGTGTCGATGAGGGCCGTGGCCAATATGGTCAGTGAACCGCCGTTTTCGATCTTACGCGCTGCGCCAAAGAAACGTTTGGGCTTCTGCAAGGCGTTGGCTTCCACACCACCGGTGAGCACCTTGCCCGAGGCAGGTGAAACCGTGTTGTAAGCACGGGCCAGACGGGTGATGGAGTCAAGCAGGATGACCACATCGTGACCGCATTCGGTGAGGCGTTTGGCCTTTTCGAGGACGATGTTGGCAATCTGCACATGTTTCGAGGCAGGTTCGTCGAAGGTGGAGGCGATGACCTCGGCATTCACGCTGCGTTGCATGTCGGTGACTTCTTCAGGACGCTCGTCGATGAGCAATATAATAAGGTACACTTCAGGGTGGTTGGCAGCGATGGCGTTGGCCACATCCTTCAGCAGGACGGTCTTACCAGTCTTAGGTTGTGCCACAATCAAACCACGTTGGCCTTTGCCGATGGGGGCGAAAAGATCCATGATGCGGGTCGAGATGGTACAGCCTTGGTGCCCCGTGATGTTGAACTTCTCGTTGGGGAATAAAGGTGTGAGGTAGTCGAAGGGAATGCGGTCGCGCACTTCCTCGGGTTTACGTCCGTTGATGAGGTCGGTCTTGATGAGCGGGAAATATTTCTCACCAGCCTTGGGCGGACGAATGACACCCATAATGGTGTCGCCAGTCTTCAGTCCCAGCAGCTTAATCTGTGATTGCGACACATAGATGTCGTCGGGAGAAGGCAAGTAGTTGTAGTCGGAAGAACGAAGGTAGCCAAAACCATCTGGCATAATCTCCAACACGCCTTCGGCACGCACGGTGCTGTCGAATTTGGCCAACAAATCGTCGCGGCGTGGACGTTGCTCGAAGCGCTCTTTTTCGTTGCGCTCTTGTTTGGACTGAGCAGGAATTTCTTCTGTCAAAGGAGTAGTTTCAACGATTTGTTGTTTTTCTTCTTCAACGGCTGCTGGTTCTTTTTGGACTTCTACTGACGGAGATTCTTCACCTGTGTTTTCGTGGACGCGTTTGCGTTTTTGTTTCTCTTTCTTTTCGCGGGTGGGTTTCGGTTCGGCTGGTCCTTCGGTAACAATAGTTATGGGTTTTTCTACGGTTTCCTCTACGACAGGTGCCACGGGCTCTTCAATTCTGGTTTTCTCTTTTTTTGGCGCTGGAGCCTGGGCGGGTTGGCTTATATTGTTGTTTTTTTGCCATTCAGTGACGTTGGCTTCGGCATCTTTGCTGATGCGTGGGCGTTTGCCTCGTTTGCCTTGAATCATATTCCCTTCGATAGGTTCTTTTACGGGCTCTTTCTTTTCTTCAGTTACAGGCTTTTCGGGGGAAACGGTTTCTTTTGGTTCATTTTTTTCAGCCTTGGGTGCTTTAGCTTTTTGTTTTTTTGGTTTTGCGGTTTTCTTAATGTCAGGATGGTCTACCTGATGGTCGATGATATCGTAAATCAGCTGGGTGCGGTCACGGTTTTCATCGTCAATACCCATCTCAGTAGCAATGATTTTGAGGTCATCTAACGACTTCTCATTGAGTTCAAAAATGTTGTACATAAATAATTGGTGTGAAAATTCCAGATGGAATATAATAGTGATACAATAATTTCGGTTGGAACACTTTTCTTGAAAAAATCCTCGATTGGATTTGTAAAAGCGGTGCAAAGATAGGGCTTTTTTTCGGATTGGCAAATTTTTGTTGAAAAAAATTGTATTTTTGCACCTTAAATTAAAAACGAGTTATCATGTCACAAAGATTGCAATCCATTTTCTTTTTTCTTTCGGCTTTGCTGTTTGCATTGCTGTTTTTCCTGCCTTTGGCTGAGTATCTGGGCGAGACCAATATCCTGAAATTTAATGTGTTCGGTATTGAATCTGGCATTCCTGGTGGAACAGTTCCCTATCCCAAAACCTTTAGCTTGCCTGTACTGATTTTGGCAGTTACGGCAATTTTGTTGAGCGGTTATCTGGCCATGAGCTTGTTCCGAGCGATAAAATTGGCACAATTTGTCAAGCTATACAAGATAGCACGCATCGACATCATTGTCATCGTGGCTTGGGTTGCTGTAGTGTTCGCCTATTATATTCGGGTGATTGGCAATCCCATTAGTGCCGAACCAAGCTTCAAGGTGGGCGCATTCCTGCCTTTGGTGGCATTGCTGCTGACGATTGCCGCCACTATGGGATTGAAAAAGGATATCAAAAAGGTGCGCTCTACCGACCGTATCCGTTGATTAGGAAAGAGTAAGAAAAACGAAAGACCCTCTGCTCATGTCATCCCCTTGGGAATCATTGAACAGAGGGTCGTTTGTGTTTTAGATGACCTTGTTTCGGTCAAGCTGGAAGATCTCCATGTCCTTAAAGGTCTTTCCGTCAATGACCATTCGGATAAAGGTAATTTGCTTGTGAAACCCCGAATTGCCTGCTGCGCCAGGGTTGACATGAAGCAAATCCAACTTTTTGTCGTATATTACCTTCAATATATGCGAATGGCCGCAAATGTAGAGGTTGGGTTTCTTGGTTTCGAGAATATACTTCACCTCAGGCATGTAATGGCCTGGGTAACCACCGATGTGGGTCATGTAGACGTCGACATCTTCGATATGGAAAAACAGATCTTCGGGATATTGCATGCGCACAATGTGGTCGTCGATGTTGCCATGTACGGCACGCAATGGTTTGAAGTTGGCCAAAGTTTCCGCTGTTTCAATGTTCCCAATATCACCCGCGTGCCACAACTCGTCAACGTCCTTGAAGAAATTGAAAAGCTGTGGCACGAGGGTGCAATGCGTGTCCGACAAAATGCCGACTTTCAGCATGTTATTTCAAGTTGATCATGAAACCAATAGCCAGCACTTCCTTGAATTGTACTTTTGAACCTTTGATTTTCAGTCCGTCTTCACCGTAGAACGGGACGTCGTAGTCATAGATGAGGTGTGTGGCAAGATTGCAGTTAAGCCAATCGTTCACCTTCAGCACGAGCATGTTTTGCCAGTCCACATCGACGCGCTCGGGGTGGTTGAGGTAGTTGGAGAAGAGCTCAAGTTTCGAGTTGAAATCGATGTTTTTGGCTAAGGGGTATTGGAACTTGGCTACGGCACGGGCACCGAATTCGTAACGTATTTTGTCGCCTTTGGCATGTTGTGTGGTGTCGTTGGCATCAAGCGAGTTGACACCGAAGGCACCGATGGAAGCCAGATAATCATCGTTCACAATGGTAATGCGGCCCGTAATGGGCGAGAAGTAAAGCGAGAAGTGCGGGTTAGGCACCCATTCGATACCCAAACCCAAGCTGATGTATGCAGGGGCAAGAAACTTGGAGATATATTGGGTGGAATCTTTTGTGTAGTCATAGCCATTGGCAAACTGTGAGCGGAATGCCAACTCTGCGCCATAATTAAGGTGTTCAGTGGCTTTCAAAGTCGCCAATGAGGTGAACTCAATCTTGTCGTCAGTCTTGATGGGCTTCTTGTGGAAGTCGTAGATGCTATAACCAAGAGCCATGTTCAAGGTGTTGTCCCATTTGAAATTGCCATTCAAATAATGGATCTCATAATTGAAGATGCCTTGTCCGTTGATGGTGTTTTGTCCACCGGCAGCCCAATTGGTGTAGGAACTTTGTCCGAAATTGAGACCGAAATTGCCTTTGTGGCTCCAGCCTTGCGGCATTTCATCTTGTGCAAAAGATACGATGGCTAAAGATAAAGCCAAAACTGTAAATAAAACTTTTTTCATTTTATTGATTGTTAAATGTTTATTTAAATTCTTAAACTTTAAACTCTAAACTCTAAACTTTAAACTCTAAACTTTAAACTGACTCTCAACTCTAAACTCTCAACTCTCAACTAATAACTATTCCCATCTTGGAAATTATGCGCGCCAATGCTGAAGGTGATATCCTGCATCCCCGTACTACGCACATATTTTCCGTTCTTCTCGGCAGGAATCCAAATGGTTTCTTGAAGGAGTCGGATGGCCTCATTGTCGCAGCCGCCACCCACTGAGTTGACAACGATGATGTTTGAAACACTTCCGTCAGTCTCCACCACGAAGCTCAAGCGCACTGTGCCTTGAATCTCGCGTTCTTTGGCTTCAGCAGGGAATTGTAGGTTTTTTTGGATGTATTGTGGCATGTTGATGCCATCAGTGAAATAGGGCCTGGCCACCTCTTCCAACTGTTTGTATTCGTATATTTTATAAGAGGTGTCAGCTTCCAAAGTGAGGGGAGCCGTATGGCGTTCGTGGCGCTTCCAATACCGTTTGTAATTCTTGGCATTGTAATCCACTTCGTATTCCGTGTCGTAGTCAGTAGGTATGCCAACATCTAAGGCAGGTTTCCATAGGATGGTCTTCACCAAATGCAGTGCGTTTTGTGAGGCAGCTTCACTGAAACTCGACTTTACGGCATATTGGCTACCTGCTCCGTTGGCGTCAACGTGCAGACTGACAATCACTTTTCCATTATTGCCTTTCTGTAGGTCAGCTTCGGGGTAAATCATGTTTTGCATGATGTATTCCTTGGTCAATGGTTTGCCCGCAAGGGGCTCTGGAGCCGTCACTTGGGCTTTCAGTTGCCATCCTGAAAAGAGGATGAACATGGCGGTGATGAGTCTTGTTTTCATGATGTAATATTTTTTTGATGATGCAAAAATAATCAATTTGTTGAATTGTTGAACTGTTTTGTGTTTAATTGTTGGAAGTGGTGCTGTTTTTCAACAATCCAACGATTCAACTCCCAACAATTGGCTTCGTCGAATCGTAGATTTCAACATAATTCCTATTTTTGCAGAAAATTTAAGTTTATGGAGGACAATTACAAGAATAATATGGTTTTCGGAATCCATCCTGTGCTCGAACTGATTCGATCACAAAAGGAAATCGAAAAGGTTTATATACAAGGTGGTACGCGCTCGCCCGAGATTGCGGAGATAGCCAACACCTGTCGCGCCAACGGCGTGCCGGTGCAGTTTGTGCCCATTGAAAAGATGAACCGCTTGACGCGCAAGAACCATCAGGGCGTGGTGGCCTTCATCTGCCCAATAGAGTATCAGCCGCTGGAGAAGGTGGTACAAATGGTCTTCGAAGACGGTTGCGACCCCTTCATCCTGATGCTCGACCGCGTGACCGACGTGCGCAACTTTGGTGCCATCGCCCGCACGGCCTATGCCGCCGGCGTGGATGCCATCGTCATTCCCAACCATGGCTCGGCTTCCATCAACGGCGACGCGATGAAAACCTCGGCAGGGGCCTTGTCGTTGATCAACGTGTGCCGTGTGGAGAACCTGAAGGACGCCATCGATTTCCTGAAAGCCAGCGGCCTGCGCGTGGTGGGCTTCACCGAGAAGGCCAAAGAGAGCCTTTGGAAATCAGACCTCACAGGTCCCCTTTGCGTGATGATGGGCTCGGAAGAGGACGGCATCAGCCCCGCCTATCTCAAGCGCCTCGATGACCATCTGATGATTCCCATGCCTGGCGATATTGATTCATTGAATGTCTCGGTGGCCACGGGGGTGGTTTGTTTTGAGGTGGTGCGGCAGCGGATGGGATAAAATAGATTTAAAACGGAATTTTTTTTGATTTAAATATTGACTTTTCTGTTTTAATGATTATATTTGCAGCGTAAAACAAAAACCGAATGCCATGAAAAGACATCTACGCTTTCTGTTGACGCTGTCGTTGCTGGCCATTTCCATTGCTGTTTCGGCCCAGGTGACCATCAAGGTGGAGGAACTCTCGAAACCGGAGAAACTATTGCCTCTTTGGAAGGTTGAACCCAATGGGAATACGCTTTCCTTCAATGTGGACGCCGACAGTTTGGTTCTATGTGGAGCACATCCTTTCTTTTATGGAATGTATGAGGCATACGCCAGCCATCGCCCGTTTGTGCTTTCGCCTGATATGGTATGGATGCTCATTAGCCAAGGTTTTTCGCATCATATCAATGCCAATCCCGAGAAATACCGCGACAGAATGGTTGATTTTCAAGGGAAGAAGTCGTTGGTGGTGGAAAGCGACAAACCACTCAATGAGGCGGAATGGGAGAGGCTGATTCCTGAGTTTGCCGAGGAAATCAAAATGAGCACCAAGGGGACGATTGCCGAAACCATCATCGCGGATTTCTCAACTACTACGAGCTATGAACAAATTGCCTCCGAGATCACCTTGATGGAGACGACAAAGGCTTATTTTGAGTATGTGGTTGTGTATATTGCTTGCGGCATTCCAGAAGTCACCTTGTTGGGAACCACTGAGGATTGGCAAAAGGTGTATGATAAAGCGATGCAGTTGCGCTCCTTCGATTTGGATTGGTGGATAGATGAATTGGCACCTATTCTCAAACAGTTCATCAAAGCACCGATAGGCGATGCCGATACCAAGTTCTGGAGGAATATGTTCAAGTGGCATACGCAGAAGGAATATGGCGCCCCCAACATCATCGATGGCTGGATTGTCAAGTTTTTCCCTTACGATAAAGATGGCAAACGCTTCGATTTGAAGACGCTGACCCGCGATTCCAGCCTGCCTGATGAGATGGCCGAGGTCGATGTGCGTTTCGTTGAAATATATCCTGATGGCTCAAGTGCAGAAACGATGATTGAATTGTATGGCGGATTCGTCGGCCTCGAACAGAACCCCGAGAATTTCGCTTTGACGCCAAAGATAGGCTGGAAGGTGATGAAGAAGGATGATACCTCCACGATAGAAAGGATGAAGGGTCTTATGGAATTTGGGTTGGAACTGAAAGTCAAGGAAGTACCGGAAGTGTTGGGGAAATTGGGTAGCATACCGTCTTTGACGCTTTATTTCAAGGATGGCGTTCGTTTTCCTGAATGGATGAAAGAGGTGAAGATAAATCATTTATATGTGCGTGGTGAGATTTCGAAAGAGGAACGGAAAAAGTTACTAGAATGGTATCCTTCTTCAACGCTTCGATTGAATGATGTTTTGTATGAGAGGAGAGGCAGCAAAACGTATGTGCGTGTTTTCAATATTAATGTTGGTACCGCATTGGATGGCATTGATTCAATAGCTGTGCTTCGAATTGACAACCATAAAACACGTCCTTCTATATGGCGGTTATCCTACGAAGATGTACGGGTAACTGCATTGGATGTGAAGATACCAGCCAATGTGACGAAGCATATAGACACCATTATTCTTGAAAACAAACTGCCACGACGTATGAGACAACTTCAGAAACAATTCCCCAATACCGTCATTCTATACGATTATGTGGTTAGTTTTGGCAAGCAAGGGATGGAAATGGGACCTCAAAGTACCTTTGGCATGTCCTTGTACCCATATAGAAGGCACCATCAAAAGCCGAAGGATAATACCGTTAACGTGGAAAAACTGATGGAAAACCTTCCGCCGCGCCAGCCTATGCCTCAATTGCTGGAGGAAAAACGAAAATAAAAGAGACGCGCCATCGCGCGTCTCTTTTATTTGGTAACCAGAATTGTTACAGGTGTTATTTCAAATACTTATCCAACCAGTTATAGAACCTGCGTTGCCAAAGCACGCCGTTCTGCGGTTTCAGCACCCAGTGGTTCTCGTCGGGGAAATAGAGGAACTCGGCAGGGATACCGCGAAGGATGGCGGCGTTGTAGGCCTGCATGCCCTGCGTGAAGCAGATGCGGTAGTCCAAACCGCCGTGGATGACGAGGATGGGCGCGGTCCATTTGTCGACGAAGAGGTGGGGCGAGTTGGCGTAGGTTTTGCGGACGGTGGGGTTGTTCCAGTCCCAGAAGGGGCCGCCAAGGTCCCAGTTCACAAACCACATCTCCTCCGTTTCGAGGTATTGTGCATCAAGGTTGAACATGCCGTCGTGGGCGATGAGGGCCTTGAAACGACCATCGTGGTGACCAGCTAACCAGTACACGCTAAATCCGCCGAAGCTGGCACCCACGGCACCAAGGCGGTTCTCGTCGATGTAAGGCTCTTTCTTCAGTTCGTCGATGGCACTCAAGTAGTCCTTCATGCACTGCCCGCCGTAGTCGCCGCTGATTTCCTCAAGCCACTCCTGACCGAAGCCCGGCAAGCCGCGACGGTTGGGAGCGACGATGATATAGTCGTTGGCGGCCATCATTTGGAAGTTCCAGCGGTAGCTCCAGAACTGGCTCACGGTGCTTTGTGGTCCGCCTTCGCAGTAAAGCAGGGCAGGGTATTGCTTGTTGGCATCGAAGTGGGGCGGATAAATGACCCACACGAGCATGTCCTTGCCGTCGGTGGTTTTCACCCAACGTTCCTTCACGTCGCCCATGGTGAGTTGGGCAAAGATCTTGTCGTTTACCGTGGTGATTTGCTTGGCCTCGCCCGTGGCGGGGTCGACGCTGAAGAGTTCGGTCGGGTGGCTCATCGACTGGCGGCCTGCAATCAGCTTGTCGCCGTTGTATTGCACCGAGATGTAGTTGTGTTGACCTTCCGTCAGCTTCTTGATTTCGCCGTTTTCAAGGTTGAGGGCGTAGAGTTGGTCGGTGGCGTAGGCGTCGCTGATGAAGTACAAGGTCTTGCTGTCGTCGGCCCAGCTGAAGCCTGTGCAGCATTGGTCGAACTTGGCCGAGTAGTCGGTCTTTTCGCCCGTTTCGAGGTTCATCACGAAGAGGCGTTGCTTGTCGCTCTCATAGCCGTCGCGTTCCATGCTCTCCCAGGCCATGTATTTGCCGTCGGGGGAGATGACGGGGTTGAGGTCGTAGCCCGTCATGCCTTCGGTGAGGTTCTTGCACTCGCCGCTCTGGATGGTGTATTGGTATATGTCGGTGTTGGTGGAGAGGGCGTAGTCCTTGCCGACTTTCTTGCGGCAGCAGTAGACGAAGCTCTTGCCGTCGGGCAGCCATTGCACTTGTTCCATGCCACCGAAGGGGCGCACAGGGGCTTCCCATTGCTCGCCCTTCATGGCGTCGAAGGCGTTTTCAATCTTGCCGTTGCTGAAATTACCCACGAAAAGGTGACCGTAGGTGTCAACCCAATGGTCCCAGTGGCGGTACATCAAGTCGTTGTTGATGCGACCTGATGACTTGTCGAGGTCGGGGTAAATGTCGGCAACGGTCTGTTTCAGCTTCACTTCCTTGGTGAAGAGCACTTGGTTACAATCGGGTGAGTAGAGGAAGCCGTTGATGTCGTCGGCCTCGCTGGAGACGCATTGACGGCCAGTGCCGTCGGGGTTGATTTCCCAGAGTTGCATCACGCCGTCATCGTTAGGGGCGAGGACGCCGATCTTTTTGCCGTCGGGGCGCCATTGTGGGCTGTATTCACTGACGTTGGCATCCGACAGCACACGGTTGTTGGTGCCGTCAGCGTTCATAATATACAAGGTGGAGCCACTGCGGTTTTCGGGCACGCTGTAGTAGGTCACGTTGTAGACGATTTGCTGATGGTCGGGCGAGAGGCTGTATTCGCCGATGCGGCCCATGCTCCAAAGCACTTCGGGCGTCATGATGTCCGAAGTCAGGGTGAGTTCTTTTGGCCCGATTTTGTCTTTGCCTTTGGGCTCAGTCTCAGGCTTTTGTGTGTTGCACGATACGATTAGGCAGGTAATCATGGCTAACAAAAGTAAATTACATTTTCTCATAATGATATAGTTTAGAAATTTGCGGTAAAATTAGGGAATAATCTTGTTCGCGCCGAAACAAAGGTAAACAAATTCAAACATTTTGTTTCCAAAATTGAATAAATGTGCTATTTTTGCGGTATAAACTAATGAGAAAATCTCAAATCCAAACAGTATGAAAAAAATTATGAAGGCAGTAGCAGCTTTAATGCTAATGACAGCGGTGGTTTGTGCCGCAGGATGTACGAAACCCGATGAACCGAACAACGATGGCAACCAGGGCAACCATGAATTTGTTGACCTTGGTTTGCCGAGTGGAACTTTGTGGGCGACATGTAATGTTGGCGCAAATGCTCCTGAAGAATGTGGCGACTATTTCGCTTGGGGCGAGACGGAACCGAAAACCACCTATTACTGGGACACCTACAAGTGGTGCAACGGCGATTACCACAATTTGACCAAGTACTGCGACAACTCCGAGTACGGTTACAACGGCTTCACCGACAACCTGACCACCCTGCTGTCCGAGGATGACGCGGCCACGGCCAACTGGGGCAGCGGTTGGAGAATGCCCACCGCTGAAGAATGGCAGGAACTATGCCAAAACACTACCCACCGATGGACGACCCAGAATGGTGTGAACGGCAGGCTCTTCACTGCGAGCAATGGCAACAGTCTCTTCTTGCCCGCAGCAGGCACCCGTGAGGAAGACGATCTCTTGGACGATGGCTTGAACGGCTACTACTGGTCGAGGTCACTCATCACTGACGGCCCGAACGGCGCGTGGGACCTCACCTTCTGGTCGAACGACGCTTACGTCTACGTGGACCTCCGCTGCCCCGGTTTCTCCGTTCGGCCTGTCCGCAACAAAGAGAACAACGATTCGGACGTGCGCGTGACGACATACACGCCGCAAGACATAACCCAAACTTCCGCAGTGTGTGGCGGCGACGTGATAGTGACGCAGGAGCTTTCGCTCAACGAGCTGGGCGTGTGCTGGGGCACAAGCTTTAACCCGACGGCGGCTGACTCCCACCTATCCACCACCAACTGGAGCGAGCCATACGTTTGCACCATAACAGGTCTTGCACCTGGGACGACGTATCACGTGCGTGCCTATGCCTTGCGTGGCTTGGAGTATTACTATGGCGAGGACAAGAGCTTCACCACCGAGTCCTCTGGCGGAGGCGGAGGAGGTGGTGGCTGGGGCAGCCACGACTACGTGAACCTTGGCCTGCCGAGCGGCACCTTGTGGGCCGCCTGCAATTTGGGTGCCAATGCCCCCGAAGAATACGGCGACTACTTCGCTTGGGGCGAGACCCTGCCAAAGAGCACCTACAATTCGGACACATACAAGTGGTGCAACGGCGGTTACGACAAGTTGACCAAGTACTGCAACAACTCCGATTACGGTTACAACGGCTTCACCGACAACCTGACCACCCTGCTGTCCGAGGACGATGCGGCCTCGGCCAACTGGGGCAGCGGCTGGCGCATACCTACAAGAGAAGAGTGGGAGGAACTTCGCAACAACACGACGGATGCATGGACGACCCAGAATGGCGTGTACGGCAGGCTCTTCACCGCCGCCAACGGCAACAGTCTCTTCCTGCCTGCGGCGGGCGGCCGTTTTGACGGCATACTCGTCAACGCTGGCTACCGCGGCGGCTACTGGTCGAGTTCGCTCGACACCGACGATCCGCGCAGCGCGTGGCTCTTCTTCGGATACGTGTACGACGACGTGCGCGTTGGCGGTTTCTCCGTTCGGCCTGTCCGCGAGCACTAATCCCAAAAGTGTCCATTTCCCGCTTGGCACTGGAAAAAGCTTTGTGCTGACCAGTGTCAAGTTTGTTTTGATGATATGTATGGTGGCGCCACCTTCGAAAACTCCAGAAAAAACGGAGTGGATGGGTGGCTTTTTAGTGTGTCAAAATCACTTTTTTCAACATTTCCTTTGCCATTTCCCTGAAATACACTACTTTTGCACCTTCATTTCGTAATGTCGGAATTGAATTTTGAATTTTAAATCTTTGAATCTTAAATAATTAAATCTGAAATACTATGTTAAGTCAAGATGTTAAGATTGGAAGCGCCGTCCGTTTGGATGGAAAGATTTATTTCTGCATTGACTTCCAACATGTTAAGCCTGGTAAGGGCAACACTATCATGCGTATCAAACTGAAAGACGTGCTGAGCGGCAACGTTTTGGAGAAGCGTTTCGACATTGGCGTGAAGCTCGAGGATGTCCGCGTTGAACACCGTCCCTATCAGTACCTCTACAAGGAAGGTGAGGACTATATC
>JAEEGI010017914.1_pt1 | contig 14456 bp, 11 predicted proteins | sample 8958751 | NCBI WGS metagenome assembly JAEEGI01 (sample SAMN16246545, study PRJNA631951) | gut metagenome | biome: gut microbiome; feature: rumen; material: KS-attached | host: Bos | place: Iran: Karaj | collected 2018-10
GAAATAGTATGCTCTTGCGACGGGAGAAGTAAGAATCCTACGACTTACCGAAAAACAATATGCCAATATTACTTATTTGACCGGCTGTCCGGATGAACAAGAAAAAAACGTTGGTACGAACTGTCACATCATACTATAATGAATCCATGAACATGATGCTGTGGTATCAAACTGATCAATATTTTGAAGAAGGTTGTATTTAAAATACAAGATATGCTACAAATACGACCTTCCAAATTTGGAGGGTCGTTCAACAGAGCTTGAAGACTATATATACAACGAAATGATGTAGGAGGAAACAATATGTCACTTTTGATGATAGTTTTTTTTGCGATCATTTTCTTAGTATATAGTTCGGTAAAAATCATAAAAGGCGAAGAAGATGCAGATTCCAAAATGTTTTGGGGATCTTTTGTTATCGTTCTAGCTTATTTTGCTTTGTACATATATCCAAATGCTGAACCATTAGGGGTATATCCTGTAAATACAGAGGTGAAATATTATGATGATACGTACTCGGTAATTGTTGACATAGAAGTTGGGTATGGTGGCGAATATTTTGACTATGATGATTTCTATTCTAAAACATATATCCCCAGAACTATACACTGGCCTAATGGTGGATATACTGCTCTTGATCAAGAAAACCCATCGTATACAAAAAAGCATGGGAAATATTTGAGCGTACATTCGGCAGATGAGGAAGACCGTTATGAAATATTGATACCTCAAATCCAATATCTACCAACTGATAAATTGTTATCTTTAGGATGGATGGGAGTTGTTTTTATCGGATCTATTGGAGTGGGCGTATTTACAATTATATATGCATTAATTAAAAATAAAAAATAGGCGGTAATTAACACTCACTAATACCCACGGGCAAGCCCGTGGGGTTGTCTAACAACCCTAAGTGAGTAGCCTAAGCCTTGAGACAGAGACTGCGTTACTGGAGAATATATAGGCACCTTGGGACGTAATATCTAATCCCATGCACTTGCGGTCAGTGATTAAACAGTCCTGTGGTATAGGGGCGGTGTTGCTGATATAAAACCTCCGGATAACATTGGCAAAGGTATACAACCACCCTTCGCAAATACGACCCTCCAAATTTGGAGGGTCGTTCAACTTATTTTTTATATATGACACTAATAATAGATTTCGAATAGATTAACAAGCATCCCGTCTGTGCGCTGAAGCGATTGATGGTGTACTAAATAAAGCGTATTATATATATGCATTGTAATACCATTAGAACGCATTTTTGGACACCCTGAATAATCGGCGTTTGAAACTTTTGTCTATAACAGGAGGCAAATAATATGAGCATTGTCATATCCATTGCTGTTTTTGTCGTATCATGGATTCTTGGTGTGATTGGCTGGGCACAGATAATTGGCGGATTACAAAACCTTAAGAGCCGAGGCGTACCAATGATAATCACAATCGTTTTGTGGAGTGCAATTATATTCATAAGCTTCTTGTGTGTTAAACACTTCTTAAGCACTCGTATATTAGTATGGGCTATTGCTATGGCAATTTCTTTAATACAGGTTTTACTTCAAGGAAAAATGCAATAATATTTCACATGTTATAAGGAGTTGGTATGATTCAAATACGACCCTCCAAATTTGGAGGGTCGTTCAACCAAACGTTCCTACCATTAAAGTTGTGGTTGATAAGTTAGCATAAAAGATTAAAATGTTAAAAGTGCTTTTCATAATCCGGAGGATATTGCATATTTCTGGCAAGTGACAGGTATTTTTGTCTTTGATTGATCTTAAAAGGAAGAAGTATGTATATCTGTGTACGATCTTTAAACTCTGGAACAATGGAGTGATAGAAGCCTACAAGATACTCTACGTTATTTTCTTTTAATCTGCTTTGTACAGTTGTGATGTCATAATAGTTTTTAAAATTGTCACGCTCATCTTCGGGAAGGTAATTATCTGCATACATAGATACAGCTTCTACAGCGTCAGTAATTTCATCAGTTATTCGGTTCTGACTGGAATTAAGATATATGTTCTCTACACTTCCATCTTCATCATACAGATCTATCCTGAAATATAGTGTAAGCATATGGCGCATAGAGGCCTGAATATTTTGAGCCTGTTGTATGCTCTTTTGTGAAGACAGATTTGTACTTGATAGAAGGAAGGTTGCTTTGTCTCCGCTTCTTGCAAGGAACTTAAGTCGTTCATTTAAAATAGCACCATTTATGATAAGGTCGGTTGACTCTATCTTGCCGGTGTTCTCAGCTTTTTTTGCAAGTTCAAAGAACATGTCGTTTTCACGCATGCCGGATTCCTTGGCTCTGTCTTGTGCCTGTTCTTTAGAATGAATATTGAGATGTGCAAGAAGGTCTTTAAAGGTATCATTATAAAAGATATAGCTTAGATTTTTTTCCCCTTCTATTTCGCATATGGCTATGGCCTCTTCACTGAATATCCTTGTCATAGAGGTATCAAATGGAGACGGGGAGATAACATTAACTTCACCCATCTTATCATAATAGTTATGAATATCTGATGCCTCACAGTTATCATCCATCTGAACATCAGGATCAAATGGTTTGGGTTTTCCAAATAAGAAACCCTGTATCTTCTCACAGCCTATAGATCTAAGGAAGTTAAACTCTTCTTCGGTTTCGATTCCTTCAGCAAGGGTATGCATTTTAAGTGTTTTGGCCATGTTGATAACACTGGCGAGGATTATCCTTGATCTTGGATTTTCGTTCATATCCTTGAGAAACATTCTGTCGATTTTGATAACATCGAACTGATATGCCTGAAGGTTGTTGAGAGATGAGAATCCGCTTCCAAAATCATCCATCCAGATCTGATATCCGGCTTTTCTGAAGTTTTCAACACCTGTTTCAAGAGGGGTATTGGCCTGGGCAAAAGCTCCTTCCGTAACTTCAATATTGATGAGCTTTATCGGGACTTTATGTTTTTTACGTAAGCTGTCAACTTCTGTAAATATATCACATAAGAGGAAGTCAAGACGTGATAAGTTGACGGATATAGGTTGTACAGGAAATCCATTGTCGATGGCAGCTCTTTGAACCTGGCATACCTGATCAATGATGCACAGGTCAAGCTTGTGGATGAGCCTTGCGTTTTCAAGAATTGGCACAAAGACTCCCGGAGATACGAATCCGTAAGCGGGATCTATCCATCTTGCCAGCGCTTCATAACCGCAGATTTTCCTTGTGAGAGATCTGACTTCGCACTGAAAATAGGGCTGTATATAGTGGTTTTTAACAGCCTGATCAAAACCAGTGATTATATAATGCTTAAAATCAAGTTCCTGTTCAATGCTTTCGCTGTAGATCATTACATAATCGCCTAGGTTATCTTCTATGTAGTCGCAGGCAAGCTTGGCGCAGTCGATCATCTGGGTGGGCTTTTTGTCTTTTTTGTCATTAATATATATTCCGCAGTTTATATGAAGCGGAATGGTGGATTTATAGCCCAGAATATCTTCCTGTATCTTGCCAATACTACTTTTGATCTTGCCGGTATCGATAGTCTTAACATAGAGCAGAAATCTATCACCGGATACTCTGCCCAGAAGATCAGTAGGGAATGCATCATGAATCTTATCTGTGAGAAAATCAAGAAACAGATCGCCTTGAGCAAAACCATAATTCTGGTTAAAGGTTTTAAAACTGGACACATTAATAAAAATAAAAGAGCAGTCCTCTTTTAGTATTGCATCGGCATGTTCATTTATCGTATTCAAAAAACTTGCGATGGTAACACAATGTGTTGCTTTTGGTTCTGATTCCTTTTCATTAAGGATTTCAACCATAGATAGCCCCCCTGAAGCTTTATTGCAATATTAGTTTTGTAAAATAGACATAAACATCCAAAATCGCATATGTAATTTCGGATTATCTTCCCAAAAACTTAAGAGGGAAAAAGTAAGGTATGGAAGCTGAGCGCCGATATTTATGTTACAATAAAGCACTGAAAGGAAGATGTTAATTATGGATTCATATACTGATTTTGCGCTTGTATACGATACATTTATGGATGAAACCCCATACAGCGAATGGGCGGATTTTATAAGTGATCTTATAAAGGAATATGGTATTACAAAACCTAAATCAAATAATACAAATGACGTTTTTTCAGCAGGTTCAGATGAAGCAGGTGATGATTTAGAACAGGCAATGCTTTCGCAGGAGAGAGACCTTGTGGTAGAACTTGGCTGCGGTACAGGATCTTTTGCCCAGGAGATGGCAAAAAGAGGCTACGATATCATGGGTATTGACAATTCTGAGCAGATGCTCCAGATTGCGATAGACAAAAGGGACAAATCCGGTTATGATATCATGTACCTTGAACAGGACATGAGAGAGTTTGAGTTATACAGCACAGCAGGAACTTTTTTGAGTGTGTGTGACAGCGTCAATTATCTCACAGAGCCGGAAGATGTTGTTAAGATGTTAAGTCTTGTCAATAATTATCTGTATCCGGGTGGTATCATTATCTTCGATTTTAACACTGTCTACAAGTATCGTGATGTTATTGGCAATACTACCATAGCTGAGGATAGGGACGATTGTGCATTTATCTGGGATAACTGGTATGATTCTGATACCTGCATCAATGAGTATGATCTTACTATCTTTGTACATGAAGAGGATGACAGATACAGACGCTTTAGCGAGACTCATTTTCAAAGGGGCTATACTCTTGAAGAGATGATAAGGATAGTAGAAGAGTCCGGCATGGATCTTGTTAAGACTATAGATGCTGATACTCATAATGATCCTACTGATGATAGTGAGAGGATATACATTATTGCCAGGAAGAATTCTGATAATAATGTAACAGTTTATAAGGAAGAGGAATAAGAAGTGGATAATAGTACAAATTATAACGATTATATGGTGCGGGCAACTGCTGCATCAGATCAGATAAGAGCATTTGCAGTTACATCAAGAGATCTTGTAGAGACTGCCAGAAAGGCTCATGATATAAGTCCTATAGCTACAGCTGCCCTTGGACGTCTTATGTCAGGAACTATTATGATGGGTTCTATGATGGAGCATGAGAAGGATCTTATCACTGTTAAGATCGAAGGCGATGGACCTCTTGGAGGAGTCCTTGCAACTGCCAATAATATAGGTCAGGTCAAGGGCTATGTTAATAATGGTGATGTTGTCCTTCCTCCAAACAGTGCAGGTCATCTTAATGTCGGCGCAGGTATTGGTAAGGGAACATTCACGGTTATTCGCGATATGGGTCTTAAGGATCCTTATGTGGGTCAGGTTCCGCTTTATACAGGCGAGATCGCAGAAGATTTCACATACTATTTTGCTAAGTCCCAGCAGACTCCGTCTTCAGTAGGTCTTGGAGTTCTTATGAACCATGACAATACAGTAAGAGAGGCAGGTGGATTTATCGTTCAGCTCATGCCTTTTGCAGACGAGGCTGTCATATCACATCTTGAAGAGAATCTTAAGAAGTTCACTACAGTTACAGATGTGTTAAAACAAGGCAAGACTCCCGAGCAGATGCTTGAGATAGTACTTGACGGTTTCGATATCAAATGGAACGGAAGGATGCCGGTACAGTGGCACTGTAACTGTTCTAAGGACAGAGTATCCAGAGGACTTGTACTTTTAGGACGTAAAGAGCTTGATAATATCATCAAAGATGGTAAGCCTATAGAGACTAAGTGTCATTTTTGCGGCAAGAAATATGATTTTGATATAGACGAACTTAAAGAGCTTTATAAGAGCGCAAAGTAAGAATTTGCTATTAACGAATACACTGATAATGTAAGGATCATTATCTGATCTATAACCTAAACAGAAGACTTCGCCCATGTTAACGTAGTTGCAAGGGTGAAGTCTTTTTTAGGTGTTACGATTTTAGTCACGCGCTTAATTGCATTTTCTTCATAAAGTTTTTGATTTTTTTGGCCGATAAGGATTATTGAGAGTGTGTTGTCTTTTTTGCCACTCTTACCTTTGCCCACTTGGCTCTGGCATAGGTTTTTTATCAGGATGATCCAATTTAATATGAATGCTTTGGATGCTGGAGGGTATTGTCTATGAGCACTAATTCTAATGGAAAAGCTTCTTTGAAACCAACTAAAAGCGTAAGCGGCAAACTTATGATGGTCGTGATACCGATCATTGCAGTTGTTATCGTAGGAGTTATTGCACTTATTACGATCAACGCAAGGAGTATCATAACAGTTCAGGCTAGTAACAGACTTATAGAAGAGTCAAGAGCTAATGCCAATTCTATCGGAATTCAGATAACAGAACTGGTTAATTATGTTGATTCCGTTGGAGACTCTTTGCAAGTAGCTGATATAGATTCAGATGATGATATTCTTGAATTTATGAAGATTATAATTGATCGTAATGATTATGCTTCTGATGCGTATTTTACTATTGGAAAGGATACTTTTATAGATGGTTCAGGATGGGTCCCTGAAGATGATTTTGATCCTACATCAAGGCCATGGTATCAAAATGGCATAACTAGTGATTCTGTTTTGATAGGAACTCCATCATATGATATTACTACAGGACAGATGGCAGTTGTTCTGTCTAGGAAAGTTACTCTGAAAGATGGAAGAGTAGGTGTATTGGCTATTGACATGCTTATAAGCAGTATAGCAACTCAAGTTGGCGAATATAAGCCGCTTGAAACCGGCGGAAGCATGATGCTTGACGGCGATATGATAATTTCATACTTCACTTCAGATTTTAATGGAACCAGCGTAACTGAGCATTCAGACGATACCTTCCTGACACAGGCTTATGAATATGCCAAGACAGGTTCTGAAGAATTTACATTGATAAAATCATATACTGGTGATACATATGGTGTTGTTGTTTCCAAGGTACCTGGCACTTCCTGGTCACTTATATCTTCTGTGTTAGAATCTGATGTATTTGCAGAACTCAACAAATTTATATATCTTGTTGCTGCAGTTGCTGTTGTAGTTATATTGGGAATCGCAGCTATAATGTTCACTCTTATCAATTCTATAGTTGCAAAGCCTGTTAAGAGACTTACTGGTGATATTGCCAAGATCGCAGAGGGAGACTTTAGAGTTGATATTAAGACAGGTGGCAATGACGAGATAGGTAAGATGAACAATGATATGAGTGAATTTGTCGTTAATATGAGAAATACACTAGGTGATATTCAAAGCGAGGTTAACAAGCTTGCAGGCGAAGCGTCATCAAGTAAAGATGCATCATATAAGCTGACCAATGAAGCTACAGAACAGGCTCACGGTATGCAGCAGATCAAGGATGCCATGAGTGGTATGGCTGATGCTGTTACAGAACTTGCCAATAATGCAACAGAGCTTGCTACAGAAGTTTCTGACCTTACAGAGAAGGGTCAGGCTGCCAACGGTACGGTTACTAATCTGGTAGAAAAAGCTAAGAACGGTAAAGAAGATATGGAAGCAGTTCAGAAGGGTATGAGTAATATCTCAGCTTCCATGACAGATATGAATGAGGTAGTAGAAGTAGTAAGAGACTCTGCACAGAAGATCAATTCTATCATTGAGATGATCACATCAATTGCAGAACAGACCAATCTCTTATCGCTTAACGCTTCCATAGAAGCTGCACGTGCAGGAGAAGCAGGCAAGGGATTTGCTGTTGTTGCTACAGAGATCGGTAGTCTTGCCACAGACTCTGCTGACTCCACAACTCAGATTGCCAAGATCCTTGAAGAGATAACCCAGCAGATCAATTCCCTGTCAGAGAAGTCTCAGGTCAATATGCAGGAAATCGATACCAATGTTGAGGCGGTATCTAAAGCCGGCAATACATTTGCAGAGATATTCCAGAGTCTTGATGAGACAAGCGTTACTGTAAATGAGATGATCGACAAGATTGGCAAGGTTGATACTATAGCTACTTCAATGGCAGCAATCTCGGAAGAGCAGTCAGCTAGTACTCAGGAAGTAAGTGCAACAGCTGAGAATCTTGCAGAAAGTGCTCAGGCAGTATCAGATAGCAGTAAAGGTGTTGATGAAAGTGCAAGTACTGTTACTGAATCCGCCAACTCTATTGAAGGCTATGTAAGGAAGTTCATAATAAATTAAAATAATATTTTGCGGTAGTAGCGATTAAATTCGCTATTGCCGCTTTTTTTATTACTTGTATAATATGACGTAAGGAATATGAAGAACAATCTGATCACTACACTGATATGTGGTGATCAGAAGATGGTTCGATTTGGACTTGCCCTGAACAAAATATATTAAAAATAATAAAAGGATGGAAATAATACTATGTCGTTGATTGAATTTACCAAGATGCATGGCGCCGGCAATGATTATATATATATCGATGGAGCCAAAAATGTGATACCTGAAGTTATAAAGCCTGAAGTTGTAAGGAAGTTGTCCGACCGGCATTTTGGTATCGGCGGGGATGGTGTTATTTTTATAAACCCAATCGAGGGCGCCGATTTTGAGATGGAGATGTACAATGCTGATGGTTCAAGAGGTGAGATGTGTGGCAATGGTATCAGATGCGTTGCCAAGTTTGTTTATGATCATGGCATGACAGACAAGACCAAGGATCTTGCGATAAGTTCTTTTGGAAGGAATCGCTATCTTGATCTTACTGTAAGTGGTGGCAAGGTTACTATGGTAAGAGTCAATATGGGTGCTCCTATATTAGAACCTGCAAAGATTCCTGTAGAAGAGTCGAAGTTTCGTGATAAGGATAGAATAGTGGATTACCCTATACCGATTGAAGACAGGAATTTCAGAATGACCTGTGTATCTATGGGCAATCCTCATGCAGTTGTTTTTGTCACAGATCAGGATAATCTTAGTGAGTTCCCTTTGGAAAAATATGGAAAGAAATTTGAAAACCATCCTTATTTCCCGCAGAGAACCAATACAGAGTTTGTTCATGTAGATGACAGAAAAAATGTACATATGCGTGTATGGGAAAGAGGATCAGGAGAGACTCTTGCATGTGGGACAGGGTGCTGCGCCACAGCGGTTGCCTGCATTTTGAACGATCTTACAGAAGATGAGATTACGGTTCATGTTCTCGGCGGAGATATAATCTGCAGATGGGACAGACAATCAGGCAATGTCTATATGACAGGCCCTGCAGAAACAGTTTTTGAAGGAAGCGTTGAGATCTGAAATATAGATTGCAGGAACATAGCCATATTCAACCTTTGAACAAGCGTGATCAATTTGTATATTGTTAAATTTTTACAAAAAATTTATCAAAATTATGGAAACTTTGAAGTGCCAAAAAGTCTTGATTAGATAGAGATAATCGGTTACATTATAGAAGACGCTTATAGAAGAAAGCACGGATTGATCACCATCGTAGTGTACGGGTTGGGGAACCGGTATTAAGCGATGCAATCAGTTTCAGGACCAGGGAGGTATGAATGTTTATATAATTATCGCCTATGTAGTGGGTGGCGGTATCTATATATAAGTTGCATGGCAGCATGTAATGAATGACGTTTAAAGACCTGAAATACTGACTTACATCACGGGCATGGTGTTGATCTATAAGTTTGAAGGAGCACTTGCGACAGGGAGTTGCAAGATGCTTCTTTTTTTGTAATAGTTTCCTGTATATTCTACTTGAGCACTGACTTTCATGCATCACATTCAGTTTTTTGGTCAATATTTATGTATCTTTATGCATTTTAAGAAAATGTTTGGACAATATTTCTGATTGCCTCTGCCACTTTAGTGTGATAGAATATCTTTCATGGACGTACAAATGTCCGCGTAGGACAAACTATCATGTAGGAGATATCATGAAAGAACATTCCGGATATTACATTGTTCAAAGACAGGCTATACCAGAAGTGCTTATTAAAGTCGTCGAAGCCAAGAAACTTCTTGAATCCGGCAGAGTCCGTACTGTTAACGAGGCAGTTGCCAAAGTTGATATCAGTAGAAGTTCTTTTTATAAATACAAAGACGATATATACGAATTCCATGATTCTCTTTCGGGATCCACATTCACACTTACATTTCAGATAGATGATGAGCCGGGACTTTTATCAGATGTCCTGGGGATCATTGCAAGATCAGGAGCCAATATCCTGACCATTCATCAATCTATACCTATTGACGGAGTAGCATCTCTTTCTGTCAGTCTTCAGGTAATCGATGAAGGCGTTAGTGTTACAGATCTGTCTGCAGCAATAGGTCAAAGGTCCGGGGTACACAAGGTTCAGATAAGCGGACGTGGTAACGGAGTTTCCTGATTACTGTCATTTAATTTTAAAGTTAAATTTTTTTATATAAATATATCCTTATACAGTTTTTATGTGCTATACTTTCGGATTATAAGGATTTTTACATTTTTTTGCATAAATATGCGTGGACATCCATGCGGATCAAAGGGAGGCAATATGGCCAAGGCAGCAGTATTAGGTTATGGAACAGTTGGAAGCGGTGTAGTTGAAGTCCTTGATACTAACAGCGCAGAAGTTGAAGCTAGTGCCGGCGAGAAAGTCGAAGTTAAGTATATTCTTGACCTTCGTGATTTCCCGGGAGACAAACATGAAAGTCAGATCGTTCATGATATAGAAGTTATTTTAAACGATCCTGAAATAGATGTTATCTGTGAGACTATGGGTGGCCTTGAACCGGCTTTTACCTTTGAAAAAAGAGCACTTGAGAAGGGAATTAGTGTATGCACCTCCAATAAGGAACTTGTGGCAGCACATGGTCCTGAGCTTGTAAGGATCGCCAAAGAGCACAACTGCTCATATCTTTTTGAAGCATCTGTTGGCGGCGGTATCCCTATCCTTCGTACACTTAATACTTCTCTTAAGCATGAGAAGATTGATTCTATTACCGGAATCTTAAACGGAACTACCAATTATATTCTGACAAAGATGGACAGAGAAAAGATTGGATTTGCAACTGTTTTAAAGGAAGCTCAGAACAAGGGCTATGCTGAGAGAAAACCTGAAGCAGACATTGAAGGATATGATGCATGTCGTAAGACAGCAATACTTGCTTCACTTATGTCAGGTCAGTATGTAAAGTATGAGGATATTGAGACAGAAGGCATAACCAAGATCACTCAGGAAGATTTTGCATATGCAAGAAGCCTTGGAATGTCCATTAAGCTTCTTGGAATGATCAAGAAGAACAATTCCGGCTTTTTTACTATGGTATCTCCATTTCTTATTCCATCAGAGAATCCGCTTGCATTTGTTAATGATGTATTTAATGCGATCGTAGTTCACGGCAATATGCTTGGAAGCACGATGTATTATGGTAAGGGTGCAGGCAAGCAGGCTACAGCCTCTGCTGTAGTTGCTGATCTTATAGATCTTGTGATCCATAAAGGAAGTCATATGGATGTTAACCTTACAGACTCTCCTGCAGACTTATCTGATAACGGAAGCTATGTTCACAGATTTTTTGTAAGGGTTGATGAGAATAGTGAAGATCAGGCCAAAGAGCTCTTTGGATCTTCAATTGAAGTTGTCGAGAGCAAGGACGTATTTGGAGAATTTGCATTTGTTACAGATCTGATCTCAGAAAAAGATTTTAAGGCAAAATATGCGCAGCTCGTGAAAGCAAAGGGATTCCTTCGTGAGCTTTAAGGAGAAGATATAAAATGAAAAAGGTAGTAAAGTTTGGCGGTAGTTCACTTGCCAGTGCACAGCAGTTTGAAAAAGTTGGAAATATTATCAGAAGTGATGAAGGTAGAAGATATGTTATTCCTTCAGCTCCAGGCAAAAGAAATTCCGGAGACAGGAAAGTTACTGATATGCTCTATGCCTGCTATGCACTTGCAGAACAAGGCAAGGATTTTAAGGTTAAACTTGCAGAAATAAAAGCACGTTATGATGAAATAATTACAGGTCTTTCACTTGATTTTTCTCTGGCAGAGGACTTTAAGGAAATTGAAGAGAAGTTCAAGAATAAAGCCGGAAAAGATTATGCAGCATCAAGAGGTGAGTATCTTAACGGCAAGATAATGGCTCAGTATCTTGGTTATACATTTGTAGATTCAGCCAGTGTTGTATGCTTTGATAAGAAAGGCGAGTTTGATGCAGAAAAGACCAATGAGAAAATGTCTGCAAAGCTTTCTAAAACAGAGCGTGCAGTTATCCCGGGATTCTTTGGTGCTATGCCTGACGGAAACATCAAGACTTTCTCAAGAGGCGGATCAGATATAACAGGTTCTATTGTCGCTCGTGCAGTTAAAGCTGATGTATACGAGAACTGGACAGATGTAAGCGGTTTTATGATCGCTGACCCTCGTATTATAAATAAGCCACAGTCAATCGAGATCATTACATATACAGAACTTCGAGAGCTGGCTTACATGGGAGCATCTGTGCTTCATGAAGATTCTATCTTCCCGGTTCGTAAAGAGGGTATTCCGATCAATATCAGAAATACCAACAAGCCTGAAGATGAAGGAACCTGGATCGTAGAATCAACAGCCAGAAAGTCTAAGTATACTATTACAGGAATCGCCGGCAAGAAAGGTTTCTGCTGTGTGAACATATCCAAGGATATGATGAATTCCGAAATCGGTTTTGTAAGAAAAGTACTTCAGTCATTTGAAGATCATGATATATCCATAGAGCATGTTCCTTCCGGAATCGATACCATGACAGTATTTGTTCATGAGGATGACTTCATAAGTAAGGAACAGGCGGTAGTTAGTGAGATTCACAGACTTGCCAAGCCTGATATGCTTGAAATTGAGTCTGATCTTGGACTTATTGCGGTCGTAGGTCGTGGTATGAAGTCTACAAGAGGTACTGCAGGAAGGATTTTCTCAGCTCTTGCACATGCCAATGTTAACGTTAGAATGATCGATCAGGGATCATCTGAGCTTAATATCATCATAGGTGTTGAGAACAGAGATTTTGAAAAGGCTATTAGCGCTATCTACGATATATTTGTAGAGACACAGTTATGATAGTCCATAAGCCTTGAATGTAGTGGACTTATGGCAGGTAGGTATATACCTTATAAATACCTACATCCTAGTATTGTTAAGAACAATTTGATCAATTGATTCTTATATGCTTATTCCTAAAATGGCACCTTATCCGTGGTGGATGAGGTGCCATTTTGATGAGAATGTTTGAGTTAAAAGCTGAATTTAAATAGTTCACGCTGATCATTGCATAGAATTATCAGCCTTCTGAAGGTACATATTCGTTCAAATATTCAAGGAACTTAATAGCCAGGTCTGTTCTACTGGAGTTTCCTATTATTCCAAATATTGGTACTGATCCGGCATAAGTATTGGTGCTTTGCATGAAAGCTGTATCTGATAAGATGATGCCTACAGGAACAGGATCTTCCATGCTGTCAGGATCCGGAAGTACGAAAGCATCTTCTGAGACGATGGAACTTGGTGAGGATATTCCGAGCATATAGCTTATCTCTTCATCGGATATAGTTTCATCAGTAGCTGCAGAATTCGAGCCAGCTACTGAAGGATCATCTTGTGAGCCTTGGCTTTCATTATCTGCGGTGTTTTCTGAAGATGCTTGTTCATATGTTCCGTCTTCAATAGCTTTTAAGATAGCACCGTCTACATAATAGATATAGCCATCATATTTTTTGAGCTCATCTTCTGACATAAGATCACGAAGATCTGTCATATAGCTGTTTCTTGCATACTGCTCAAATACTGACTGATCCGCGATCATAACATCCAGATCACCTGCAGCGGTTATCGCCATGATACGTTCCTGAGTTGACACGTCATAAGTATTGTAAGAGCTTGTGCTAAGAGTCTGCTTGGTATCGATAAGCACGTTGTAGCTGTTTGTGTCAATTCCGGCGTATCCAGCAAAATCTTCTCCAATTACTTCTCCATCAGGATGCATCGTAGAATTGATCATCATTGCATAGAATCCGTACGGAAGGTTTGAAGCCATATCTCTTATAAGATAAAAAGAAAAAAGTGCGATTACAATGATAACTGCTGTAGGAACTTTATAATAATCCCAGAAATAAGAGGCCATTGCCTTGAATCCTTTTTTTCTTACCTTCTTGTGCTGCTTTTTAATATCATCCCAAACTGCCATTTTATACCTCACAACTACTGTTTCAGCAGGCTATAATGAGCTGCTGAATAATTATTTATATATGAATTTTGTTAATACGAATTGTTAGAAGTTCTAAAAAGACCTTTAGTCATAATAAATAAAATATCACTAATGGTCAATTAAAAAAGTATGAATTCTTGAAAGCGTCTTCTGTCATATATCATGTATCATGTCATGAATTATAAAACTTCACACTTGCCAAACATACGCCACCCTTTGATGTCGCGCCGATGCGGATAGTTTATAATGCATTTTCATATCTTTTGAAGGTGTTATAAAATTCAGGAGCATGAGAGATGGATTTTTATATTCTTCTTAGGGTCTGCATGTCTGAGCGAAGCGAGTTTCAGACCCTAGAATATAAAA
>JAEEGI010017915.1_pt1 | contig 14456 bp, 10 predicted proteins | sample 8958751 | NCBI WGS metagenome assembly JAEEGI01 (sample SAMN16246545, study PRJNA631951) | gut metagenome | biome: gut microbiome; feature: rumen; material: KS-attached | host: Bos | place: Iran: Karaj | collected 2018-10
CCCCCTCCTCGACCGCCGCATCTCCCTCATCGCCGCCTGGCTCCGCTCCCGCCTCTAGCCTCCCGGCGGGAGGATAATCCGGGAATATTACTATCTTTGCAAGATATATTATGAAAGCATTCTGGCAGATACTCAAGCGCTATGTCGCACCATATAAGGGCTATGTGGGAGGGTCGGTGGTTCTCAATATCCTTTCGGCCGTCTTCAATGTCTTCTCGTTCTCGCTGTTGATCCCGATCCTGCAGATCCTCTTCAATGTCGACGAGACCCACTATGAATTCATCCCCTGGTACCGCGGGATGGACTTCAAGGAGATCTCCAACAACGCCTACTACTACGTCTCCCAATACGTCCTCGAATACGGCCAGAGCCATGTCCTGCTGATGCTCTGCCTCTTCTTCATCGCGATCGTGCTCATCAAGGTGGCCTGCTATTTCGGCGCAGCCGCCGTGATGGTCCCGATCCGCACGGGCGTGGTCAAGGACCTGCGGATGGAGATCTACCGCAAGATCCTCGCCCTCCCGCTCGGCTTCTTCAGCCAGGAGCGCAAAGGCGACATCATCGCCCGCATCAGCGGAGACGTCCAGGAGGTCGAGACCTCCATCACCAGCACCATCGAGATGCTGATCAAGAACCCCATCCTGATCATCATCTATCTCTTCGTCCTCTTCCGCATGTCCTGGCAGCTGACGCTGTTCGTGATCATCTTCGCCCCGTTGATGATCGGCATCATCAGCTTCACCGGGCGCCGCCTCAAGGCCGATTCGGCCGAGGCGCAGAAGTTCTGGAGCGACACGATGAGCCAGGTCGAGGAGACCCTCGGCGGCCTGCGCATCGTCAAGGCCTTCCGCGCCGAGCGCCGGATGGAAGGCCGCTTCGAGGGTGTGACCGAGAACATGCGCCGCAAGAACAACCAGGTGGCCGTCCGCCAGGCGAGCGCCCATCCGGTCAGCGAGTTCCTCGGCTCGGCGATGATCGCCATCGTGCTGTGGTTCGGCGGCACCCAGATCCTGGGTGCAAACGCCGTCATCGACGCCCCGTCCTTCATGGCCTACATGGCCATCCTCTACAGCGTCATCCAGCCGATCAAGGACCTCTCCAAAGCCGCCTACGGCATCCCCAAGGGCCTCGCTTCGATGGAGCGCATCGACGCCATCCTGCGCGCGGAGAACCCGATCAAGGAGCCCGCGCAGCCCAAGCCGCTGGACGGTTTCCGCGAAAGCATCCGCTTCGAGGGCGTCTCCTTCTCCTACGAAGGCGGCCGCGAGGTGCTGCACAAGGTCGACCTCGAGATCCCGAAGGGCAAGACGGTCGCCATCGTGGGCGCGAGCGGCGCGGGCAAGTCCACCCTCGTGGACCTGATCCCCCGCTTCTACGACCCCGCCGAAGGCCGCATCACCCTGGACGGCACCGACATCCGCGACGTGGCGCTGAAGGACCTGCGCGCCCTGATGGGCAACGTCAACCAGGACCCGATCCTCTTCAACGACACGGTCTACAACAACATCGCCTTCGGCAAACGCGACGCCACGCGCGAAGAAGTCGAGGCGGCCGCGCGCATCGCCGGCGCCCACGACTTCATCCTGGGCCGCGACGGCGGCTACGACAGCAACATCGGCGACCGGGGCGTCAAGCTCTCCGGCGGCCAGCGCCAGCGCATCAGCATCGCGCGCGCCATCCTCAAGAATCCCCCGATCCTGATCCTCGACGAGGCCACGGCCTCGCTGGACACGGAGTCCGAGCGCAGCGTCCAGGAAGCCCTGGAGAAGCTGATGGCCGGACGCACCACCATAGCCATCGCCCACCGGCTGAGCACCATCAAGCACGCCGACGAGATCATCGTGATGCACGAAGGCCGCATCGTCGAGCGCGGCACCCACGAGCATCTTCTCGCCCAGGGCGGCTATTACAGAAAACTTCATGACATGCAGGCTCTCTGATGAAACCCAACCATACCCGCTCCATCATCTTCTCGATCGTCACGGTCCTCTATATCGCGGCCGTGGCCTATCTGTGCTTCGCGAACTTCAAGAAACTTCCCGACTTGCCGAAGCTCTTCCTTGGCATCCCGACCGACAAGGTCGTCCATTTCTGCATGTTCTTCCCCTTCCCGATCCTGGCCTATCTGGCCTACGACCGCTACACGGACACGCCGCTCAAGGCCTTCGCCGCGCTGATCAGCATCTTCGCCATCGGCTGCATCTTCGCCGGCGTCACCGAAATCATCCAGGGTTCGCTCTCCTACCGGAGCCAGGACCCCAGAGACTTCGGTGCCGATTGCCTCGCCATCGGCATCGCCTCGCTATTGACCTTCATCGTCGATCTCTCCAAGATGCGAAAACACAAATGTCCAGCCAGACCCGCCCATTCCTTACGGCGCTCCTGACGGTCTTCCTGACCGTCCTGCCCGCCGCAGCACAGGCCCCGCGCATCCGCGACCTGCGCCCCATCTGCGACACCCTCACCGCACGGCTCCACCGCCGCACCACCGTGGACTACCGCGTCACGGCGACCAAGATCAAGGTCAGCGGCAACAAGCTCGACATCACCTTCAACAACAACCTTTCCTACTTCCCCTGGCACGAGGCCGACGTGGCCTGGTTCCGCCAGCAGCTCGAGAAGGAGTGGAGATGGAAAGACTACCAGCCCGGGCGGATCATCACCAACCGCTACGAGCTGGAGGAGCTCGCGACGCCCGTGCTGGGCTCCAACGGCAAGCCGTCCGGCTACGCCCTCAGCACGGAGGACCCGCGCCAGACGCAGGCGCGCTTCATCGAGCGCGTCGGCGCGCGCCGCTGGCTCAAGGGCCTCAACGACCGCTACATCGTCCTGTGGCAGAGCCACGGACGCTATTTCAACGACGCCGACAGCCTCTGGAGCTGGCAGCGCGCCTGCATCCACCGCACGGTGGAGGACATGTACACGCAGACCTACGTCCTCCCCTTCCTGATCCCGATGCTGGAGAACGCCGGCGCCTACGTGATGACGCCGCGCGAGCGCGACACGCAGGTGCGTGAAATCATCACGGACAACGACCCGTCGTTCGGCGGGCCGCGTGAGGGGCTGATGCGCCGCGCGGGCCGCTACCACGAGCAGGGCAGCTGGAGCGACGCCGGCGTGGGATTCGCCGACACCAAGCCCACCTACACCTTCGAAGACTTCCCCTTCCTCGCCGGCACGGTGCGGCAGGCGCAGTGCGCCGGCGCCACCGCCACGGCGACGGCCTCCTGGACGCCCGACATCGAGAAGCGCGGCCAGTACGCCGTCTATATCGCCTATAAATCCCTCCCCAACAGCACCCGCGAGGCCCACTACACGGTCTACCACCTCGGCGGCAAGACGGAATTCACCGTCAACCAGAAGCGGGGCGGCGGCACCTGGATCTACCTCGGCACCTTCGAATTCGCCGAAGGCACCAACGGCAAGGTGGTCCTGGACAACCGCGGCGGCTCCGGCTACGTCGTGACCGCCGACGCCGTCAAGATCGGCGGCGGCATGGGCAAGCTGGAGCGCGCCGGCAGCACCTCCGGGATGCCGGCTTCCGCCGAAGGCGCCCACTACTGGATGCAGTGGGCGGGCGCGGACACCTCCGTCACGCGCGCCTGGGAGACCGATTACACCTGCGACTACGCCTCCCGCGGCGCCTGGACCGTGATGATGCGCGAGCAGAAGGACATTCCCGTCGACCTCGCGCTCGCCTTCCACTCCGACGCGGGCGTGACGCCCAGCGACAGCACCGTGGGCACGCTCGCCATCTACACGCTCCGCAACGAAGGCGAACGGACGTTCGCCGACGGGCGCGACCGCTCGATCAGCCGCGTGCTCTGCGACTACGTCCAGAGCCAGGTCGTGCAGGACCTGCGGCAGGACTTCGACCCGCTGTGGTCGCGCCGCGGCCTCTGGGACCGCAGCTACAGCGAGCCCCGCACCGCGGGCGTCCCCGCGATGATCCTGGAACTGCTGAGCCACCAGAACTTCGCCGACATGAAATACGGCCTCGACCCGGCCTTCCGTTTCACGGCCTGCCGGGCCGTCTACAAGGGCATCCTCAAGGCGCTGAGCGAATTCTACAACACGCCCTACGTGGTCCAGCCGCTCCCCCCGAGGGCCTTCGCGGCCCGCTTCGAGAACAGCGGCCGCGTGCGGCTCGACTGGGAGCCGACGCCCGACCCGAAGGAGCCCACCGCCGGGCCTGACGGCTACATCGTCTACACCCGCATCGACGACGGCGCCTTCGACGACGGCGTCGAATGCGGCTCCTCCACCCTCACCCTGGACATCGAGCCCGGGCACATCTACAGCTACAAGGTCGTGGCCTTCAACGCCGGCGGCAAGAGCTTCCCGTCCGAGATCCTCTCGGTCGGCATCCCGCGCGGCAGCCAGAAAGCTCCCGTGCTGATCGTCAACAACTTCGACCGGGTCTCCGCCCCGGCCTGGGTCGAAAGCCCCGGATTCGCCGGCTTCGAGAGCCGCCTGGACAGCGGCGTGCCCTACATCAACGAGATCGGCTACATCGGCGAGAACTATGAGTTCCGCCGCTCCGCCCTCTATGTCGACAACGACGACCCCGGCTTCGGCGCGTCCTACGACGACCACGCCGGCCAGATCATCGCCGGCAACACCTTCGACTATCCCTACATCCACGGGCAGGCCCTCCTCCGCCTCGGCTATCCCTTCTTCTCGATGTCGCGCGACGCCTTCATCGAGAACGACACGCCGGCCTTCGTGGTGGACCTGATCTGCGGCAAGCAGGGGCGCACGCCCACGGGCCGCGGCGCCCTGCCCGACCGCTTCACCGTGTTCCCGAAGGCCCTGACCGACGCCCTGCGCACGGCCGTGGAGCAGGGCTCCAACCTGCTGGTGAGCGGCGCCGCCATCGCCTCCGACAACGACGCCGAAGCGGCCGCCTTCGCCGAGCAGGTGCTCGGCTACAGGCTCGCCAACGCCTTCGGCACCAACACCGGCTGCATCGCCGACATGCCGTTCAGCGCGGACCTCAACGAGACCGTCTACTGCGTGGAGCGTCCCGACGGGCTCAAGCCCGCGGGCGACGGCGCCCGGGTCTGGCTCCGCTACCCCGGCTCCGCCTACGCCGCGGCGGTCACCTACCGGACCGACACCTACCGGGCCGTCAGCCTCGGCGTGCCAGTGGAGACGCTCCTGCGCGCGGCCGACCGGGAGTGGGTCCTCCGGCAGACGATGGAATTCCTGTACAACGGTAAAAAGCCCGCCAACCGCCGTTAGCGGAGCGGATTCAGATCAGAAAGATACCAGTCCACGAAGCGCCCGATGCCTTCGCGGAGCTTCACGCTCGGCTTGTAGCCCAGCTCCCGCTCCAGCTTGCCGGTATCGGCATAGGTCTGGTAGACATCGCCCGGCTGCATCGGGAGCATGACCTTGTCGGCCTCGCGGCCGAGGGCGCGCTCCATCTCGGAGATGAAATCCATCAGCTTCACCGGGCTGCTGCAACCGATGTTGAAGACTTCGTGCCTGTCCGGCACGCGGTCCAGCACGCGCACCACCCCTTCGACGATGTCGTCGATATAGGTGAAGTCACGCAGCATGTCGCCGTGGTTGAACACCTTGATGGGCTTGCCGGCGAGGATGGCCGAAGCGAACAGCATCGGCGACATGTCCGGACGGCCCCACGGGCCGTACACGGTAAAAAAACGCAGCCCCGTGGCCTTCAGGCCATAGAGATGGCAGTAGCAGCCGGCCATCAGCTCGTCGGCCTTCTTGGTGGCGGCATACAGGCTCACGGGATTGTCCACGCGGTCCTCCTCGCTGAAAGGCGTCTTCTCGTTGCCGCCGTACACGCTGCTGGAGCTGGCATAGACCAGATGCCGCACCGGATAGTGGCGGCAGCACTCCAGGATGTTCAGGAAGCCCACGACATTGCTGTCCACATAGGCCCAGGGATTCTCGACCGAATAGCGGACGCCGGCCTGGGCGGCCAGGTTGACCACGGCGTCGAAGCGCTCCGCCGCGAACAGCGCCGGCAACGCCTCGCGGTCGGCGAGGTCCATCCGCACGAAGCGGAACCTTTCGCTGTCGATCTGCGCCAGGCGCGCTTCCTTCAGGACGACGGGATAATAAGCATTGAGGTTGTCCAGGCCGACGACTTCATCGCCGCGTCCGAGCAGACGCTGAACCAGATGGAAGCCGATGAAGCCGGCTGCTCCCGTGACCAGGACCTTCATAATGCCGCGTAGAGATTATTTCTTGTCGAACGCCTCGAACTGCGAGTTGTTGGAGATGAATTCAGGGACGATCTCCTTCATCAGCTTGACCGTCTCGGGGATGCGCACTTCGTGGCTGAGGGCGGTCAGTTCGTCGGCGGCCTTGACGGCGTCGGCATAGTCATATTCGCGCACACGGGCGATGCGGATGCGGTCGTGCGAAGTCTCGTCGGTATTCTCCTTGGTGGAGAGGACCTCCTCGTAGAGCTTCTCGCCCGGACGCAGGCCGGTGTAGACGATCTCGATATCCTGGTCCGGCACCAGGCCGGCCAGTTCGATCATCCGGCGCGCCAGCGTGTCGATCTTGACGGGCTGTCCCATGTCGAAGACGCAGATGCGGTTCTCCGTGGGGAGCGTCGCCGCCTCCATCACGAGCCGGCAGGCCTCGGGAATGGTCATGAAATAGCGGGTGATATTCTTGTCGGTGACCGTGATGGGGCCGCCGCGCTCGATCTGTTCGCGGAAGCGCGGGATCACGGAGCCGTTGGAGCCGAGGACATTGCCGAAGCGCGTGGTCACGAACTTCGTGCGGCCCTTCACCTTGCCGGTCTCGATGGCCTTGCCCAGGCTCTGGACGTAGATCTCGGCCAGGCGCTTGGAGCAGCCCATGATGTTGGTCGGGTTGACGGCCTTGTCGGTGGAGATCATCACCATCTTCTCCACATCGTACTGGATGCACTTGTCGGCCACGTTGCGCGTGCCGTCCACGTTGACGAGCACCGCCTCGCAGGGATTCTCCTCCATCAGGGGGACATGCTTGTAGGCAGCGGCGTGGAAGACGATCTGCGGCCGGTGCGAGCGGAACGCGAAGTCCAGGCGCGCAGGCTGGCGGACGTCGCCGATGATCGGCACGAACGACAGGTTGGGGAAACGCTCCTCCAGCTCGAGGCGGAGGTTGTGCATCGGCGTCTCGGCGTTGTCGAACAGCACGAGCTTGCGGATGCCGAAACCGGCCAGCTGGCGGCAGAGCTCGGAACCGATCGAGCCGGCGCAGCCGGTGACCAGCACCACCTTGTCCTTGAAGTTGGTCCGGATGGCGTCCATCGAAATCTTGATCTCCTCGCGGCCCAACAGGTCCTCGATCTGGATCTTGCGGATCCGCAGACGCTCGGACGGAGCGCCCGTGATCTCGTCCACGGCCGGGGCGATGAGCACCTTGACGCCCTGCTCGGAGCAGAAGCGCACGAGGTGGTCCTGCTCGGCGGCGACGTCGCGCTCTTCGGTGAAGATGACGCCCCGCAGGGAAAGGGTGCGCACGGTCAGCGCGAACTCTTCCTGGCCCTCGAAATGGTAGACCGTCTTGTCGGCGATCAGGGTGTGCACGATCTGCTGGTTCTTGGAGATGAGGCCCACGACCTCGTAGCGGTGCGATCCGCGCAGGCGCGCAGCCGTGGCGATCGCCTTGTCGTTGGTGCCGTAGACCAGCACGCGGGAGCGCTTCTGGAGGTCGCGCACCCGCTGCTTGTAGGCGTCGAACACATAGATCATCAGCAGGCGGATGGCGCACAGGACCAGCACGGTGAAGGAACCGTCCAGGAGCAGCATCGTGACGACGCCGTCGTAGAAGAAGAAGCCGGTCAGCGTCATGGTCAGGCCCATGATGGCCACCTTGCCGAGCGACGCCACGAAGAAGAGCATCGTGTCCTTGAAGGAGAAGTGACGGATGATGATGACGTAGGTCTTCAACAGCAGGAACATCAGGAGCGAGCCGCCCACCGAGGAGAGCCCCCAGAGGAGGTCGAACTGACGCTCCGCAACGGCGTCGACCTGAAGGAAAAACGCGAAGACGGCGACTGCGATGGAGACCAGCAGCGAGAGCGTCAAATCCATCCCCAGAACCCGTCCCTTGCCCAGGAACCTGGAACTGTATTTATCTAGATTCTTACCTATGCCTAGCATGAGCGAGATTGGTTCGAAATAAGTATAATAGTTTACAAAAATAGCCAATTATCGCATAAAATGAAACAACTGATGCGATAATGTCAGAATTTAAAAGCAAGACCCGCGCAGGAAGTGCCGCTGACAGGGTCCACGCGCGGCGCGAACGACGCCTGCACCCCAGAACGGCGGCCGGAGCCCCAGTCGGTCGTGCGGATGTTCAGCCAGCGCTTGGTCGGCTCCAGCAACCAGCCGCCAATCCGGGCCGTGAGGATCCCGAGGCCCGCCCCGAAGAGGCAGTCGCTCAGCCAGTGCCAGTTGTTGTAGTTGCGCATCACGGCCACGGTCGTGGCGATCAGATAGGCGGGAATGCCCCAGTCCCAGCCGTATTCCATCCGCACCAGCTCGGCGCCGATGAACACCCAGTCGGTGTGACCCGAAGGGAACGAGCGGTTGTCCACGCCGTTCGGACGCGGGGAGTCAATGATCTCCTTGAAGCCCCAGGACAGCACGCCCAGGGCGGCGCAGCCGAGCGCGCCCTCGATGAAGCGGTCCACGAAGCCGTGCTCCGCCCGCGCGCCGGCCAGGCCGAGGCCGAGGTCCATCACGATGGGCACATACTGGATGTAGTTGTCAAAATTGCGCTCCGGCCCGCCGGCGCGCCAGCAATTCTGGAACCAGTCGTTGACGGGCACGTCGATCGCCTGATGGGCGAAGCAGTGGATGCCGACGCCGGCGGCGACCAGCACGCCGGGCGTGATCAGCTCGCGCGCGTCGAACGCCGGCGCGCGGAAAGCGGCCGTGTCCACGCGGACAGCCATCTGGGCCCGGGCCTGCGGCCCGAAAAGCAGCGCAGCTGCAATCAGTGCAAGGAAAAAACGTCTCATCGGCCCGCGTACATCTGTTCGTAATACTTCTGGTAGTCGCCGGAGGTGACATTGTCCAGCCACGCCTGGTTGTCGAGATACCAGCGGACCGTCTTCTCGATCCCCTCCTCGAACTGCAGGCTCGGCTCCCAGCCCAGCTCCTTCTGCAGCTTGCGGGAGTCGATGGCATAGCGCAGGTCGTGTCCGGCGCGGTCGGTCACATAGGTGATCAGGTCCAGGTCGGCGCCCTCGGGGCGGCCCAGCAGGCGGTCGGTGACCTTGATGAGCAGCTTGACGATGTCGATGTTCTTCCACTCGTTGAAGCCGCCGATGTTGTAGGTCTCGGCGACCTGCCCGCGGTGGAAGATCGTGTCGATGGCGCGTGCGTGGTCCTCCACGTACAGCCAGTCGCGCACGTTCTCGCCCTTGCCGTAGACCGGCAGCGGTCTGCGGTGGCGGATGTTGTTGATGAAGAGCGGGATGAGCTTCTCCGGGAACTGGTAGGGGCCGTAGTTGTTGGAACAGTTGGTCACCACCGTCGGCATCCCGTAGGTGTCGTGGAAGGCGCGCACGAAGTGGTCACTGCCTGCCTTGGAGGCGCTGTAGGGGCTGTGCGGCTGGTATCTGGTCTGCTCCGTGAAGAGCGTACCGTCCATCGCGAGCGCGCCGTACACCTCGTCGGTGCTGATATGGTAGAAGCGCTTGCCTTCGTATTTCTCCGGGAGAGACTCCCAATAGCATCTTGCGGCCTGCAGCAGGCTCAGCGTGCCCAGCACGTTGGTCCGGGCGAAAGTGAACGGATCCTTGATCGAGCGGTCGACGTGCGATTCGGCCGCCAGGTGGATGATGCCATCCACGCGCTCTTCCTGCATCAGTTTGGAAACGCCCTCGAAATCGCAGATGTCCATCCGGACGAAGCGGTAGTTGGGCTTGTCTTCGATGTCTTTCAGGTTCGCCAGGTTGCCGGCGTACGTCAGTTTGTCCAGGTTGATGATCTTGTAGTCGGGATACTTGTTCACAAACAGGCGGACGACATGGCTTCCGATGAAACCGGCTCCGCCCGTGACGATCAATGTCCTTGTGAAATTCATAATCTCGTGTTGTTATTAGTCCCCAAAATTAGTTATTTTTGCACTCACCTGCAAGGATGCGACTTTAATGGCTACCACCAGACCCCCCATATTCCTCTACACCGACGGCGCGGCCAGCGGCAATCCCGGCCCCGGCGGCTACGGCGTGGTGCTCCGCTGCGGCGAGGTGAGCAAGGAGATGTCCGGGGGCTACCGCCGCACCACCAACAACCGCATGGAGCTCCTGGCCGTCATCCGCGGCCTCGAAGCCATCCGCTGGCAGGACGCCGAGGTGCACGTCTACAGCGACTCGACCTATGTCGTCAAGACCGTGACCGAAGGCTGGAAGCGCAAGAAGAACCAGGACCTGTGGGCGCAGTTCGACGCCGTCGCGGCCCGGTTCCGGCTGCAGTTCCACTGGATCAAGGGCCACGCCGGCCACCCCGAGAACGAGCGCTGCGACCGCCTCGCCGTCGCCGCCTACTCCCTGCCCGGCCTCCCGCCCGACGAGCAATACGAACAAAACGAAGCAACACAATAAAGATATGCAAAACGGCAAAATCATCGTGGGCATCACCCAGGGCGATTCCAACGGCATCGGCTACGAGGTCATCATCAAGGCCCTCGCCGATCCGCGGATCCTCGAGCAGTTCACCCCCGTCATCTACGGCTCTTCCAAGCTCTTCAGCTTCTACCGCAAGACCATCCCCGAGGTGGAGCAGATGGACACCAACGCCATCAGCAGCGCCTCCGAGGCGCACGTCAAGCGCATCAATATCGTCAACTGCCTGCCGGAGAGCGCCTACGCCGAGCCCGGCCAGGCCACGGCCGAGTCGGCCAGCGGCGCGATCGCGTCGCTGGAGAAGGCCGTCGCCGAGCTCAAGGCCGGCCTGATCGACGTCCTCGTCACGGGCCCGATCAACAAGAAGGCCATGTCGCTCGAGGGCTTCGGCTTCCCCGGCCACACCGAATACATCCAGAACGCCTTCGGCGCCCCGGATTCGCTGATGTTCATGGTCAGCCACCGCCTGCGTCTGGCCGTCGTCACTGGGCACATTCCCCTCAAGGACGTGGCTAAGCAGATCACCGAAGAGCGCATCCTGAGCAAGCTCCGCCTGATCAACGACTCGCTCAAGCGCGACTTCGTGGTGGACCAGCCGCGCATCGCCGTGCTCAGCCTCAACCCGCACAGCGGCGACGGCGGCCTGCTCGGCACCGAAGAGCAGGACATCATCATCCCCGCCATCAAGAAGGCCACCGACGAGGGCATCCTCGCCTTCGGCCCCTTCTCCCCCGACGGTTTCTTCGGCCTCAACCATTTCGAGAACTTCGACGCCACGCTCGCGATGTACCACGACCAGGGTCTCGCGCCCTTCAAGGCCCTCTCCTTCGAAGACGGCGTCAACTTCACCGCCGGCCTGCCGATGGTGCGCACCTCGCCCGACCACGGCACGGCCTTCGAGATGGCCGGCCGCGACGAGGCGGATCCCCGCTCGATGCGCGCCGCCATCTTCACGGCCATCGACATCTTCCGCAACCGCCAGCAGTGGGAGGAGCTCCAGGAGGGCAAGATGCCCGAGCGCTTCCTCAACAAGGAAAAGAAAAACAACGGCGGCGGCAAGCCGCAGATCGCATAAGAAAAAGGCCTGCTGAAACGCAGGCCTTTTTCTGTCATTCTGAGCGAAGCGAAGAATCTACCAGAGCGAAGCGCTCTGCCGCTCGGCGGCATCCTGCAGGTCAGGCGGCACGTTGGCGAAGAAGTCGAACCCCGCACGCTCCTCGATCGCGTCGATCGTCGTGCGGAACTTGGCGTCGTTGTACTGCTCGCCCTTGTGGGTCTCGTTGGTGAACACGTACGCGACGCCCTTCGCGGCTGTCATCGCACCGGACGTGTCGAACGAGCACCGCATCAGGAGCTTGTAGAAATGGCTCGGGATGGGCACGCCGCTCACCGTCTTCGAATTCTCATACAGGACGCCGACCACGACGTAGAGCGTGTCGCGGCCCGAAGGGGCGTTGCCCTTGACCGACTGCTCCAGGCTGTTCCAGACACCGTCGTTGAAGCCGGTCTGGTACTGGGGCGCCTGGTTGGTGTGGTAGAAGGTCGCCTTGTTGGCGTCCGTGCTGGCCTGGCGGTAGTTGGAGGCCACGAAATGCCCGCGGCTATAGCCCGACACGCCGCCCTGCTGCCAGGACGAAGGGATGGCCGGGTCGTTCTTCCAGCCGTCGTTGCGGCCCACGCCGTTGTCCGGGTAGGCGTCCTTGTGCATCACGAAGGCGCTCCAGAGCGGGGCCATCTTGTTGCCGTCCACCAGGCAGGTGTAGTTGCGTACGGTCTTGCTGCCGGACCTGTAGGTGTGCGTGACCACCTTCTGCATCGCGTTCGCCGTCTCATGGTTGTACCACTTGTAGCCGTAGCCGCTGAGCTCGTCGCCCGAGCCGTAGGTCGTGCCGGCCTTCAGGGAGATGGCCGGCATTTCGTAATTCTGCAGGAACGGCCGATAGCTGCCCTGGCCCTGCGACGTTGCCGTGGTAAAGGACTTGACCTCGCCCTTGTACTCCTTCAGCTGGCCCCCCTCGAGCACCTCCACATAGGCCTGGTAGTAATAGGTCGTGGAGGCCTCCAGGCTCGAGATGGGCGACGAGAAACTCTCCGCGGCGTTGGCGGAGCTGTTCAGGTGCGTCTGTTCCGTGAGCGTGGTGGACGACGTGCCCCAATAGAAGCCGTAGTCCCGCACGTCCGTCATATTCTTATAACTGCCGGAGAGGGTTGCACTGGCCGTGGTCACGGAGCTGACCGCTCCCGTCGTGACCGTCGGCTCAGTGCCTCCGGTCCCGGACGTTCAGTAGTAGACGTCGATGTGGTCGATGTAGGTCGCGCCGCCTTCGACGATCAGCTTGAACTGCTTGATGTCGCTGCCTTCAGCGAAATCGATCGTCACCTCAGCTCCCTTGTCCGTACCGGTCCGGACGCAGCCGTACTCATTCGCCCATTCTGTGGCGGACTAGGTGATATCATTGCCACTTGCATCCTTACCATTTGGAAGTACAGTCGTTGGCGGAACGGCATGGAACGTCCTGTTAGAGGTAGGGAATGTCACATCTTTGTCCGTAGCCATCGTCACGACCACCTTGCTGATCGCAGAAGAGAACAACGGAGAAATGATATGCGCATTATTCTTGTTGCGGAGCTGCAAATAATTGAGGCCATTCGGATTTCGGGCGATATTACCGGTCCAAGTTCCCGAGGCGCTGGTAATGGAGACATCCCCGTAATGTGTTTTGCCATCAGTTATTGAAGCGTCCACGGTAGCCGCTTTGATCTCGTTAAGCGTCAGCGTCACCATGGTGTCATTGCCCGTTCCGCCACCGCCGCCGGCCGCGGCGACCGTCACGGGGACGGTCTTGGAGGCGGCCGTGAAGGCGCCCTCGACCGCGGCGACGGACACGGTGATCGTGGCCGTGCCGGCCGCCTTGGCCGTGACCAGGCCATTGGCATCCACATCGGCCACCGAGGTATTGCTGGACACGAAGGTCGGCTTGGCGGTGGAATTGGTCGACGCGGTGATCGTCGCGGTCCCGCCGACCGTGAGATTCAGGGAGGCCGGGCTGACGTCCAGCGTCGCCGTGACCGTCGTCGTCTCGCCGCCACCGCCTTGCCCGTCGGCATAGTAAACCTTGACCTGCTGCAGGCGCCAGTGGCCGGTGCCGGTGGCGCGGGTCAGTTTCACGGACTTGGCCGAACCGGTCCAGGTCTGCGTCGCCAGGTCGTAGCTTCCGGTATCGACACTGCCGAACGTAGCCTGGTCAGGAATGAAGGTTTTGACCACATCGCCATCCTTCTGCTCGGAAGGATCAAATGTGTATTCAATCTTGACGATCGTCTTCTGGGAAGAGACCGTCACCCAGCCGTCGCCGTAGATGCGCATACCGGCACCGGTCGTATAATACTTGCCGTCATTGGTACCGGAGCCGAACTGCACGGACATATTGCCCTGCGTGAACGCATCCTTGTACTGCGTGCCGTTCTCCAGGTTCAGATCGGCGAAGACGATGGTATCCGATCCGCCGCCTTCACCGCCGCCGGAGGACTTGCCGCTCACTTCGACCCAGAAGTCGAAGGTCTTGGCGCCGTAGCTGGCCTTGGTGTAGGCCGGGATGCTGACGGTGATCTTCGCCTTGCCGTTGCCGACCGGCGTGATCACGACGGCGTTGCCGTCCACCTTGGCCGTGGCCACCTTGTCGTCGCTGGACACAGCCGTGACCTTTTCGTTATTGTCCGCGCCGGCGTTGACGTCCGCGAAGCTATGGCCGTTGACCGTCAGGGTAAGCGTCTTCGGCGCGGAAGGATTGGATGCATCGATGGTAAACGGCTGCGCCTCAGTGTAAGTGCCGCCGCCAAC
>JAEEGI010017919.1_pt1 | contig 14454 bp, 9 predicted proteins | sample 8958751 | NCBI WGS metagenome assembly JAEEGI01 (sample SAMN16246545, study PRJNA631951) | gut metagenome | biome: gut microbiome; feature: rumen; material: KS-attached | host: Bos | place: Iran: Karaj | collected 2018-10
GTCACTGCTCTGATATAGCGTTCCGGTATAAGTTATTATAAACTCATTCCCGTTGATTTTGTAACTAAGGCTCGGAGCCGCGGCCTGAGCGGCCACCGCCGTTAAAGCCAGACCCAACAGCCCGGCCATGATCTTGTAGTTGTTCATCGTATATTTACCCATCCAAAAGAGCATAACCCAAACAAGATAGCACATATTTTGCCAAACCGCAAGACCGAACGCCGGCCTCGCACCGAACGTCGGCCTCGCACCGAACGTCGGCCTCGCAATAATAAATGATTCCATAACAAATATCTGTGTGTATCCGTGGTTCTTTTTCAGCGCAGAGGGGCGATCTGGTCTTCGGAAAGAGGTGTATCTTTGAAAACGTCCGAGCCCAGTTGGACATGGAAGGCAGATGTGGTCAGCGAGATCAGTTTTTTGCAGCTGTAGAAGGCCCGGTCTTCTATCTTCTTGACGCTGGAAGGGATGCTGACGGCGGTCAGCCCTGTACTCCAGGAAAAGGCCCGGTCGCTGATGGTCTCTACCCCATTCGGAATGACGTAAGGCCCCTGACGACCCGCCGGGTATTTGATCAGGATGGTCTGATTTTTATTGAACAGGACTCCGTTTACACTGCAATAGAAGGGATTATCGGGCGAGACCACAAATTCCAGAAGACGCGAGCATCCGGCCAGAGAATCGCCGCGTATCTCTTTGACAGTGGCAGGTATCTCAATACGGGTCACCCCTTTGCATTCATAGAAAATTTCTTTGCCGATCCGGGAGGCGCCCTCCGGGACACTGATGGTGGTCAGGAACCCCCGGCGGGATACCAGCGCGACCGCGATCAGCATGGCTATGGCTATGAATCCTATTATTATGTAAACGAACATCTTATCAAAAAAAAGACGCAAGTCCCCTCTTTCGCATCGGAACCTTGCGTCTTTTTATCTTCTCAAAGAGAAGCGTTTGCTATGAACGGATAGCCGGCTTGGAAAGTTTTTCCACCGGTGTATCCAGATCATGCAGGATCACGCGGGCATCCAGAGCGATGATCTGTTCTTCGGAAGCCAGGAGCGGATTGATATCCATCTCCTTGATCCAGGGCTGTTCGGCAACGACCAGTGAGAACTGGACCATCAGGCGTTCCAGGGCTTTCATATCCACAGACTTGCGGCCGCGGACACCCTTCAGCGCCTTGAAGATCTTGGTCTGCTCGAACATGAGACGCGCGTGGGTCGTGTTCAGCGGAGGCAGTCCCAGGGCTTTGTCCTTGAAGACTTCCACCAGCTGTCCGCCCATACCGAACAGGAGGACCGGTCCGAACTGACCATCCAGGCTGGAGCCGAGGATGATCTCGTAGCCTTCCTGTTTGACCATCTGCTGGATGGTAACGCCCTGGAAGTGCTGCGGACCCCATTTCGGGTTGTTGGAAACAGCGGTCTTGATCTCCACAAAAGCCTTGCGGACTTCCTCTGGAGACTGGAGGTTCAGCTTGACACCGCCCACATCGGTCTTGTGGGTAATGGTTTCGGAAAGCAGTTTGGCCACGACCGGGAATTTCATACCTTCGGCCAGTTTGATGGCATCTTCTTCGGTGCGGGCGATCTCGGTCTGCACGGTATTGATGCCGTAGGCGGCCAGGAGCTTCTTGGATTCGTACTCGGTCAGGATGGTACGGCCGGAAGCGCGCACGCCGTCAATGATCTGAGCGGCCGCGGCACGGGCTTTGGCACCTTCCTCGGCTGTGGCGGTCGGTTCGGCGGGAGCGCTGATCGCTTCCAGATTCTTCTTGTAATTGTAAAGTGTGGTGAACACCTTGGCCGCGGTATCGGGTTCAGCAAAGACCGGGACACCGGCCGCGGTGAGGATCTTCTGGCCCTCGGCCACGATGCCGCCGCCCATCCAGCTGGCGTAAACAGGTTTACCTTCGATCTGACCGAACTTCTTCAGTTGTTCGGCAGTCTCTGTCGGCTTGGTGACGGACTGCGGGGTCAGGATGACCAGCAGGCCATCGCTGGCAGGGTCGTTGCCGGCCACCTGCAGGGTCTTGGCATAAGCATCGGGACTGGCATCACCCAGGATGTCGATCGGGTTGCTATGGCTCCAGGCAGAAGGCAGGAAGGTATTCAGTTCTTCCACAGTCTCTTTGGAGACATTGGCCAGCACACCGCCGGTCAGCAGCAGAGCGTCCGTGCAAAGTACGCCGGGACCGCCCGCGTTGGTAATGACCGTCAGACGGTTGCCCTGAGGCAAAGGCTGGCGGGACAAGGCATTGAACATGCTGTAAAATTCAGAGATCTCGGTCACGCGAATGACACCGACGCGCTTGAAAGCGGCATCCAGAACGTCATCGGAACCGGTCATGGAACCGGTGTGAGAGGCGGCCGCTTTGGCGGCACCCGCGGTACGGCCCGGTTTGATGACAACGATCGGTTTCTTGGGAGAGACCTTGGCCGCGGCTTCCAGGAAGGAAGGAGCGTCACCGATGGATTCCATGTAAATGGCGATGCACTTGGTGTTTTCGTCTTCGCCCAGGTAGGAGATCAAATCGCCCCAGTTGACATCCATCATGGAACCGATGGAAGCAAAGCAGGAAAGACCGATGCCGTTATCCAGGCACCAATCCAGCACCGCGCAGCCCAGCGCGCCGCTCTGGCTGATAAAGCCGATGCCGCCCGGCAGAGCCACCGCCGGAGCGAAGGAAGCGTTCACGCCGCCCACCGGGTTCATGATGCCCAGGCAATTCGGGCCAACGATGCGCATACCGGTCTTGGCAGCTTCCACGGCCAGCTGGCGTTCCATTTCAGCACCTTCAGGTCCGATCTCTTTGAAACCGGCGGAAATGATCACAGCGCCTTTGACACCTTTTTGAGCCGCTTCGGCAATGATGCCGCGCACGGTCTTGGCCGGAGTGCAGACCACGATCAGATCCACCTCGCCCGGACATTCCAAAAGGCTGGTATAGGCCTTGATGCCCAACACACTGGGACGCTTCGGGTTGATCGGATACACAGGACCGCCGAACGGACTGCTGATCAGATTCCAGAGAACAGTACGGCCAACGGAATTCGGCTTTTCAGTCGCGCCCACAACGGCGACGGACTTGGGATTAAAAAGAGGCAACATGGACGCTGCCTTGCTGCAGCAGCAAGAGCATCCTTCCTTAGAGGTTTGATTCTCAGACATAGATTTATACATTTTTCCCAGGGTCAAAGTCATAAGACCCCAAGGTCACTTATGAAAAAAGTGTAAAACCACCTCCCCTGCTTGACAAGTGTTTTTATGAATTGAATCGAAAAACGAATGACAAGGAACTTTCATACCGCAAAGATGTCCCTTTTTTAAGAAAAATAAAGTCCGTAATTGCACTGAAGGCGGATAATTGATACCGTCTGCGTAGCTCTGCGCTGCGGAGGATATTATTATGAAAAAATTACTTGCACTTTTCGCGACCGTGATGCTGCTTTGCAGTACGAGTCAAGCTGCCGAAGAAGGCTGGCTGACTGATTATAATGACGCTTTGGCTCAGGCCAAAAAAGAAAACAAGAACCTCATGGTACTTTTTACCGGATCTGACTGGTGCATCTGGTGTAAACGTCTGCAAGCGGACGTGTTGACTAAGGATGAGTTCAAGGATTTCGCCAAAGAGAATCTGATCCTTCTGGCGCTGGACTTTCCCAGAGAAAACAAACCCAGTAAAGAAGTGCAGGCTGAACGCCGGGCACTGGCCGAGAAATATCAAATCGAAGGATACCCCACCCTGGTGCTGCTGACACCGGAAGAAAAAGACTTTGGCAGAATGGGTTATACCAAAGAAGTCTCGGATTTCCTGGCTGAATACAAAAAGCTGGCTCAAGCCGTTGAAACAACACAAAAAGCCACTGATAAACAAGCACTTTCTTTTGATTACACTATCCGTATCCGCTACAAAGACTACCCGGAAATGGAAGGCTGGATGAAGTCCATGCAGGCGATCTGCAAGGAATGGTATCCGATCCTGGCTGCTGAACTGAACTCCGAAGGGTTCAAACCGGCTTCGACCGTCACGATCACCCTCCAAAGCGATCCGAAAGGTGTCGCCGGCACGGGCGGAGATCATATCTACCTGTCCAAGGAGTACTTCAGCAAAAACGGAACCGATGCCGGAGCCGTTATCCATGAGCTGGCGCATGTCATCCAGGCTTATCCGACCTATGTGCCCTGGATCACGGAATCCATCGCGGATTATATGCGTCTCTATAAATTTGAGCCCAATGCACCCAGACCGAAAGTCGATCCGGAAAGATTCAATCTCCAAAGAGGTTACAAAGGCGGAGCGGCATTCCTGGCGTGGCTCGTGGAAAAGAAAAACCCGGAGATCGTAGTCAAGCTGAACGCGGCGCTGCGCGCGGATAAGTACAAAGATGAACTCTTTGAGGAGCTGGCCGGAAGTTCACTGGAAGATCTGGTGAAGGAATTCAAGGCTTCGCTGAAGTAGAACGTATTTTTTAAGACAGAAATGCCAAAGGGATAAAACCTTTGGCATTTTTATTTTGTTTGAAAACGGTGTCTGAATCCTGTATAAAAGAACCGATATGAATAATTCGACAGGGTTTTTCTTGAATAAGATGTCGGTTCGGTATCTGGCAAGCTTAGCGGGTATCGGATGCGCCGCCCTCGCCTGGGGGTACTGCGGCACGGTCTTCGCCGCCGAAGCACAACAGCCAGAACTGACCGCTAAATGGATATGGATGCCGGATGAAGGCACAGACTTCTTCCCCGCCTACAAAGAATACAATCAAACGGTACTGCTTGCGAAAAAGGTCCGTATTCAAAATTTCACCGAAGCCAATATGATGATCAGCGCCGACAGCTGGTACCGGCTGGAGATCAATGACACCTGGGTGGCGGACGGTCCCTGCCGGGCCTGGCCTGAACATTATCAATATGATATTCTGGACGTGAGTCCGTATCTGACCCCCAACAGTGAGAACACGATCACCATCACAGCACGGTACTTTGGCGTAGGCACGTTCCATGTCATCCCGCAGCAGGCCGGTGTGATCGCCCAGTTGAATCTGGACGGGAAAGCGGTACTGAAGACAGACAACACCTGGACGGCGGCCAGTCTGCCGCAAATGATCCCGAATACTCCCAAAGCCAGCATCCAAATGGAAGCGTGCGAGCTGTATGACGCGCGGCTGGAAAACAAGGGACATTACACCCGTGCCGTGGAGCTTTTCGACACGAAGGAAGGTCCGTGGAAGGATCTGAATCCGCGCGATGTGGCGCTCTTCAGCCGCACGCCGATGTTCTTCAAAAGTTTTCTGGGCGCACAAGTGGTCAAATCCGAAGGGCTGAATTTCTGCATCCAGCCGACCCAGCAAAACTATCCCGGCTTTATTGAGGCCAACCATACGACCAGCATGGCCGGCGGCATGATCACCATTCTGGAAAACGCAAAACCTTGCGAAATCGATCTGCATACCGGTGATATCCGCGGCGCGGAAAAATTCCGTGTCGCTGTGGACGGAACGGAACGCAGCGGTAAGATCAAGTTGGAAGCCGGCAAACATCTGATCAGCGCGTTCTCAGCCGGCATTACGGGACACGACCGGGAAAAAACACTTCGTTTCCGCGGTAAAACAGACAGCTTCAAACTGATCAATCCGCTGAAACCGGGTTATGAAAATCCGTGGACTTATGTGCATTTTCCGGAATGCTACTACTCCACCAATGAGTACACCAAACCACTGCCGGAAATCAGTCAAAAAAATAAAGTCTATGGCGAAAAAGTAGCGGAGATGCTGAAGGTGAAAACCGCGGATGATTTTCTGGCTCAAAACAAAGACCGTCTGGCCAATTACGCCGCTAACCAAATGCTGCTTCAGGATTTTTACTGGCAATTCTACGACCGCGAGATCGTTGACGCGGATGCCTCCAAACTGGTGAAAAATCCGTCCGGTCTGATCCACGACAACGCTCTGGCCACCGTGGTGACACCGGATGAACGGGGAGATGTGCAGCTGCTTTACGATCTGGGCGAACAAAGCTGCGGCTACTACAGTTTCCGTCTGAAAGCACCGGCCGGAACGGTGCTGGATGTCGTCCAGCTGGAATACATCGCCAAGACAGGTGAAATCCAGACTCCGCGCGAGAATCGGAACGGGATGCGCTATATCACCAAAGAAGGTCTGAATGAGAAGATATCCTTCAAGCGGCGCAGCGGACGCTATATTTTCCTGACCTTGCGCAACATGACCGCGCCGGTGGAGATCCAGAATTTTCATCTGATCGAATCCACCTACCCCGTGGATTATCAAGGTTCCTTTGCCTGCAGCGATTCCCAGCTGACGAAGATCTGGGAAATCTCCAGCCGCACTCTGAAACTGTGCATGGAAGACACCTACACGGATTGTCCGCTTTACGAACAGACACACTGGGTCGGTGACGCTCGCAATGAGTCTCTGTTCGGATACGGTGTGTTCGGCGCGGAAGATCTGGCCAAACGCTGTATCAATATCACAGCACAGTCCATGGAACATTATCCCTTCGCCGGATGTCAGACACCCAGCTGCTGGGATACACTGCTGCCGGCCTGGAGTTTTCTCTGGGGCATTTCCGTTTGGGACTACTACTGGCAGACCGGCGACAAGGAATTCGCCAAAAAATATCTGCCCTACGCACTGAAGAATCTGAAAAACACCGCCAAATACATCAATCAGGACGGTCTGTTCAGCGGACCTTTCTGGAATATGTTCGACTGGTCCGGAGCTGATCAAGGCCCAAATACAGTCATTCATAACAGCATGTTCATGGTGGGCGCGATCGATGCCGCGCTGAATCTCTCCGCGGCCATCGGCGGCTGCGAGGACGACAAGTGGATGCGCGTGACACGTGGCAATCTGGTCAAAGCGATCAATAAACTTTGGGACAAAGAAAAGCAGTCTTATCCGGATTCCATCCGCAATGACGGCAGCATCAGCCCCAGCATCTGCCAGCATACGAGTTTCCTGTCACTGCTCTATGATATCTGCGATCCGGAAAACCAGGCAGCCGCTATCAACAATGTGCTGAATCCGCCTGAAAAGATGGTGAAGATCGGCTCACCTTTCGCCGTGCTGTATCTGTATGAGATGCTGGAGAAATACGGTTATCAGGATGTGATCATCCAGCAGATCTACAAGAATTATCTGCCTATGCTGGAGATCGGTTCCACCACCGTTTGGGAAAGCTTCCCCGGCGGCACAACGATCCCGAAATTCCCGACACGCAGTCACTGCCACGCATGGTCATCCGCACCGAGCCGTTTCCTGCCGCGCGTCGTACTGGGTATCATACCGACTGCTCCGGCGGCTGAGACCGTCGAGCTGAGTCCGCGGATCTATGATCTGACCTGGGCCGAAGGCAAATTTGCCACCACAAAGGGTGTGATCAGTGTTCGCTGGAAGATCAATGGTCAGACACTGGACATCCATTACAGCGCACCCGCCGGAGTGGATATGCAGTTCAAATCCAATCCGACACTGGAGCGGTTTGAGAAAATACAGCTCAACGGCAAAGAAGTGAAATAAATCACCAACTCAAGATCCGCAGATAATCACGATGTTATCTGCGGATCTTTGTCTGCGGATATGGCATCCAATAAAATCCAATTAAACGAAAGCCAAAAACAGGCTGTCCAGGCCGAAGGGAATGTGATCGTCTCCGCCGGAGCCGGCAGCGGTAAGACACGTGTACTGGTGGAACGCTGTCTGGATCGCGTGCTCAAAAATGAGGTCAGTCTGGAACAGGTACTCATGATCACATTCATGAAAGACGCGGCTACGGAAATGAAGATGCGCATCCGTGATCGTCTGTGTGAAGAAATCGATAATGCCGCAGAGACCGGGAACCGCAAAGAAGAAGACCGTCTGGAACTGGAACTCACTTACCTGAACGATGGACATATTGCCACCATCCATGGGTTCTGCGTGCGCCTGATCCGGGAACACTTCGACATCTTTCGCGATTATATCGACAAACCGGGACTGAATGCCCGCAGTCTGGATGACGCAACGACTTTTCGCCTGAAAAGAAACGCCTTCCGGATCGTCATCCGGGAATACTATAAAAAGGACAAAAAGAACGAGGATAAAAGTATAGACAGATCAAACCCCGTGACCTATCTGAGATACTACCTCGATAACAATGTAGAAGCGCTGCAGGATATCGTTTTCTCGATCTACGATCATGCCCAGTCGCAGCCTGATCCGGAAGGATGGATAGCCCGGCAGATGCAAAGAGCCGATTCGGAGATCCCCGATTACTGGCTGGACAGCTTTTTTGGAACTGAGAATCATCCCGGCGAATTGATCCCAAAAATCAAAAAGATCCTGAAAGCCACGGATTCGTTCAAGAAAAAAGTTCCACAAGATTTATTGGATAAAATCTCTGCTCATACTCATAAACTTCTTGAAGATCCCACACGAGAAAACCAGATCGAATTTCTGGAAACGATCGGTTCACTTTCAGAAGATCTTAGCCAGATATTCATGAGCAATCCATGTCAGGATCTCATGGAGTATTACACCTTTTACAAAAATCTGAAAGCGGACTGGGACGATACACGCTGGATCATCACTCAGTTGATTCGGCTGACACAGGGTTTTGAAAAAGAATTCAGACGGCAAAAACATTTTTATAAAGGGATCACATTTACAGATCAGCTGCAATTCGCCTCCAAAGTTCTGGAGAATGAGGAGATCCGCAAAAATATCCAGGAACGCTACAAAATGATTTTCGTAGATGAATTCCAAGATATCGATCCCATCCAGGACTCGATCATCAGAAGGATCGAACGGGGAAACCGTTTTCTGGTGGGTGATGTCAAGCAGAGCATTTACCGTTTTCGTTTTGCCGCACCGGAAATCTTCCGCGGATATGAAAAGCTGGCTTCCGCCGGGAAAGAAGGATGGCAGCTGTGTCTGCTCAATGAAAATTACCGCAGCCAGCCGGACATTATCCATTTCATCAATGATTTGTTTTCGGAAATCATGCACGGGGATGTTGATTTTGATGAAGATTCCAAACTAAAACCGCAAAAGGAAAATAAAAAATCTGATGTCCCCCGGATCCAGCTGCTCTTTAATTGCAGGATAAAGCAAAACGGCACGGAGCAGGATACCGAAGACCCGCAAAACGCGGATGCCCTTGATCTGACAATGATCGAGCAGGAAGCCATTATGACCGCGGATCACCTGCTCAAGATGAAACAGGAGATCCTGGACGAAAAAGACGGCCAACCCCAGACACGAAAATGGGGTGATTTTGTTCTGCTCTGCCGAAGCGGCATTTCCAACATAGCTCCGGTCTTTATTCGTGAATTTGAAAAACGAGGCATTCCCATCAGTGCGCCGGGCATCTCGCTTTTTGAATGTGTGGAGATCATAGATCTGCTCAATCTGCTCACACTGCTTGACAATCCAAGGCAGGATATCCCGCTAGCCGGTCTGCTGCGCTCCCCTTTCATCGATTTGGATATGGATGAGCTGGTATAACTTCGCCGGTCGCTGGGCGATACTCCGCTCAGCGAAAACTTTTTCAAGCTGCTGGATCATCCCGATGAAAATCTCAGCGAAGGCATCCGTAAAAAAATCGAGTATTTCCTCAAAGAATTTTTCCACTGGCGTGAACGGATGCGGATCTTGCCGGCATCACAGTTGCTGGAGGAGATACTGCTCAATTCCCATTACGAAGATGCCATTATGAAAGAACCGCTGGCAGATCAGAAAATCAAAAATATCCGCAAACTCCTGCTCATGGCGGAAGATTTCGATCCGTTGCGCCGTCAAAGCGCGCGCCGTTTCCTGGCCTACACAAAAGTCTTTCAGGAATACGAAAAAAATGAGATCGCCAGCGCAAATTCATGCGACGGGGCGGATGTCGTACAGATACGAACGATCCATAAAAGCAAAGGTCTGGAATTCCCGGTCGTTTTCCTGATCAATACAAATAAAGATATTTTCAAAAATTCAAATAAACTTCCGGTTTCCATCGACAGAGAAATGGGCATCATCTGTCAGTCCTGTTCACAAAAGGACGGTTATCCCGTCAAAAATGAAAACATGGGTTCCTGGGCATACAAACAAATCGATGAACGGGAAACCCGCTGGGAAGAGCTGCGCATGCTCTATGTAGCATTGACCCGCGCATGTGAACATCTGATCATCACCGGATCGTTCAACATCACCGGGAAAGACGGGAAATATGAATCACTAAAATTCTTGAATACAAAGCCGGCTGATGCCAGAAACTATATGACATGGATCCTGTCATGGGTGAACAGCAAATGCAAATGCGATTCCGTTCAAAACTTTGACACGTTCACGGGCAACTTTTTCGACAGTGTTCGATCTGCTGAAAATAAGACGATGGCAGATAAAAATATTTTCAGAACTGTCTCCGAACCGTCTATTGAATTCGGTGTTGAACTTCATTCTTATGCGGATAAAGTCTCTGCGGTGCCAGGCTGCGAGGATACGGAATTCCAAAGGGAGCCGGTTTCCAAAGAGGATCTTGATGCCGTCATACAATACGTAAAAAATTGGAAATATCCCTACAGGCAGGTGGTGGACATTCCCTCCAAAAATTCGATCACGAGTCTGAAAATGGAGGCAAATCTGCGAAAACAGCGACAAAACTTTTCAAGAAAAAATTCTGTCAAAAAAGTGGTGCGCGCACAGCAGCCAAACGAGGAACCCATACGCCGCGGCATCGCCTATCACGCGGTGCTAGAGCATCTGCAAATGAAACCCGAATATGCGGACAGACCGCCCGGAATAGGTTTCTACAACGGCATGATCCACTATCTCACAGAAACGGGATTGTTGACCAGCGAGATCGCCACTTCTATTTCACCCGAAGAATTATCACGGTTCTGGCAGACTGATTTGGGCAAAGACATCCTGCGCAAATGGGAATATGTCCGGCGTGAAGTCTCATTCTCTATCCGTCTGAACGCGGAGAAACTCACCAGCATGGGGATCGAATCCGGTATTGAGGGAACAGATGAAACGCTCGTCATCCAGGGTGTGATCGACCTGATGATGATTGATGAAAACGAGATATGGCTGCTGGATTACAAGTCAGATCAGATCAGCGAGATCAACATCCAGAGCAAGATCAACTCCTATCTCCCTCAAGTGAGGCTTTATACTTACGCGCTGGAATCGATTTATAAACTCCCGGTGACACGTTGTCATATCGTCTTTCTGAAAGACACATGTCTCTATGATGTCAGAAACAACAAATTGATCACTGCCGATGGAAAAGAAACGGTCAATCTTGTTTGAGAAAAATCTTTTCCAGCTGTGCCGCTAATTCCTCAAGTGTGCCGTTGTTATCCACTATAAATTGAGAGCGGCGTATTTTTTCCTCGATCGGCCACTGACTCATGATGCGCCCCTGGATATCTTCCTCGCTCATACCCCGTTTCAGTAAACGCTGGCGCTGTACTTCCGGTGTTGTCTTCAGGCAAATCACAGCATCGAAATCGGACTCCATCCCGGTTTCAAAAAGCAGCGGTATGATCACAACACAGATCTTCCCGCCATTGTCTTCGCATTGCTGTTTCCACAGAAGCCAGCGTTCACGGATCAGCGGATGCAGGGTCTGTTCCAGAAATTTGCGGGCAGCCGCATCCTGAAAAACGATCTTCGCGACAGCTGCGCGGTCCAGTGTTCCATCTGAACAGAGAATTCCTTTTCCAAAATGATCCACCAGTTTTTGCAAGCCAGGTTCTCCCGGCAGCACGACATCCCGTGCCAGATCGTCGCTGTCGAGCACAGGTATCCCATGATCCTTCAGCCAGTCAGCCGCCGCGGATTTTCCCATTCCGATCCCGCCGGTTATCGCATAAGCCCGCATATCTTTATTCAAAAGCGGAAGGTTGTCCGCAGCCGGGCAAATAACCTTCCGTTTTCATTGTCGTGTTTTATTATTTCTCGACCCAACGATAGAGCGCACGTCCATTGGGCGCTGCGTCGCCGTTAATGATCCAGTCAATCGGATTGTTTTCATTCTGCATATTGTCCGACCACTTGAAACGCAGACGCAGTTTTTCACCGTTTTTAGCCTGGAGCAGGCTTACCGGCAGACTGATCACGATCCGGTTATCCTTAATGGTGCAGCTTCCCTTGCCTGTCTGCTGCCAGTTGGAGGCCGTTTCGGCGCTGTAGGAATGGAACAGGGCGGTCTTTCCCTTTGCGTCCACCGTCACACGATACTGTATGCCATGCCACTGCGGCTGCTTCGTGTTCTCAACTGTCAGCCACAAGTTCATCCATTTGGAATCAATCTCTTTTGTCAGCGGTTCCGCTGTCTCGGCCATGAAATAGATTTTCTTTCCGGCCCTGGCCACCTTGCTGCGCACGATGTCATTACGCCCGGAGTCGTTCACATACGTTCCCAGTCTGGGTCCATAAGCGCGATGATTCCGGTGGAAGGTATCGCCCTGATCGTCATTGTACAGGGGCAGGACATCATCCCAGTTTTCCGCCTTCCAGTTGGCAGGTTTGTTGGCGGATGCTTCCGGCAAAGGACGCACCCCTTTGAATTTGCGGATATTGCTGCACAGTTGATAGTAGTAGTTATCTCCAAAACCGCCTGTCATTGGTTCGATGTCGCGGTTGTATTCCATGTTATAGACATCCACAAAGATACCTTCCGGATCGCTCAGGCGTTCTCCCGCGTATTCCTTCCAAAACGGGATATCATTATGGACAAAGCGCATGGCGATCCATTCGTTCCATTGTGTCACAAAGACGAATTCAGGATCCACTTCCAGAGCGCGTTTCCATTGCTCGGCAAAGTAAAGTCCCAGCTCCGTGCGGTGCGGCTTGGGATTGCTTCCGTCATGAAAACTCTTGCCACGATCACTGTTGGGATGCTCCGCCGTGGAAACGACTATCTGCTCCGGTTTGTCCGGGGACTCATGCCAGCCGTAAGCCTGCGGCGTGTGATCCAGCCAGGGCCAGGCATCGTGACCGTCTTTGAACCATTTATCTCCGTCACCGTCTTTGCTCCATGCCCAGGAACGGCGCAGCGAGAAGAAGTTCTTCACCTCATCCGACAGTCCTTCATCTTTGGACATCATCAGCGGTTTGCCTTTCCAATAAAACCAGAGATCTTTGTACAATCCTTTGGAATACAGATCCCGGTAGAGAGCGTTCACCACATCGGCATGAGCTGTATTGGTCAGGAAAGAGACTGCCGGTGTCTTTCCTCCATGAGCGCGGATATCGGCGTAAATGCGCAGCAGGTTCATGTAAATATCATGATAGTGCAGCGCGTTCGTCACATCAAAAATGATCACATCCACCCCGGCATCTGCCAGAAGCTGGGCATTGTGACGGATCACCCATTCGTCATCGGCCACATAGTAACCGTAGAGAGACTGACCCCAGTGATGGTACGCGTGACGCGGACCCCATTTGCGCTGTCCCGGAGGATCCAGCAGGATCAGTGAATTATCATAAGGACAATTCGGATCCACCTGATCTATCGGAACGATCCCCTGCCCCGCCGGCATCGGTCCGTTATGGGCTCCATGCCAGATGTAATAAAACACACCGACATATTTTCCATCGCGCGGAGCCGGTGCCGTATCCTCTAAAGGCAAGGTACGTCCCAGTGCGTCTTCCGCGGCCCAGGTGTCACTCATTGTATCCACAGCCCGGAGATCTGATATCCCTGCCGTCAGCAAACCAACGGTCAACAGGCTCATCCAAAATTTACGTTTCTTTGTCATCGCTTTTTATTTATCTATTTGATTTAAAATTTTCGTTTACCAGCATCATCATGATGTTCTTTAGAGGCTGAATACGTTCAGCAATATTTTTAGAATCATTCAGCTGCATCATAGTTCCAATTCGTTACCATAGCATCCTTGTTTTGGAATAAGTGATAATCATGATAGCAAATATTACCAACCAACCTAACCCCAAAAACAAGCAAACTTCTTTTTCCTTTGCTTTTTTATGTGATTTACAGAAATTAATTCTATCAATCTTATTCTTTGCAGATTTTAAATATTTGTATAAATACCATAAAATGTAGCCTATCCAACCAGCTAAAATGCCTACTCCAATATGATACAATACTGAAATTAAAAGGTATGATAAAAACTCACCAAATGAATGTTTTGAGGGGGAAAAACCGAAAAAACCTTCTGAATTCGATAGGAATATAATGGGAGCCATTGTAAAAGATATTAAATCACTAGAAAAGAAAACTGATATACTACATATTGCACCAGTAATCCCTCCATATCTTTTAAAAACATTAGATGCACTTCCCCTTCGGCACCATAAATATATTGGATTTACTTTTTTCATAAAATATTTTCACCAGTATTCCAATGGATGTTAGTGAGTTTCGTTTGTTATTTCCCGGTTTTCGTTTCGCTTTTCTTCTCCGGGAACGCGGCGCTCAAAGCGTCATACTCCTTTT
>JAEEGI010017920.1_pt1 | contig 14453 bp, 14 predicted proteins | sample 8958751 | NCBI WGS metagenome assembly JAEEGI01 (sample SAMN16246545, study PRJNA631951) | gut metagenome | biome: gut microbiome; feature: rumen; material: KS-attached | host: Bos | place: Iran: Karaj | collected 2018-10
TAACCCAGAAACAAAAACATTACTGATACAGATACGAGAAGCTCTGAAGAACAGTGATGCCTGCATCAAAATTTTGGACATTTTTAATTCCGAATTAGAAGGAACATACACAGAACGACTGGCAAAATTGCACAATTATGTGATACAAGAAAAGAATAAGAACAAAAAACCAAAAGGATATCTGACTTGGCCGGAAGATATACTATTTGATGGCCTTGGCAGGTTTTCTGATACAAAGCCCATATTCTTGGGCGTGTGTTCTGGTATGCACGATATTAAACGGGTTCTGGATAAGGCAGAGGAACATTGCGAGAAAATGATTATGGCCTTCCCGGACCGGAAAGATAAAACCATTCTTATTTTCACGGACAAGTGGAATGATTTCTTGTTTCAGAAAGAATACGCAGCAACATTCATCCGTTATGCAAATAAACATAATGTTTTATTTCTTTTCCTGTTGGTTACTGATTTTGGCGTGAGCAAGATACCGTTTCTAACTTTAAATCGCAACACACTTTCTAAACGCAGGTTCTGGAAGATCAGTTGGGGTGCCAGCCATAACCGCAAGGTAAAGAAAAAATGGGTGTATGACCGTAAAACCATGAGGTTTCTTTATAATTTTTCTTACAGAGTACACTACTTCGGTTACTCAAAATCAAGTACAGTTTGTTGGTTGTATGAATTTGATTTTTATCAGCAAAAGTGTTTCATTTACAAAACCACTGCAAAACCTGCCCGCAAAGAATCATTTGTAGTTAATATTCCTATATCAGCCATGAACAAATTTGCACAGGACGTTATGTATTACAGAGACCTATACGAGGAATATTTATGCGATATACAATATGCAACAGAAGATAGAATCCTGCATACAGCGCGCTTTCCGGGCAAAGAATTCAAATGGGGAGAAATTTCAATTATCTTTTCTGATTTAGAAAGCGCATTTACAGTACTGCTCAAGAGTTTAGATGAACAGAATCCGGAGAGATAGATGACGAAACCAAAAGAAAAGTTAGTTTCAACCCAGCCTTGTCTATGGCAAAGACCCCAGAATACCGGGTGATTAGGTTATCTCTCGCTCTATCCTAATACAAAAGCAAACTACCCCAGAACGCCGGAATGGTATCCTGGGGTAGTTAAATTTTGAGCCCTTGTTAAACTATGCAGTCACTTTATATTCAATCTTACCGTATGTAATATTATGCTTTGGAGAATCACTAAAAATGGCGTTATTCATTTCGCCAAGAATGTTATCCGTGATAGCTTGATGAAGATTACCCTTCTTTCTCTTCGAGCCACTTAATAGCCTCCATGACTGACATCATGTGTTCTTTATCAGTTTTTAATATATCAAACTCATTTCTAATAAACATGATTTTTACATTATCATTACTTTTACCCATTTCACTTTGGATTTCCTTAATACCAGTAAGCACATCCTGCAAAGTCAAACCTTGCGTTTCATTAGATATATTGTCATCTATATGTGAAAATAAGAAAACGATTTCTTTTGTGGCATTCTTTAAATCAAGCGAGACAGCAGGTTTTGTCCCATCAGTGTTTGCCCAACAACTTCTTTCAAAATAACTTTCAAAAATATCTGGAGTCTTATCTTTATAGTATTTTTTCATGTCTTTATAATGTTCAACAGGGCTTTGCGTCCCAGTCATTGCAGCTGTTGTACATTTATATTCAATATAACTTAGAACTATATTATTTTTTTCTCTACGAACCCCGATTAAATCCGGTTTTTTACCAATAGCATTTCTTGATTCCATCTCAATAATTTTAATATTTCCATTCGAAAAGGCCTGGTTTTTATTTGCAATAGCGGTTTCCCTCATACGTTCAAAATGTGTTGTTTTTTTATTATTATCTATATACTCTGCCCAGGTTTTAAATGCAGTTAATACTTTCTCCCAATCTTCTGTGCTGATGGACGTTAATCTTGCTATTTTCTTATCTGCAGTACCAGCTTTATTAATTAATATTTCTCTTATTTTGTCAATCTCTTCTGAATAACTCTTATAATCCTTATCCCAAACGGAATAGCGCATCACGCCATTTAAAAGATATAAGTCCAAAACCCTGCCACCATATGCATATAACGTATATCCTTGTTTTTTGTGTTCACTGTCCATATCCTTTGGACACCAAAATGTATATTTTCTGCGTGCTTCCACAATTTTTGCGTTAATCGTCTCGATTACGTCTTGTAATTTCGATATTTGTTCCTTGTTCACAGTCTCACCTCTAAAAAATGTTCATATTTACCTTTTACTCAGTGGATTGCGCTGTTCTTCCTAGTTTATCTGCGATGCGGCCCCCCTCCTTTGTCTGTAATTGAAGGACCCTTCCTTGGTCAAAGTATTATTCTCCAAAGCATGCACATATTCCTCAATAGTATGATACAAGGATTCTTTCCCATTTTTATATGCAAAAAGATCATACCCCAAGTGTTATTATATCATATTTCTTACGAATCATGTTTTTCAATTAATCTTATTTTTCTTCCCATAATAATTCCCATTCCATCTTCTCGTCGCATTCTCACATTTTCATAATCCCTCTTGTTTCTTGTGTTTAATCCTGCTCTCCCTTTCCTTCGCCGATAATGGCGGAACCGTATTTTTTTCGGATATAGGCCATGGATCTGTAGCCGCGTTTGCGTCTGTAATTACATGCCGCATCAGCCGGCCGCCAGTACCACATCTTCTTTTTGCGTGCCAGGCGGCATCCGGCATCTTTTAAAGCCTTTGTGTGTTCTTTCGTCTTACCGGAAAGCCATAACCAGGAACCACACTGCTCAATAATGATACCGTCTAAATGAATCAGTACTTCAATGATATTAAAATAACCGTCATCGTCCGGCTTATGCGCTTTTTTCCGTTTGGTCGGGCCAGCCTTCGGTCCAGTCGTCGGGCCTTTATGGTATTTGCGCCTCAAATCTTCCCAAATAGTGCTCCGTTGGGCGGCGCCAGCGTTGCGATTGCTTTGTATTCCTTCTTCTTCATTTCTCTTGAGTTGCCGGTAGCGCGCCTCATACTCTTGTTGCATTGCCGAGAACTCTTTTTCATTGCCGCCTTTGTCCGGATGGAGTTTGAACGCCCACTGCCGAAAACGGGATTTCAATTCGTTAAGATTATTTACATCGTTAAAGTACATCATGTTTTTTTCCTTCTCGCGTTTCACTGATATTTTCTCTGAATGCTTCTTTGTAAATGAAATTATAACAAAAAGAATAAATCGCATTATCCGTTATTCCGGACAATGCGAAAGAATAGGAGTGCTATGATTTATAAACAAATACTGTTTTAAAATGCAGAAAGGAACTGTATAATTTGGATACGCTGATCAATGATATCTCTCTCAATGATGAAAACGAATTGGCAACACTGTTGATATTGGCAGAATGCGGCAATGCAAAAGCGCAGTATCGGTTGGCCGTGCGCTACAAAAACGGGCACGGCATTATCCGCGACTATGCAAAAGCACTGCAATGGTTTCACGCTTCTGCATCCAACGGCTACGCCTGTGCGCAATATATGTTAGGCGAATTCTACCGGTGGGGCCAACTGGTTAAACTTAACTATCTGACCGCAGCCGGCTGGTACGAAAAAGCAGCTCTACAAAACCATGCTGAAGCTCAATATGAACTTGGCTGGATGTATCAGAACCGGCGCGGCGTAGAACTGGATTATGAAAAAGCTGCGTACTGGTATAGCAAAGCAGCAACGCAAAATCACCCCCGCGCTCTTTATGCTTTGGGCTGGTTGTACGAAAACGGCCGGGGCGTTTCCCAAAATAAAAATCAGGCCGCTCAATATTTTCAAGCAGCCTGGAAGCGTGGCGTAGTTGATGCGAAAATACATCTGGAGAGACTTTAAATCTGAATCGTTTTTTTCGACAACATTTCAGTAACAGAAATGGCAGCAGTATTATCAATTAACATCGCGCCGAGCACGGATTGTTCCGCTTCAATATTCTGGGGTGGTACTCTGTCTTGCATTATCAGTTCCTTCTTCCTCACAGTTTCACAGCCTTACTGTCATCTTTAGAAAAATGTAGAAGATCGCTGCCAGTAATTTTTTCCAGTTTGTTTAGCCCGGAACGCAACCTCTCTCGTATTTCCTTGTCATGAAAGCTGAGTTCTTCATTGATTCGTTTTAACTCACGTTCTTTAGCCTGCTTTTCCTTATCCAGCGCATTCTTTTTTATCTTTAATTGATTTAGACGGTCAGTTTCTCCTGTCACATCCACCCTCTGTAGTACCGGCGTATTCACATAACCGAAAAAGCCTTCCTTGTATTCGTTTTTCACAATTACAAAATAGTCATTATAGACTGTCATATTTTTGTAAGGCCGGTCAGGTTTGAATATAGTTGCTTCAATTTCCCTGTCTTGTTGGTCACGCCCGTAAATGCGGAGCCTTCCGTTAGTCACGCCGGAAATCCAATATTTCAGATACAGATATGAATTCATTTTATTTTGTATTTCTGCTATTTCCCGATTCATCATTTCCGCTGCTTTTTCATACTGCAACTGCCTCATCTGTTCCGTTAACACACTTAATCTCTTTTTTGCTTCCAGTTTTGCATTGGTATGGCTCGCCAGTTTTTCAAAATACGCTTTGTTCATGGAAACAAAACTGGAGTCTGCTTTATTTTTCAAATCTGCAAAACCCAGCAACAGTTTATGATCATCACCATTCTGTACAACGGACTGCATGGCATACATTTTTGTGATTGCCTTCACATTGGTAAATACTGCTTCATCTGCCTCGCCGTTTACATTCCAGATTTTTGCAGTTTCAATTTCCTTTGAATAATCTTTGTTTTCTTTCCTGCTCTGTTCCAGAATCCAATCCAGTTCTGCCAGAAGTTTTTTCCTGAAAATGTCCGGCGACACACGCAAACCATTTTCTTGTAACACATCCCTCAAGTTCGGATTACTTTCATACACTTTGTAAAATTCCGGCACAAGCCTGTCTTTATGCGTAAAGGCAACAATTATTGCATTCTTCTGCGCAAGCTGTGCCGTATCCGCAAGCAGCAAATTTCCAATCATTCTCATTTCATCGGATTCCTGTTTCCCGTTCAGGTCCAGCAAAGCCTCTGTTGCTTTTTCTGTTGCATTTGCAAAATAGTCCGAATCAGCCCGGTCATGAATGAAATTTACAAGACCTGTTGCATTTTCCTCTTTTGCCAGACTATTCACATGTGTTTCGGTTGGCCCAAACAGGCAAAACAATCCTGCTGCCACAACCAGAACCGCAGTGACGACGCCACACGCTGTTTTCTTTTGCTTTGCGTCCAAATGAAAATGTTTCATATCCCTTGCCCTCCGCATTACAGTTTTTTTGAATTATAGCAAAAATAAAAAAACGCATTATCCGTTATTCCGGACAATGCAATAAAAAATGGCTGCCCGATATTTTCAGGCAGCCTTTCAATATGGCGCAGTTGACGCGAGAATCCATCTGACGAGACTTTAAACTACTCTTCAAAACCTCTTGTTAATCAGACTTCAATCGTCCTATCAAGAACCTTATATTCAATTTTTCCATATGTGATAGTAAAAGCCGAAGCATCACTGAAATCAGCTTTGTTCATTAAATCAATAACTTCATTGGTTATTGCCTGATGAAGTTTGCCTTTGTCATAAAGCATATAACCGTTCACTTTAGTAAAAGATGCTTTTGCAAATTGCCCATAACCTCGGGGTTCGTTTTCTTTTGGAAGTTGACATTTGAAATTAATAGCCTTGCCTCTGCAAAACATGTCTCTCATATAATTAGTATAAAAGAACAATTCTGTAATAATCCCCATCATTTTATTGTTGTACTTTAACTCAAACACATTTAGTTCTCTATTATTACAAGACCATAAATCAATTGCAGATTTTTTACCGGTAAAGATTGCCTTTGCATTAATCGGTTTATCGCCTTCAAATAGACAAACCGGTAATTGCCGGTACAATTTACCGCCATATTTTTTACAAAACGTAGCGCCTTGATTCTTTTGCCAGTCTAAATCAGCAAAAACATCTTCTACATCATTTTCGTGAATTTTATCACCATTCGAGATTATCTTACTCGGTTTTTTAACACACGGTATATTGTTAGTAAATACTAATCCTGGTTTGCCTAAATAAATCTCAAATTTTTTAATATAAGGTTGTAACCCGATTGATAAAACAAACCAGTCTTTATATTGCTGGCTAAAGCGCAAGGCTCTGTACAAAAAGCGATTATGATGTAATCTTGTATTGGTATATTTTCCCTTAGTTTTTTTATAAACGTTTTCTATTTGTTCATAGGCGTCTTTTGTTAAATCTAATTCAATAGTATTGCAGTCCCCGCTCTTAGCATAATGAGCATATAACAATAATGCCCATCCCTCAAAAGCAGCATCATCGCTTTGCATATTGGAGTAGCTTCTTGCATTCTCACACATGCCAATAGCCTTAGCTGATAACTTCATCACAATCCTATCTTTTGTTTTTTCTATTTCGATAGCTTCCGGGAATTTAACACTATTGGCCGATTTTTCGGCAATTCCAGATTTAATTAAAGACTCTCTGATTTTTTTGAGTATTGTATTTTTCATAAATCTTTCCTCCAGGCGCTAATATTTTCACTGATTACGTCATACTTATCACTGTATTATAATTTTTTTACTCAATACTCTTTGTATTACAGATTATAACCGAATAAAAAAAAAGCATTGTCCGTAATTACGGACAATGCAAAAATTACTACAAACACTCCTTCTATCGCTTACGATGGATAGAATCAACAGACGACCACAGGATTATTTACGTCCCCATTTTAATTCATAAAACTACATATTCTTCCTTTTTGATGTTATGGTTTTTTACAATCTCTTCAATCATTCCTTTTGGAAATGCTTCATTTGAAAAAAAGAGATACTTGGCATACAACTTTAAATCTTTACTGTCCTTGCTTAGCAAATCTTTAATAACCTTCTCATAATTGCTATTGTACAGTTGATATTTATCAACATAACGCAATCTATCTTGCAATTCTTCGACGATATAGTGGTTTTGTTCATTAATTCTTATTAATTTATTTAAATCATTACTGTGATCTTGTAAACCTGCTGTTCCCTTGCACGCTTCAGCATTCGTTTTTAATTCTACTAATATAAAACCATCTTCAGTCACAGCAACAAAATCCGGTTTACTTCGATGTATTTCTTTTGGTTCAGCCTTGCGCTTTTGTAATTCCTCGCTACTATAATTCATTTCTTCTGTCGTTTGAAATTCGACATCAACAATTGCCCAAGGAAAATCTTTGAATTCCCCTGTTAACCGTTTCTTAAAAAATTTTATTTGCTCGCTACGCTCTTTTAAACCTCCATTTTTTTTGGATTCATTAAATCTCTTTTGCGTAGCACTTCTCATATAACGCAAATATTCGACAAGCAAAGAGTATTCATTATCTTTATCTTTCCAAGCATATGGATTCTCTTTAATTTGTTCTATTATGGCATACACCTTATCAATTTCATCCTCATTTAAATAACGATAATAATACTTGCCCTTTTTTATAAAATATGAATCCCCAAACTCGAATTTCTTAGTTTCTCTTAAAGGTATTTGCAGTATACAGCCGCCATTCATATAAACTCGGAGTGTATCTGTCCGTTCTTTTTTAGTACCAGTTACGCCTAAAACAACGGCATCTGCATCTTCGTTAATCTTCTTTATCAATTTTTTAACGTAACTTTCCCAATCATTCATATTCAGTACTCCTTAAAAAAAACATTATCTATCTTTTACTCAAAGGATTACGCTGGGCTTCCAGAATATCTGCGATGCGCGCCCCGCCCTTTGTCTGCAATTGGAAGATTCTTGCATGTTTTAAACCGCAAATGGCAGCGGCCAAGGCGTCGGCTGTATCGTCCGGCTTAATATCTTCGCGGATATCCAGCAGCTTCCGTACAACATAAATAATCTGCTTTTTATCTGCCGTACCTGATCCTGTCACGTTTTCTTTGATCTGCAAGGGCGTAAATTCCAAATCAGGCAGCTTCTGTTTTGCAGCGGCTAACAGCAAAACGCCTCTTGCCTGGGACACCGGGATTGCTGTATTGACATTACGGTTAAAATACAGTTTTTCTATGGACATGAAGTCTGGACGGAAATGCTCAATAATGTCCGAAACATCTTGGTGGATTTTAAGCAACCGTTCTTCCGGACGCCAATCTTTATCAGTCAGTATAGAACCGTAAAATACCAGCTTCATTCTGCCCCCTTGCATTTCCACGACACCGTAACCGCAAATGGCCGTTCCCGGATCAATTCCCAATGCTAACATAGTTCGTTCCCTTTCAACATTACCTTCATTTTATAAAAATCTTGTTATAGTAATATTTTATCATATTGCAGTAAATATGGGTTATTATTTTCGCAAAAACTTGTATTCCACTTCTTCCCTGGACATCAGTAGTTCCCGGGGCTTGTTGTCAATAGCAGGCTCCACGATACCCAGTTCCTCCATAACTTCCACCAAACGAGCTGCTCTTTTGAATCCGATACGGAAACGGCGCTGCAGCATGGAAGCGGACGCCTGTCCCAAATCCAGCACCAGCCGGATGGCGTCATCCAACAACTCGTCCTGTCCGTCTTCTTCCGGGGCTTCCCCCCCACCTGCGGCAGCATTCTTTGTTTCTTTCTGGCTGTCGCTGGGCAGGGCCGTATTCGTAATTTCAGGATTGTCTTCAACCGGAATTGCCTGCTTTTTAATGAAATCCGTCACCTTGTTCAGCTCGTCATCGCTGACAAAAGCACCCTGTACCCGGGACGGCTTGTTTGCGCCAATCGGATAAAACAGCATGTCGCCTTTGCCCAACAACTTTTCCGCGCCACCCATATCCAGGATGGTACGGGAGTCCGTTAACGAAGAAACAGCAAAAGCAATGCGGGACGGAATGTTCGCTTTCACAATACCGGTAATAACATCCACGGAAGGACGCTGGGTCGCCAGCACCATGTGGATACCGCAGGCCCTGGCTTTCTGGGCCAGATGCAAAATCGCGTCTTCCACATCGGCCTTGGCCACCATCATCAGGTCACTCATCTCGTCAATGACGATGACGATATAAGGCATTTTTTCTTCTGCCTGGGCGTTATAGGCTTTAATATCCCTTACCCGGGTGTCTGCAAAAGATTTATAGCGCCGTTCCATTTCCCCTACAGCCCAATGCAACGCAGAAGCTGCTTTCTTTGCGTCCGTAACCACAGGCACCAGCAGATGTGGAATCCCATTAAAATTTGTCAGTTCGACAACCTTGGGGTCAACGAGAATTAATTTTACCTCATCCGGTCTGGCCTTGTACATGATACCGGCTAACAGTGTATTCACGCAGACAGACTTACCGCTGCCGGTGGTACCTGCTACCAGCAGATGGTGCATCTTGGCAAGGTCGATCGTGATTACCTTGCCCTCAATATCTTTGCCCAGGCCGACACACAGCTTGGAAGGATTCTTGCGGACATCTACACAGTCTACAATCTCCCGAAAGCTGACCATTTCGTTGGTAGTATTCGGTATTTCAATCCCGACTGCAGCCCTACCCGGAATGGGCGACTCCACTCGGACACTTGGCACCGCCAGCCGCAGCTCAATATCCTCTGCCCGGTTTACGACAGAACTTACCCTTACACCAGGAGCAGGCTCCAATTCATACCGTGTTACTGAAGGTCCTCTTGTCACACCGATGACTTTGGCGCTGATGCGGAAATCTACCAGGGTTTGTTCCAACTTGCGGCGCTGTTCCCCCACAGTCGAATCAAACAGTTTACTTTCAATTTTTTCTACAGGATTCAGTAAATCCAGCGATGGAAAAACATAAGAAGAATTCTTTTTAACGCATTCATTTGACATAAACCAATACCTCCTAAAATTTTTACATTTTCATATTTTTGTTCTGTTTAATCTTTCCTTCCACCATCTTCCGGTCGCCGGGAAAGGCTAATAAATTTCGTGTACTTCTCATGAAAAAACAGCGGAACCATTCCCGTCGGGCCGTTACGATGCTTGGCTATATTCAGTTCCGTAACATAAGTATGTTCTTCATCTTGAGCTTTGTAATAGTCCTCCCTATACAAAAACATTACTATATCCGCATCCTGTTCCAGCGAACCTGATTCGCGCAAATCGGAAAGTATAGGCCTCTTTACGGTTCTTGATTCCACATTCCTGCTTAACTGTGACAATGCTATCACAGGTATGGCCAATTCACGAGCTAATGCTTTCAGACCGCGCGAGATTTCCGACACCTCCTGTTGCCGGTTGTCCGAATTGTTCCGTCCTGTTCCGCGCATCATCTGAAGATAATCAATGATAATCAAATCAAGCCCCTTTTCCGCCTTAAGCCTCCGAGCTTTAGAACGTACATTCATAACCGTGGCATCAGAATTATGGTCAATAAATATTTGCGCTTCCGCCAGACGATCAGTAGCAATCCATAGCCTGTTCCACAGATTTGAATTATCTTCCTCATCTTTTATTTCGCCCCCTACACGCAGCCGTTGGGAATCTACCTCCGCTTCTGCGCAGAGCATACGCTGCACCAATAATTCCTCACTCATTTCAAAGCTGAAAAAGGCAACCGTCTTTTTCGGTTCTCCATTTCTTGAACCGCGAATAGCTACATTTTGTGCAATATTCAGAGCCAGCGCCGTTTTTCCCATAGAAGGCCGTGCGGCCAGAATGATAAAGTCTGCAGGCTGCATTCCTGCTGTCAAATAATCCAAATCTTTAAAACCGGTAGCTAAACCGGTAATCGGTTCCTTATTATCCAGCGCTTTTGAAATTCGGTCGAGTGTATTTGGCAACACATCTTTAATTAAAGAAAAATCGATTCCCCCTCTCCTATTAGAAATGTTAAGAATCCTCTTTTCCGCTTTATCCAGGATGTCAGTCGCTTCGCCGGTGCCTTCATAACCCATATAAGCAATCGCCGTACCGCCTTCCACCAGTTGCCGCAAGATTGATTTTTCTTCCACAATTTTTGCGTGATACTTTACGTTAACAGCGGTCGGAACAAAGTTTGCCAGCAATGTTATATAAGCGACACCGTCCACGTCATCCAGCTTATTCATCTTTTTCAGTTCATTTATCAAAGTGATCATATCGAGCGGTTCATTTTTTGCCAGTAACGAAAGCATGGCGCGGTATATAATCTTATGTGATTCCCTGTAAAAGTCTTCAGGCAACAGCATTTCGGTAACTGAAATGGCAGCCGTATTATCAATCAGCATTGCGCCGAGTACGGATTGTTCCGCTTCAATATTTTGAGGTGGCACTCTGTCTTGCATCGTTAGTTCCTCCACATTACATTTTTTTTTGCATTATAGCAAAAAGAAAAAAACGCATTATCCGTTATTCCGGATAATGCGAAAACGTGGGCATAGGTTACAAGGTTATCAAGATTGTATTATATCTTCGGCAAACAGTTCCAGGCATCGCTTCTTGTAGCATCAACGAATGTAAAATAGAACTCAAAATTTTCTCCTTTGACGTTCTGGGAACAATGGATTTCATTATTATCTGTAAACAGTTTATCTTTCAATGTGTTAAAGCCATTGATGTTCGCTCCATTTATACAATTTTCAAGGCAATAACCAGATGTCCTCTTTACAGTGTTTTTCGGTTCGTTAAACAGATATTTGTACATGGATTCCTTAAGTGTTTTTATCGGAACGGCAACATTACTTGGTTCTTTATCATCAGGAACTTTTGTATAACTTACAATATGGACTTCCGGTTTATCAGCTAAATCATTTACAGAAGAAATAAGCGACAGACCAGGATCTTTGAGGATACCCAATCTTTTATGACATTTGATTATGTCAATGATTTCTTGTTTTAGCGTATCGTAATATATTTTTTTATGTAAGAATCTTAAATAGTCCGCAATATGCCCAACTATTCCACTCCCAAATTTTAATGGTTCAAACCCAGAATTATAAAGCTCATCTTTTTTCGCCAAAATAAGGTTAAATTCTTTTTCATGTTGTTTCTTCCGTGAACCATCCATTCCTGCATAACTACTGTCATTAACTTTCAACTCAATAAGCGCAACTCTGTGCTTTCCGTCTACTTTTTTCTTAGACACAGCAATCATGTCAAATCTGCCTGTAGGTACGCCTTGCATAGTATATTCTAAATCTACATAGTACCAGTCAGATTCTCGTCTTGCGTTTGCTTCATTCACAATCCATTGCTGACAAATCTTTTCTCTGCGTTTATGTTTGCCACTATCCGCATTTTGACAAAGCTGAATGGAAAATATATGAACAAGCATTTTTTCAAATTTTCTCGACAACTCTTCGAATGAAATAATAATATACGGCTTTTTCTTAAGCGTTTCACTATCTTGCAGGCCTAAATATTTATAATGTGTTTTAAACTCAAGTTTATTCTTTTTAATAGAAATTAAAATAACACTGGCGCACTTATAATAGATATTCAGATAATTATCTCTAATACCAATAAAAAAGTCTTTGCTATTTGCCTTGCTCTTTATAAAATGATATATTCCACGGTTCTGCCAATCTTCTAAAATATTTAACAGTTCAGCGCAATTTCTCATACTTCCCCCTTGTTAAATTAAAACCGTATCCATCTCGCCCGGCGTTGCTGTTGCACCTCATGTAATTTTAATTTTGCAATGTTAAGGTCTTTTCCGCTCAAACCGTTTTGGATTGCTTCCTGCAACCAAGTCTCTGCCATTATATAATCCGGGCAATAATTGATGCCTATCTTGTACATACACCCTAACACGAATTGGGCCTTCACATGCCCGTTGTGCGCAGCCTTCAGTAACAAACGTTTACCCTTTGGCCAATCTTCAAAGTGTAAGACGCAATCTTTAAGGTCAATTGATCCAATGATACGCATTCCTTCTTCAAAATCTTTTTCCGGATTTTCAGAAGAAAAATCAGGTGCCTGATAATAAACCGGAGCCCGGTCCTTTGTTGTGTCTTTAACATAGCTTCTCTGTATGCTTCTCAATAATTCATCAAAACTTTTAGTCGTTTCTTCATAGTTTTGTTCTTGCATGGTAGTATCACGTCTCCTCTGTTTGTATTGATTGTTTTAGTAACTGATGATTGTTTGAACAGACATTGATTGGGTGTCAGGGATGCAGTTTCAGGCAGTATTTTGTTTTCAAGGTGCAATGTACGTTTTTCATTTCGCATTATAGCAGATTTTCTAAGCTATATTATCCGAAATTTAGGATGATTGTTTCGTGACATTTCTTCTTTATATCATCTGAAACAGGGCATAAAAAACAGCCCCGGCAGTTCAATACCGCGGCTGTTAAGAAAAAACCATTCTGCGTCCCTCATAATCCTTCATAAGGTCCCTTCTCAACATTATTTATCCGGATAAAACTTCACATCGCTCTTTTTGCAGACCGCCCGGTCTTCGATTTCCTCGCACCGGTCAAAAAAGCCGCGGGCCGGTTTCTTCTCCGCTGCTTTGGGTGCCTGCTGCAATTCGCCGTTGAGGACCACCACGTTCATGGGTTCCACTTCCACCCTCTCCCAGACTTTTTCCAGGACATAGGGTTCCGATTCCAGGTACTCATCCAGGAACTCACGGCCGGCGAAATCGATGATCAGCACCGATCCCTTCATCTTTCCCTCCGCGTCCAGGAGCCCTCCGGCGCAGAGGATCTTCCCCTTCACCCGGGAAATGTTCTCCAGGTGGCGGGGCCGGACCTCCATCCGCTTCTCCAGCATACCCGGTCCGTCATAAGCTGTGATTAAAAACTGCATAGCGAAACTTCCTTTCTTTCCAGCGTTTCCCCGGCCAAACAAAATACCCCGCGTTGCCCGTTCCATCGCCAGTTCTGTTTTTTACCTGCCATACTTACCCTTGTATTCTTAATCCGGTCAGTATCCGATCAGCGTTACCGCTTTTGTATTCTCGTGGCATTTACTTCTTAACACTCCGCCCGCAATCTTTTTTACATGTTCTTCATCCAGCTCAACGTCTTCCAGTTCTGCCAGATATGCTTCGGCTTCTTCTTTTGTGAGTTCGATGCCGCCGGTTTTTGCCAGCGCCATCAGTTCTTCCGCATTCTTGCAATGCATGGCTTTTTCAAGCATTTCTTTTGTGAGTTCATTTTTGTTGATTTCCATACCAACTACCACCTTTCCTGATAAAACTATTTCCACACATAAACAGCGACAACCGCATGTACTATCAAAATTACCGGCGCTCCGAAACGGAACAGGGGTTTTAAGGTTTTGCTTTTATCTTTACTCTTGCATATATATTTCAAATCCCCAGCCTGAAGTAAAGCTGTTCGTCAATGACCCGCTGATACTTCTTCAGCACCGGACTGTAGCCCAGCTTGTCATTAAAGAATCTCATTCTGTAGGCGCTCACAAAGGCAACCTCTGCGCCGCCT
>JAEEGI010017921.1_pt1 | contig 14453 bp, 9 predicted proteins | sample 8958751 | NCBI WGS metagenome assembly JAEEGI01 (sample SAMN16246545, study PRJNA631951) | gut metagenome | biome: gut microbiome; feature: rumen; material: KS-attached | host: Bos | place: Iran: Karaj | collected 2018-10
CATAGTTAGATTAGAAAATTTAAACGAAATATACAAAGAGTTATTTAGAAAAACAACAACATCAAAAGGAAAAGTATTTAAAGGTTCAAATTGGACAGCTTATAACAAAGAAAACTTAGGAAGTATTCCTCAAAAAATAGAAAAAGCATTAATAAAAGATAAAAAGAATACATCAAAAATAGGATTTAGTTCAACATCAAAGCGTTTCTTCCAAAAAAAAGAAAAAAATCCAGGACCAGGTTCATATAACATAAGCAAGGCTATGACTCATACATCTACATCATTTCATTCAAATAAAGAATTTGGAAATAGTTTTATATCAAAAAGTGATAGATTTAATAATTCTTCTTTATTTTATAGTAAATATACTCCTGGTCCTGGAGAATATGAAAAAGAAAATATTGGTTCTTTAGCTTATAATGTTTCTAAAAGTTTAAGAGGGAAATCTTTATATAATAGCAAAAAAAATCAATCTATGAAAAAAAGACTTTTGACTCCTGGTCCTGGACATTATAATATTGATAATGATTTTAAATGGAATAAATTTTATAAAAGTTCTGTTTTTGTTTCTAAAGTTCCTAGATTTAAGAAAAAGGAAGATAATAAAATTCCTGATCCTGGTAAATATTATAAAGATGAGTATTTTGTAGATATTAAAGATAAATATAATAATAATGATGGGAAAGAATCTTTTTATTTTAGGAAAGCTAAAGAAAAACAAGTTGATTTATTAAAAAAATATAAAATTCAAACTGAACAAAAACCAAATGATGCAAAATTTAAATTACAAAATAAAAAAGGTAAAATATATAATATTCATAATGATTTATTTAATCCATTTACATTAAATAAACAAGATATATATATATTCAGAAATAAAACATTTACAAAGGGAATGCCTAATAAAGAAAAGAATGAAGATAAAAATAAATATTTAATGACAAGTATAGGAATATCAAATAATGATATTGATAGTATGGAATATATTCATAAAATATTAAATAAAAATAAAAAACCTGATATTTTCAAATTAAATGCTCCAAGATGGAAAAAAGATGAATATGAATTTAAAATTCCTGGTCCTGCTTATTATCATCCTAAAATTCAATATAAATCTTTATCTTTTAATAGAAATAATATTGATTTTATTGTCACTCCTGGCTTAATTAATGAAAAAGGAGATGATTTCCGTTTAGAATAAAATTTTTTTATTTAATAAATTATTTATTTTTTTTTCAGATATAATTCAATTTTAATTTTTTAATTAAGATATAAAAAAATGAATAAAGGATGTTACTCTTTAAAATTATTTTAGGAAATTTATTTTTTTTTCTTTATTTCAAAAATGAAGGTTTTAGTGTTTGGTTTATAAATCATTTAATGGTCAGAACTTTATAAAATAAATACTAAATCTTGACTTTTTGAAAACAAAAGAAAATTATAAATTTAAAAATAAAGGAAAAAACTATAAAATGCCTTATTTTATTAAATATCCTTTTTTTTAATGATGACAAGGTCTAGAGTCTCAGAAATTTCTTTGACGATAACGCTTGGCTGTCTGATTTCTTAAAATTAAAAAATAAAATAAGGCACCCTTAAAAAATTAATAAAAAAAAATTTTTTAATCAAAAGAATTAAAAAAAGTAGTAAATTTTTAAATAAAAAATGATTTTAACATTTTTAAAAATTTTATTTCCTCCTATTGTCCTTATTTTCTTCTTCATATTCTAGAGCCATTTCCTTAGTAAGAGAATTGATTTTAGCAGCATCAGAAGGTTTCTTAGTCATAATATAATAAAATTCCTCACTATTAATATTAGGATCACCATATGGTTGACTAATAGTTTGTAGCATATACTTAACATCCTCAATAGATAAATCATCACCTAATTCTTCAACAACTTTCATTATACTTTCAGCAGTAATATCACCACTTTTCTCATCTTTCAAAGCTTCAAAAGTGACATTAACACCTGCTCTTGTTGTATTTCCTCCAATAGTTTCACTTATGTAATCTATAAATTCTTGAACTGTTAATTCTTCTCCACTTATATCTTTTTGAAGTGCCATTCCTTGTACTATTTTATATATTTCTGGGTATTCTTTATGGAATCCTATTCTTTTTAATCCTAATTCCATTGCCGAAGGATTCAATTTTTTACCCTGTGCTACATCTGTTAATGCTTTTTCTAATTCTTTTAATACTTCTGCTGTTATTGCTGGCTCTACTTCAATTTTTTTCGACCAATCTAATTTACGAGGAATTGTTATTTTACGGTAAGCAAGAGACATTTTTATTTTATATGTAAATCTTTTTATTTATTTTGTTATTATTTTTTTTTATTTGTTTTTGAAAATTTGTTTTTTATAATAGTTTTTATTGGCGAACATAATTAAATTTTTTTAAATTCAATTTTATAATGGATAAAACTGATAGTAAAATAAGATTATTTCTTGAATTTTCACATAATCATCCTATTCAAATTCAAGAAATAATACCTTTATTGAAATATGAAGAATGGAATCCTCAAAAAATGTATTATTTACCCAAACATCAATATTACTATGTATTTATTAATGATAATGAACTTTTATCAAGAATAAAGGGGTTAGAAAGTGTGATGGAAGACATAGAAAAAATTCAAGAAGAAAACTCAATTAGAATAGAATTTAATGCAAATGGAATAGATGATAAATTAAATACAGATGAAGATAAATATATATTTTTTGCAAAAGTAGATATTGAAAATTTTAAATTTATATATGATTATGAAAAAATAAGTAAAGAAAAAAATAAATATACAGATATAAAAATTCCAATATTATATGCATTAAAAGGTAAAATTAAAGTATTATTATTAAACGAAAAAGAAGATTATGATTCAGAAGAATCAGAAAGAACAAATATAGAGGAAAAAAATAATAATAATTTAAATATATTAACAAATTCAGATATAATAACTACAAAAAATAAACAAAAAAAAAATCAAATAAAAGGAATAGACGGTCATTGGTTTTTATATAATAATTTATCAAAAATTAGATTTTTAAGTTTAATTCGTTATAAAGAACTGTCATTAAATTCGGGTGATAATGGTGAAAGTTCAACAATTCAAAATAATAATACTAATAATAATATAAATATATTAAATAGATATGGAAGTGCACCAATAAATTATCCAGTATTAAATGATAAAAATAAAAAAAAAGAGAAGGAAGATCCTTATCAACAACCAGTTCAATATCAAATATTAGTCAAAGATACAAATAAACCTATTTCATTATATCAACATAAATCATGTAAAATACATAATAAAAAAAATGAATTTTTTTGTAAAAATTGTAATGATTTTTGTTGTTTAGAATGTTTAGATGATACAGTATCACTTCATAAAAATCATAAAATTAGATTATTAGATGAATTATTAAATAAAATGGAAGAAGATTCAAAAGCTTTGGATGAAAGAATATTAAATTTAAAAAGTATTATTGATAATGAAATGAGTTTAAAAAGAAGTGAAATTGCAAGAATTAAAAGTAATAATGCTGAAATTGTTAAAAAAATTTCTGATTTTAATGAAAATAAAAGAATGAAAATTAAACAAGAAGAAATTAGAAGAGCTAAAATTTTAGCTTCTTTAGGAACTGAAGTTTTAAGAATTATTAATGATTATCATTTAAAAAGTAAATATTTACAATTATTATTTGAAAAAGGAGATATGGCAAGTTATTTATCTAATTATTTTATTTTTAAAAAATTCTTTGAAAATGATATTCAAAAAAATTTAACTATTCTAGAAAGAAAAATAATAGAAACATATTCTAATTATAAAAAAAACAATGATAATTTTTTAGATATATTAAAAAAGAAAAATTTATAAAAATAAATTAAATTAAATAAAAAATAGTAATTATATTATTTTTTGATTATCAATTTTTATATTAGAATACATTATATAAGATATAATTACAATTTATCTTTTTAATTAATTAGTATATTGATTTAAAAATACTTTAAAAATTGATTAATATTTTTTTTCATGAAGTTTTTAGATATAAAAAATGTATATGAACACTTTAAATAATAAAATAAGATAATTAATTAAATATTCTCTAAAAAAATATAAACAATAAGAAAAAAACAAAGAAGAAAAATTCAAAGATTTTTGGAATAATATTGTTTTTTTTCTGATTAAAGAAAAAATAAATGAATTTTTTTATCATGAAAAAAAATCTCTATTACAAATATTTATTAAAATAATAATCAATAATAATTATTTTTGAAATTAATTAAAATTTTTTCATCCCATATAAATTTATTTTTTATGAAAATTTTTAATAACTCCTGCAATTATACTTGTCAATCTTTCTTTATTATCTTCATCATCACAATGTAAATTATTTAATCTAAAAGGAGCTTCAATATAACAACCAATATCATCTAACACAATTTTTTTTCCATCATAAGAACATTTATATAATTTAGATAAAGCTTCATAAATATTTAATCCTCTTTCAAAATTTGGTTCTGTTTCTGCCTTTTTAATTAACATGTCTTTTGAAATGTTTCTTTTTTCATTATCTAAAATTCTATTTAAATTAATTATCATTAATTTATTTGTATCAATTACTTTTTGCTCTTTACTTAATGAAATTTTAGATATTTGAGATATATTAATATAATAAGAAGTTAAATCTGAATTTTTATTTTCATTATTAACAATAACCAATAAATTATTTTCTTTAACATAAGTAAAAATATTTCCATTTATTTTAAAACCATTATTAAGAATAATTTCAACTGATAAACCAATACTTTTAGAATAATCATTTTCTGACATAATAATTGAGAAAAAAAATATAAAATTTTAATTCTTTGAAAAGATGAATTTTTTTAAATTTAAATTTTAAAATATTTAAAAATATAAATTCTTGATTATGGAACATAAAAGAGAATGGGATGGTTATTTTAATTATGAATATGATGTTCAATCAGTTAATAATGGAATTGATATATTTGAATTTTCTTCAATTGAATCTGAAAAAAGAAAAATGAATGTTTCTTTTGGAAATACTTTTAAAAAAGAAGAAATAAATAAAAATAAAATAAATAAATCAAAAAGTATATTTATTAATGATGATAATATGTTTGATGATTCTTTTTATGAAATTCAAAAATTAAAAAATCAATTAATAAAATATCAAGAAGAGAATAAAATTTATATTAAAAAAGAAATAAAATTTTTAAAAGAAATTAATGATAAAGATAAATTAATTAAGGAATTGGAAGAAAAAATAAAAAAATTACAAAATTTAAATTTAATTTTAAGTGAAGATAATAAAAAATTATTAGAGTTAGTTCATTTATTTAAAATTTTATCTGAACTTGATAAAAAAAATAACATTAAAAACAATGATGTTAAAGAAAATAATATAAATAAAGAAAATGAAGTTATTAATTATAATGTAAAAAAAATTCCAAATCCAAAAAGATTTATAAATATTTCAAATAATAAAGAAAATAGTATTAAAACAATAAAAGATAAAATAGAAAGAAATTATTCAATAAAAAAAACAAATGCATATTCAAAATCAAAAATAAATTCAAAAAGTTTATCAAAAGAAAAAAATAAAGAAACAAATTTTGAAAGTAATTTTAATGATAGTTATTTATATCAAGATAAAAATTATATAAATTATAAAAATAAAACAAATAAATATTCTAGAAATACAGTACTTCAAAATCCTAAAAATTTAACTTATGAACCATATCAAAAATTTGAAAAAGGAATAATAACAATATCAAGTTGTTCAAATAATAATAGTGGAAATGATTCTTTAATATATATTGAAAATAGAACAAAAGATTATTCGCTATTAAATAAGAAATATAATAGTAATACTTTACCTATAAATGAAAGTAAATATAATAATAATTGCAGTATTCCAATAAATGAAAATAATAATATTAATTTTTTAAGTGAAGATATTAGAGTAACAAATAATAATACTTTTAATAGTAATGATTACAAAGAATTAATTGAAAGGTTAAATAAATATAAAGAAGGGAAATTATATAATAATAATAATAGTAACATTAATAATATTAATAATGATAAAATACCTTTTCAATTTTTAACTACTGAAAAATTATATAGAAATATTATAATATCTCAATTTGGAGAAATATAAAAATTTTTTTCTTAATATAAAAAAATCAATAAAACAACAAATTGTTATTAAAGTTTTTAAATAAAATTTATTCTTCATTATTACTTTCAATTTCTTTTTTCCACATCTCCATATTTTCTTTCATTAACATCAAAATAGAAGAAGCTGATCTATATTCTTGATTATTATTAACTTTATCTAATTCATGAATACCTAATTCAAAATTTTCTTGACAAATTTTTAAAGCATTTTCAACATCATCTAAAAATTCATAATGAAAAATAGCATAATATAAAGATAAACCTAATTTAATTGGATTTGAAGTAGATAAAGATTCTGATAATTCATAAGCTTCTTTATAAAAATTAATTGCTTTTTCTGTTGAATCTTTTTTTTGATTTTCTTCTAAAATATCTGCTAAAATTCTATAAAATTCAGCTTTTATTTTTAAATATAAAACCTTAGTTTCATTTTTTTCTGCTTTATTTATTAAATAATTATCACAAAAATTAATTACTTTATTGCAAATTTCACCTATTTCTCTTTTTATAACTTCTCTTAAATTAGTATCAATTTTCTTAAATTTAGATTTTGTTTTTTCATCATTTGAAATGACTTTATTTAAAACTTTAATTTGATTTTGTTTTTTTTTAATATAATTACCATAAGTAATACTAAATAAATTTATTTCTTCAATTGATAAATCATTTTTCTTTGATTTTACAATTTCTTCCATACATTTCATTGCATCTTCATGTTTATTAATATTTTCTAAAACAGTTGCTAAATATAAAGCTTTTTTTAAAGTAACATCACTCATTTTTTATTAATTAATTGATTTAAAATAATAAAATAAAAAAAGTTTGGTTTTATAACATTCTATTTTTTTTTCAATAAAAATATATAATTTAAGTAAAATGGAATAAAACATATGAAACGGGAGATAGAGAATGATAGTTTAATTAATTCAAACCCAAGATGTGAAATTTGTTTTAATAATATTGATTTTAAAAAAGATAATAGAATAAAAGAATATTATAAAAGATGTATTAATTGTGGAAGTTGGTATCATTCTATATGTGAATTAGAGTTTTTTGGAAGAAATTTTTCTAATAATAAATGTTATTCATGCAATACACAATTTGAGAAAGAAAAAAAATGTATAATATGTCAAAAAAAATTTGGAATGATGATAAATTGCAATAATAATAAATGGATTCATATATTATGTTTTCAATCATTTGATTTTTTTTTTAATATTAAAGCACCAAATGATGAAAATATTTATACTGATTCTATTATAAAAGTAAAAAGTAAAAAATGTAATATTTGCAATGAAAGAAGTATTTTAGTTATTAAATGTTCTAAATGCGGTTTACAATTTCATCCTTTTTGTGCTTTTAAAGCTGATTTTAATATTAAAAAATGTAATAATTTTATTAATTTTCCTTGTTGTAAACATCATTTTTTATATTGTAATAATAAGAATAATAATAATATTAAAGAAAACAATTATTTTAGTCATATTAATTATGAACAAAAATATAAAGATATTTTATCTTTTAATTTTAAAAATATGAAAGATAATATTCATTTGAATAATCGTATTTATTCTAATAAATGTAATGGTTTAATTAAAAGATTTGATCATTTGAAATATAAAATGAATTGGGATTCTTTTAATATTTATTTTCAAGATTTTAATCAAAATCAAATAAATACTTTTGTAAATAGATCACAAATCAATAATAATCAAATAATTCCAAAATTAGAAAACTATAAATTAGGTAATTTCGTTATTCGTGGTTACAATTGTTATCTCCTATTTAAAATAGGATGTTTAGATACTAATTCTTTAAATTTTTCAAAAGAAAAAATTGTCAATAAAAATGTGAAATTTTTAAATAAAAAAAGATTATTAAAAAAAAACTATTTTGAAATAGATGATAATATCGATGAAAAAATATTATTAAAAAGAGCTTTTGGAATATCAAAAATATCAAAAAAATTATTATCTTTAGAAGCATTAGCAAGAGAAGAAAACGCAAATTTAAATTTAGATTGTAAATATAATTTTATATCAAATGAAATAAAAATAAAAGAAACAATGTTAAATATAATATCAAAAAGGAATTCAATATTAATATCAAAGTTAAAATTGCAATTAAAAGAATATAAATCAAAGAAAGAGAATTATTTAGAACAAATAAAGATAAAATGTTCAAAAATGAATTATTTAAAAATAATAAAGACATTAACAGAAAGTTTTCAATCACATTATGGTGAATCATTAGATTCTGAAAATATAAATGAATGTGATTGTTGTGTTTGTTTTGGTGAATTTGAAAATACAAATATACCAATATTATATTGTGATGGATGTAATGTAGGTTATCATTTAAATTGTTATGGTTTATATAATATTCCTACTGGAAAATATTATTGTGATTTATGTAAAACACATTTAAATAATAATGATAATATTTATTGTTCTTTATGTCAAGGAAATAAAGGTGCTATGAAATATATAAATGAATATGATTGTTGGATTCATGTTACTTGTGCTTTAATTTCTAATTTTATTGAATTTGATAATTATAGATGGTTTAAAGGTATTAAATGCTTTATTAAAATTCAAGAATTAGTTAATGTTAATTTTTGCTGTTTTTGTTATAGTAATAAAGGAGAATTATTTCAATGTTTTAATTGTGGAAATTTTTCACATTTTTTTTGTGCTTATTTTAATGGAGCTTTGTTTAGTTTTGAAAATAATAAAAATAATTGGAAAAGATATTTAAAAATTGATTCTTGTAATTGTAATTTCAATAATAAACAGTATAATCTTAATAATGGAATTAATAATTATAATAATAATAATAATAATAATGGCTGGAATGAGGAAAAAAGATTATTTGAAATTAAATATAGAAAATTAATTTATCAACATAGTAAAACTGATTGATAAATTTATATTAAAAAGATTTTTTAATTGAATTATTTTCTATAATAATAAATTATTAAATTGTTTATAATTATTTTATATTAATTACATTCTAATTTTTTTCTTCTTCTTCAAAAATAATTGAAGAATTACTTATATCATTTATATTAAATACCACTTCATTAATTCCATTTAGTTTTAATTTCTCAATAAAATTATATGGATTTTTCTTTTTGAAAATAGGATAATTAAAATTATTATCAAATCTAATATTCGGTAATTTAAAATTATTTTTTATTTCATTATTAATTCTTTCTTTTTCAATTAATTCATAAAAATTATCTAAATCAGAAATATAATTTCCAACTACACAAAAATCTTCTTTTAAATTAATTTTCTCATTTATTTCTTGAGAATACATAGATAAATTATAATAATATAAATTTTCATAATCAACTAAATCAATAGTAATTTGATTATCTTCACAATAAGTTAAAATATCATTAATTATTTTATTATAAGAATCTCTTAAATTACAAGATAGAAAAACTTGTTTTTTTATTTTTTTTAAAGAATAACAATAAATACAAATGATTTCAGAATTATCAATTAAACTTTGTGTAGGATAAACCATTTCATCTTCGAAAAATCTTATATGACAACAATTTTTTCCAGTAATTATTTTTTGAAAAAGAAAAGGATAACTTTCACTAAAATTTTTAAATTGTTTATATGATAAAATTAACTTATTATTTATTATTATTTGAGGAATAGAATATTTATTATTTATTTTAAATATTTTACCTATTTTATTATATGAAGTTCTTATATTTTTATTTAATTTTGTTTCTTTGTTAAAATTCATTTCTTGATTTATATCTTCAATAATGTAATTTTTTATTTTTTTACTTTTGAAATATGATATTATTTCATTTGATTGTTCAAATTCTGATTTAGAACTATTTAATGAATTAATTACTAAAGTAATTTGAACTTCTTCAAACATTTGAATTTTATACTTTTTAAATTTAAAATTATTAAAATAACTAAATATATAGAAATTATTATAATCATAAAATAAAAATTAATTCTTTTCTAAAGTAATAATATTTTAATATCTATATACAAATAATAATAATAAAAAAATCATTTATTTGAGGAGTCTTAAAGTACTTAATAAAAACAATTTATTATAAATGTTAAGATTTATTTTTTTCTTTGATTTTTTCAAAATCTAAATTTAAAGTAGGAAATTAATATTCTTTTTATTTTTAATTCTTCAATTTAATTTTGATGTTTAATATATTTTATTTTTTTTTTAAAAAATAAAAACCAAAAAATAATATTTTTATCTTAATTTCTAAAAATATAAATCATCTTTTTGTTTTTTAAATTCCTTTCTCATTAATTTTTCTCTTTTTTTTTTATCTTTCTTACTTTCAAACCATTTTTTTTTAGGTCTACTTTTAATTTCATTTTCATACATTTTAATATTTATTGTTTTTTCAACATCTCTTTCAGCTAATTGAATTTCTTTTTCACAATTTTCATTAATAATATCATTATCAACATCACTTTTAAAATCTAAGATTTTTTTATAAACACTTTTAATATCTTTATTATCAATTTTAATGAAATTAAGTGGGATATTAATTTTTTCTTTTTTTAATAATTTCTTTAAAACACTTCTATCTTTTTCACTACAAATAGTAATTGATTCTCCAATATAACCTTTTCTTGCAGTTCTTCCAATTCTATGAATATATCTTTCTGTTAAAAGAGGCATTTGAAAATTTATTACATATCTAACTTTATCTATATCTATTCCTCTTCCTGCTATATCTGTTGCTAATAAAAATTTAACATTTCCTTTTTGAAAATTATCTAATGATTTTATTCTTTCTGTTTGATTTATATTTGAATTTATTTCAACACATGAATTTATATTAAATTTACTTAGCATTATTTTACTTTTATGACATTCACTTTTTGTGTTAAAAAATATAATTGTTCTATATAATTTTTTCTTATTTATTAAATTTATTAAATATGACATTCGCTTTTCATATTCATTTTCTTCTATATTTTCAAATTTTAATCTTACTATACTTTGAGTTAAATTTGATAAAATTGCACTTTGAGCTATTTTAATTTTAATTGGATTATTTAAAGCATTTTCACCTAAATCAATAACTTTAGGATTTAAAGTCGCTGAAAAAAGTAATGTTTGTCTATTTAAATTTTTTTTTATTATATTTAATATTTCCATTATTTCATCTTTAAAACCTAATTCAAGTAATTTATCTGCTTCATCTAAAACTAAAATATTTACATTTTCTAAATTAATACTTTTAAAATTATATAACATATCTATTAATCTTCCTGGAGTAGAAATAATAATATCAGGTAAATTATTTTTAATTTTATTAGTTTGATTTTCAACACTCATTCCACCACATAAAAAAATATAATTTAAATCAATATATTTAGATAATTTACTTAACATTTCATTACATTGTAAAGCTAATTCTCTAGTTGGAACTAGAATTAAAGCTTGATATATTAATTTATTTTTTTTTGAAGTTCTTGAAATAATAATTTTTTGAATTATTGGTAATAAATAACATGCAGTTTTTCCAGAACCTGTTTCACTATTTACTAAAACATCATGACCATTTATTACTATTGGTATTACTTTTTCTTGTACTTTTGTTGGAGTGTAATATTCCATTTCTGATAAACCTTTTATTATTAATTTTGATAAATTAAAATTTAGAAATGATATTCCTTTTGCATATACTGCATTTTCAAATTTATCTAACATATATATATTTTCTTCTTCTTCTTCTATTGATTTTTCATCTTCTAAATTTTTATTTTCTAATTTATTATTATTTAATTCTATATTATTTATTTTTAAATCTCTTTTTCTTTTATTTTCTTTTATATTTTTTATTTCTTTTTCATTATTTAATATTTTTTCATAATTCCATAATGATGTTTCTGGTTTATTCCTTTTTTTAGTTAAATAATTATTTCTTTCTGAAAATTTATCAAATACATTTGTTTCCATATCAAAATCAAAAAAATTATTTTCTGATTTTTTTTCTTTTTCTTTTTCAATCTTTATTTCTTTATTCTTTTGGTTTTTTAATTTACTCATTAGAATAAAATAATATTTTTAAGATAAATATTAAATTATATTTTTTATTAAAATATAAGTAAAAATTGTTTAAATTTATAATCAAATGAATTCAAAAAAAGAAAATGAAGAATCAAGTGGTTATCAGCCTTTGAATTTAAAAAAAAAAGAAGAAAATAATGGAGGAAATGAATTAAATTCTTTATTATCAGAATTAAAAAAACAAAAATCAAAAATAGATAATTTAATATCAGATTCATTAAATAAGAAAAAAAAACATCATAATAACAAAAAATATAATAATAATACAAATAAAAAAGAACCCATAGAAAATATAAAGTTTAATCAAATAAACATAAATAATGATTTAAAAAAGATATTCAACAATAAAAAAAAAATAGAAGAAGAAAAAAAAAGATTAGAAGAAGAAGAAAAAAAAAGAATAGAAGAAGAAAAAAAAAGAATAGAAGAAGAAAACAAAAAATTAGAAGAAAAAAAAAAAAAATTAGAAGAAGAAGAAAAAAAAAGAATAGAAGAAGAAAAAAAAAAATTAGAAGAAGAAAAAAAAAAATTAGAAGAAGAAAAAGAAAAAAAAAGATTAGAAGAAGAAAAAGAGAAAGAAGAAAAAATGAAAAAAAGAGAAGAAGAAATTGAATTAAGAGAAAAAAAACAAAAAGAAATAGAAGAAATATTAAAAAAACAAAAAGAAGAAGAAGAAGAAAGATTTAAAAGAGAAAAAGAAGAATTTGAAAGAAAAAAAAAAGAAGAAGAAGAAAAAATAATAAGAAAAAAAGAAGAAGAAGAAATTGAAAGAAGAAAAAGAGAAGAAGAAGAAAATGAAAGAAGAAAAAAAGAAGAAGAAGAATTAGAAAGAAAAAAAAGAGAATTAGAAGAACAAAAAAAGAAAGATGAATATGAAAGAAAAATAAGAGAAGAAAGAGAAAAAAGAAAAAAAGAAGAAGAAGAAAAAAAAAGAAAAAAAAAAGAAGAAGAAAAAAGAAAAAAAGAAGAAGAAGAAAAAAAAAAAAAAGAAGAAGAAGAAGAAGAAGAAAGAAAAAGAAAAGAAGAAGAAGAAGAAAGAAAAAGAAAAGAAGAAGAAGAAAAAAGATTAAAAGAAATGGAAGAACAAATAAAAAGAGAATTAGAAGAAAAATTAAGAGAAGAAGAAGAAGAAAGAATAAAAAATGCAATTTTAAAAGCAAATATTACAACTTTTTATAGTACTTTAAATAGAATATTTTTCCATTCTTTAAATAGAAAAAGTTATTATTTCAATTATTTAATTGATCAAATAAAAGAAATAATATCATATCAATTTGATTACTTTTTAGATTATGAAAATAATGACCAAGAATTTAATAATTTAATTCAAACAAAAACTTATTTTTTTTTAGGAAAAAAATTTTTAAATGAATTTTTAACTCCATTAAAAAAACAAAAAGAAAAAAGGTTAATTTATGAAGATAATATAAAAAAAGCAGATAAATTTTGTAAATATAGAGATTATAAAATGAAAGCATTTATTTATGAAGCTTTATTTAATTTTGCAAGAAAACAAAAACAATGGATTCATAATACTCAAAGTGAACTTTTAAAAGGATTAATTTGGTCTTGTATTGATAATATGAAATTATATGTTAATTATAAAAAAATTAAAAGATATTTTATTCAAAAAAAACAAAAAAGAATTTTTGATGCTATTAAACATAATAAATTATTAAGTCTTGAAATGGCAAGAAAAGCAAAAAAATTAAGTTTAATTTTTGAATATAAATTATTTTTTAAATTTACTAGAAAGAAAATTTTAAGTCAAAAAGGTTTTGATGTAAATAAAAAAATTGCAGAAGAATATAGAAAACAAAGTCAAATGAAGAATATTTTCAGAACATTACAATTATATTATAAAATGAAATTAAATAAAAAAACTCAAAATAAAAAATTATTTTCTGTTAAACATGAAAATAAAGATTTTATTAATATTAGAGTTACTCAAAAAGAAACTGTAAAATATAATGATAATTCCACGACTAAAAAAATATCAAATAGAATAAACGTAGTTTAATTTTTTATTTTTAAATTTGTATCTCTTTATTATTTAATAAATATTTCATTATATTATAAATTATTAATATTTTAAAAAATGATGAAAATATATTCATTTTTTCAGAAATTCACCTGTTTATTAAATATTTGAATTAA
>JAEEGI010017924.1_pt1 | contig 14451 bp, 16 predicted proteins | sample 8958751 | NCBI WGS metagenome assembly JAEEGI01 (sample SAMN16246545, study PRJNA631951) | gut metagenome | biome: gut microbiome; feature: rumen; material: KS-attached | host: Bos | place: Iran: Karaj | collected 2018-10
CGGGTGGGGTCGATTGGCATTTGGTCGAAATAAAGGGCTGTGACAATGTCAGTTGCGCCCAGCGAACCTCCTGGATGTCCCGACTGGCACCCATGCACCATACGGATGATGTCGCGGCGCACCTGAGAGGCGATTCTTTCTAATTCGTTGATAGTCATATTGGAAGTGTATTTGTTTTACAAAAATCTGACTGCAAATTTACGGAAAAAACAATTACACAAACCTAAAAACTCAGAATCCTTTTTGGTGAGCCAAGATATCAGACTAACAGCCACTTCCATACAGGAATAGCATTAATGGTTAATCCGTTTTCTTCAATTTGGCGTTCAGTATCCCAAGTCACAATAATCCCCTGGTACTTCTTAAAAGCTTTGAGGAACTTTATAAGTCCGCCCACCTCACGGTCGTATGTATCCGCGTCATCGCGTCATACCAATATCATAAAGTATACTTTGTGAAAATTTAGAATTATTTCAAAGTATAGTATAAAATATTGAATATTTACTATGCCATCTCACTTTTATAAACCTTGTTTCATTTCCTGTTGCATTCCTTCTTCGACATATTAAAAACCTACAACTCCCATTTCCGACAGCAAAAACGCCTTTTGACAATCCACGCAAATCACATTTCCTAAGACTTTGGGTTGGCCATTTGGACATTTAGTATGACCGCAGATCTGGAACATTTCCGATTCATTCACTTTTGTTCCTGCAAATTCGTCCATATCCGCCCAAATCATGCTCCCGACACGACTCCATCCACCTCGCAAGGCAGAGACATCACTTAAAGCTTCGACAAACTCATCCATAAACATCAGTTGGTTAAAGGTTTCCGCAGTTATCTTATCTACCGAGCCGAAAAGGTCAGAATGTTTCCTCACCCACTCTGGATGGACACCCGCATGGGAAAAAAGGTATCTTTTCGCGCCAACGACATATTCAACAGCCATTTGAAAGCAATCCAAATTCTCTTCGTACGTCGCCCGAATCACATCCTCCTTGTATTCATTATACCGACTTCCTTTCAGCTCAGGAAACAAATAGTGCAAATCGTGATTTCCAAAAAGAAGTGTCACTTGCTCGAAATGTGTCTTTTTGAACTCAATGACATCCAAAAGGCCTTTGAAAGCATCCGTCCAATAAATCCATTCGTCCTCGTATGGATCCAAGTAGTCGCCAAGGAACACCACATGGGCATCCTCAGGAAGTTCATTTACAGCTTTCCGCCAGAACTCCCTACCGTGAATGTCGGGGATGATTATGATGTGCTGGTTCAACTCAATCATTATCAAGATCTTTTTCAATCGTCTTATTCCGCTTCCTGTCGTAGTCCTTCTTCGACTTATGCACCTTCGATGGCCGCATACTGACCTGCTTGCCATACTGCTCGATTTCCTTCTCGCGGCCGGCTTTGAGAAGGGATTTTACGCTGCTGAATTGCTTTTTCTTGGGCTTTTTGGAGTTGGATTTCATGATTTTCATTTCATTTGGAAAGTGCAAAGATATACATTTTTATAAAAAAGAAGGGCTGCAAAGCCGTCCCCACAGCCTTGCAACCCCGCTAATTTCATAATCTTTACAGTTTCTCCCCTACTTCTTTCCCCTTGCTGTCCAAAATCACAGACCCATTAGGGCCATCACAATGGTAACGGTCTTTGCCGATGGCAGTGATGCGGGAATACGAAGGCGGCGTAATGATATTGCCATCCTTGTCCATCAAGCCATAATACCCTTCGAAGGTTTCGTACTTCAGACAATTGGCCGTAGCCGATTTCAAATTGTCAAATTCATCATACTCATCGGTGGAATACTCCATTTTCTCAACCTCATCGAAGTTGCATGGATTGATGATGTTGCATTCAAAGTCCAACACCTGATTGAGACGGTCAAGACGGCGCACAAAGATACAGCTATCCTCATGGTGAATGGTGATGCTGGCATACTCAATGGGCAGAATCAACTTTCCCTTTGCATCCAACAGACCGTATTTCCATTCACGGTCTTGTACCAGCCAAAAGCCTTTCGTGTCGTAAGACATTTGGTAATACTCCGGCTCCACCACCCAGTTGCCTTGCTTGTCTATGAGGCCGATGCGGTTGTTGTCGCCCAAGATAGAACATAAGCCGTTATGGAAGCAATAGTCATCAATGCGCTCAGTGTAAGGGAATTCCTTGCCCATCAAAGTTTGTCCTTTATGGTCGATAAAGTGAACCATTCCTTTATCATAAACGCAAGCCAGACCTTCTGAGAAGATCCATGCCTTGTCGTATTGCGCAGGGATGACGGCCTCACCCGTGAAGATGTTGAAATAACCGCGTTTGCGTCCACCTTCAACGCTGGCACTGAAGCATGCGAGGCTGTCGCCATCCGACGACTTGCAAATCCAGTTGATGCCCGTCAGGGTGCGGCGACCCGTCTTCATGTTGTAGAGATAGTTGGGGAAGTAGTCGTGGTGAACGACATAAGGGCTGACGTAGGTGTTGTCGTAGTCATGGAGATAGGTTGGGGCATTCGTCATACGACGATACTTATAGTCATCGATGAAGTCGCCCACGTTTTCAACAATGACGATAGTAATGACCACAGCCGCAAAAAGCGCCACGACTGTCGCGCTAGTGGCAAACACATACCACAAACCGCGTGCGAACTTGTTCTCGGCCTTGTAGCCGAACATGCGTGCCACCCAGCGGGCGGCTTGCTTGATGCCTCTACCAAAGGTGGTGGAGGACTTGACTTTTTGTTCTTTTTTACTCATAGTTTTAAACATTTAGATGGTTAGTGAAATATTACTTTTTGATTTCAATTTGTTTCATTGTGGTATCAATTGTACGCACGATATCCAATGGTCTGGCGCTGGGTCGTGCTTTTGTTCATGAATTCGTCCCAGATCCTCCTGTATTGCCGCAACTCCTCGGTTGTGACAGAGGGACGAGTGGCTGAAAGCACTTTCTTCAGCAAGGCTTCATCGGTTTTGATAGGTATTGGGAACGCTGCATTCGTCAATTTCGAAAGCATGGCAAACTCCCTCATCTTGCCTTTATCCATCAACATCCTTCTGTTGTGGTTATCATAAACGATCAGATACACCTTTTGGCTTTTAGGTGTCTGCGCTTCGTACACTTCCCGGTGGAAACTCTGCTTGCTGACCAAGCTCAGGATCCGCAAACCGGGAAACGATTCATTCAAGTTAAGCATCATTTTCTCAATTGTATTTGGTTTATTATCAAATCAAGTAACTTTTCTAAACTTGAGGATAGGGCATGCATAGCAATGCCCGGTGCCCGAATACGGGACACCGTCTTGGCCTCCTTTGGCCAATAGGATTGATAATAAAAAGTACTAAAGCGCAGCAAAGCAATGCTGCACTTGCTGGGTTTGAACAGAGAGACGAACAGCCGACAATGCCAGCAGCCTGTCCTCACCCACCGGATGACAACATTAGATTTCGCCTCGATTGTGAGGCGTTTATGAATAAGACTATTTCGGTTTTTTTTGTACATAACCGTATATAGTTATACCATTAGACACCACTTTCCACATCCGATTATCGATGCGAAACCTAGTACTTTATTATTACAAATCCTATATACGGTCGAATGACCTTTACATTAAGTCACCATATTTCAACAATTTATGTGTTATATATTACAAAAAAACTCATTTATTATTTCTGATATTCTATCATGATTATTTGTCGCTGCAAAATTATATAATAGTTTCTTTATTCGCCACTATAATTATTGATTTTTTTCTTTATCACCCCCAAAAAAACTCTATTTCTTCACAAACAACTTTCTCATGTTACCGTATTTTGATTGTACAAACAAGAGATATACCCCTGTTTCATAATTATTTACATCCAATATCAAGGTCTCAATAACATCGACTTCAACATAACCCATTCTCTGTCTTGCCAAATTACGAGTTTTTGAATTAGTTTTCGTTGCATTCATTACTTTGCTCGGTTTTGATTATCAATTTGAAGCGGCATGGTTCGTCTGTGGGGGTTGCCGCGAACTCGTAGCTCTGAGTTTCCAACAGATCCACATCGGCTCCTGTTTGGACATCAACCAGGTGTAGATAGTCGGCTTTCATCCCTTCAAGGGCAACGGTGAGAGTATACGTCCCTTCCTCTCCTGCTTGAAAGCAGAATGGCTGCTCGGCTCCCTCGCATGGCACGATGGACAGCTCTTCTTGCCCGTCTGTAGCGAAAAGCTTCGTGCGTTTCTCTCTGAGCGAGAGTTTTTGCAACGCATTTGCGCCGCCTCGCACCACCATGAGACGGTCCGCCAATCGGCCTTTCTCCGCTACTTCAATCCGTATCGATTCACAACGACCTGTCGTGACATTACGATGTGGGTTAAACGTGATGGTGGCGTTTTCCGCAGTGGCTCTCACAAAACAGGCTTCCAAGGGCTTCAACGGATGTGCCTCGCTGATTTCGCTGACGACGAGGTCGTCTTTCGTCTCATTCATACGATAGCATCCATAGGCCACATGCTCGGTGGCGTATGATGTGACATCGTAAAGATACGGGTTCCCGACCAGGTTCCAACCCGTGAGCGGATGGCCTTCAACGTATTCGAGGGCTATTGTGCCGTTGCCATCGTACGGTTGCGTGCCCGTGATTCTTAGCGCAACATCGGTCTTGTGGGCATATAAATAGCCTTTTCCGGCCATGAGGGCAAACGCATCGGCCTTGTAGTTGCGCCATTCCCTTTCTTGCGACTGGTCAAAGCAGTAAAGGTCATAGTCGCCATCTGTCATGCCTGTGACATCATCTGCGGCAATGTCGTCGAATGGTGACGCGATAAGGTAATACCCTTCGTCGGATGTGCCATAACCATTAATGAGAGTGCATGAAGGATCACCAACTTGGACATGCGCCGTGTTCGACGGGTCAGACTCTCCTCCAAAATAGTTGGTCGTCACGCGGTAGTCGTATATTCCATCAGGAAGGTTCGTGTCGGTGTAAGTGTTGCCACTCAGGTCGGTGGCCACGGCATCGCCGTTGCGGTAAAGATTGTATGTGTATGTGCCGTCGGTGAGGTAGGTCTTCATCATACAAGATCGATTAGTTCCATGGGTCCACCTAACACCATTTTTAGAAAACAAAATAGCATTATTCATATCTGGCAAATTATACTCACAAACAGATGCAGGTTTTTTGATGGTAGAATACAATACGACCCATAAATCCTGTGTGTAATCGATTGCCACGGGATTAGGGAAGACAATATCATACCAACTTTCAGCCGCTGCATTAAAACTCTGTTGATACACTAACTCATTCGTATTGATTTCATCACCCTTGTATACAAACAGTGTATAATCACCTCCGTATAAGAAATAAGCTGTAACCTTTTCTATACTCATCCCTGCAAATCCACATAATGTTGATGCTGAATAACGTTGCCCCCAATATGTACCAGTAGTTTCATACCCCATATTACTATAATAATCACCAGTTCCATATTGAAGCACAGCAGTTTCTGCATTTGGCGTTTGCCAAGAAAGATTGACATTTTGACTATTCACCGATGCTTGTAAATCTATAGGCTTTGGCCCTGAAAAATGGACATCAGCAACAGCAGTGTTCGATTTTAGCGACATTGTACCGTCCAATTTTACGCTTTTCACATAATAGGTATGTGATCCAAAAGGCACATCGCTTTCTGTATAACTCACACCTGTAATATGCCCATTTATCAAGTCACCATCGCGATAAAGCTTGTAACATGCAGCGGTGTTGACCGAACTCCAACTGACATTAACAGCTTGTCCAGTTACCGAAGCATGAATATCATTTGGTGGATTAATGGGAGGCGTATTGGGTCGGCAACCAAACATGGCATAGTTACCATAATTGTAATTCGTAATGCCTTCATGTAGTTCAGCAATAGTATAATAGCCATCATAGTCTCCAGCATGACCCCAATTAAAATGGAAGAAATCATTCTCGTCATAACCGTCACAAATAAAAATATGTGCATTGGCTCCTTGATTATTGCTGGCGGCTCGATATAACACGGGTTGAAGATCGTTCAAATCTTGCTTTAGCATAGAAAACCATATTGTATCGTGAAATAGGGCTTTTTGTACATAAGTCGTGTTGGAAGAATAGTCGAAATACTCTATTAATGCATCGTCAAGAATTGGTTGGCTGACATTGCTTACAGGGTTTTGACCATTTTGATCATATCTAAAATCATAATCCATATCAACCGACACTCCACAGTGATATACTAAGGTAGCAACGGCTAAAGCCTCAGTTTCGTTATATCCCCTAGAATAGATGTTTTTCATATTGTCCCAATCGTAAACAGTTTCACCAAAACTAGCACATAAAGTATCATATTCTGTATGAGTTGCAGGAACATAACAATGTGACCCTACACCTCTAACTGGATGCTCCCAATAGTTCATAATCTGAGCCATGGCAATGGCACCACAGCCTGCAGCGGCATGACCATTATAACCATTAGAGTCCAGTGGACATAGACTATTGAAAGGATCTCGTTGGTTCCATTTAGTTCTGATGAGAGGTTTGACATTGCTCCTAGATTTTGGTTCCAAACCCCTACCGTTCAATAGCATTTCCCATTCGGATCTAATTTCCGCTGTCGCATCTAATCTGCTTTCCTTGACGGCTGCAATGCCATCAGTATAAGCTTTCAACCAATCGCTGACGCAATCTGGCATGGGCTCGTTTCCAAACCCGCCCTCCGTGGAATATCCCAACACTGGCTGCACACAATCATCGGCAGCGATTATGACAAAGCAATGTTCGTTACCGAAGACATAAAAGTTGGGAAAGGATGCCTTCTCGTCAAAGTCAATCAGTTGGATTTCGGGGTTGCCTTCCTTCTTGGAATTGAGGAAGGATTGGGCGGCGCGTTGCGCGGTCTGTACGGATACAGATTCAGAAAACGCGGGCAACACTGCCATTAGCAATGCTACGAAAGTTAAGACTTCTTTTTTCATAATTTACTGTTTTTTAATTGTTTTGTTATTTCAAAAAGAGGAGGGCCAACTGGGGTTGTTGGCCGTCCTCAATAAACATTATTGGTTAATCAGGTTCGTCACATACTATTTGGTTACAACTATCCGCTTCGATACCGTTCCGTTAGAAGTCTCAATGCGAATGAGATAGATACCCGCCTCATAGCCGCCGAAATCGTACTCGAAAGAGTCGCCTTCAGCAGCACCTTCATAGATGAGTTGCCCCATTATATTGCTGATGCTGATATGCTGGATGTTCTCTGTTTCAATAGTAACTTTATTCTTTACAGGATTAGGATAAATGGAAACTAGAATGATGTCTTTTTCATCCACACCGGTATTCGCCACAAAGGATATTTGCACTGAAACACTGCAATTTGGCATAACAAAACAATAATAATGTTCCACATTGTTTTCAATGACAAATGGAATAACCTCATTAGATCCGTCAGCTTTATTAACAACAAGTGATTCTATTTTACTATCAGAGTGCATTGAAACAGTAAAACAAACCGTATCACCTTCATAGGCAGATGTGGGCAGATCATCAAAAGAGCCACCAGAGCAATTGGTAATTCCTATCGAATTAATAATGCTATAGGAATAATTAATCCCAAAATATGCCACAAAATCCAAATCTGACCCAAGTTGGACTATTCGTGGATTTTCCGTGTTTCCATCACTCCAATGCTCAAATCGGTATCCTGAATTAGGAATAGCCGTAATCACAACATACGGATCCTCACATGTGCCCCATTCCGTTATTTCAGCCGAACCCTGCCACGAACTATTTACAGAAAGAGAAACATTGTATGTCATTTCTAAGTCTTCAACAAAACTCTCACTTGGAAAATAATCCCAAACTTCCTCGTACATGGATTTTGTGCCACAAGGAATATATACCGGAATATTTCTAGGAACACCTTCAAACGCTGTTTGTGGGGTCGATTGCATGAAAACAGATCTGGATCTGATGAATTCCATTCTTGTACAATTCACAAAAGCATAGGCTTGAACTCTGGACACATCAGTTCCAATAGTAACGCTCTTTAATCTCGAACAATCTTGGAAGGCATATATGCCTATTGATTTTATACCATCTGATATCTCAACAGACTGTAGGCCATTACATCCATTATATGCAAAGCCCAAAACACCTTCCACATAATAAATGCTGCCATTATGATCAATCTCTGATGGTATTACCAAGTTTCCTGTCGGTTTATAAGATTCGTAGCCATCCCAATTTAAAGCATTAGGAGCACAGACCTTAACCGAATCTACAGAATCTTCTGGCAAGTAAAACCAAAACCATTGTCCATTAATGAGCTTTGGTCCAATTAGTAAACCCTGTGCATTAGCATTAATTGGAAGCATTGCTCCAACAAAAGCCAAGATGATGAATAAAAGTTTTCTTGTTTTCATATCTCAGTCCGCTTAAAGATTAACATGAGATGTCCAGTTATTGACACAACCATTCTCATTCTGCTCAAAAGTCACATTCACGACCGTGTCAGTAGTGCCAACAGTGTAGCAAAGGATTCGATGGCTGCCGTTTTCAATGGTTTTAGTCACTTCCGTTTCCTCTTGCCCATAAAACTCTTTGATACACATACCATCCAATTCAAGACGGTTGGTGTCGGAATCGGAAACACATAAGATTTTCACTTGCATATCATGCTCGCAACCATTGTCCAATGATTCCCACTTGTCAGTGAACTGGACACAACTAGTATTAACTACATTTGTACCACTACAATTAATAGTACTTGGTGGAGTTCCCCCACCACCATTGTTGTTTTCACATTCACATTTCTTGCAACCTCCCATTAAGGCTGCCATTCCCATTAACAGCGCAACCGCTGCAATTGTTTCGAATTTTCTGTTCATAAGTTTAATTATTTGATTGGTTAATTAATTGATTGTTATTAGTTTCCGTTTTCGGCAATTTTGTTTTTTGCAAACTCAACGGCGCATTCTAACTGATTATCAACACCATTGTTCCACGCCGACTGGTCAAACAAGCATTCGACATCAGGCTCTATACCTCGACCTTCGTAGCATGTTCCATCAACATCTAAAAATAGCCATTTTGCAGTCTCTATATAATGACCAAGAGTCATATAGCCCAAAATAGTGCCTCCTCCTACTCCAAAGGAGCCGGAATAAAACAATTCAAAGTCGTCGGAGAGGGTCCCTCTTGCACCATAGGTTCTTTCGCCCACCATGTAGCCTTGTGGAAGATTCCGTATGGACATTACAGCTGTCTCTGCTGCACTGACAGAATTAATATCTGCCAAAACAATTACAGGAATATTTCTCTCTTGGCCTGTTGAGACAGGATATACATAGCAAGGCATTGGGGGAGTAAGGTCATACCTCCCTAATCCTAGTTTTGTCTGAGAACATCCAATTTCTATTCTTTTTTCCGTTGTAAAACAAGACAACAAATAAGATATATCATTGGGGTTACCCCCAGGATTATCCCTGACATCAATAATGGCGGCTTTTATGCCATCTTTGGCAACTAATTGTTTAAAATGTTCAAATGCTTGCATCTTATCAAACATACTTGCATTGTTTAATTCAAAACTAGAAAGATAGAGATAAGCAATCTCACCATCTAACACACCAGAATAGGAGCACCAGAAATATCCGTTATAAGCAATATTAATGTGATAAACAGATACAGTGTCGGACAGTCTTCCATAATTTACCCATTTGTTTAACATCTCTCGATGTACATTGGGAAATAAATTAGGCCTTTCGTGGTAATATGACCTCGCTTTTTGTTCATCTAATCCAGGATTAATTGTTATCGTGTAATAAGACGAGGAAGGTCTTTTCAAAGTGATAGTCATATGATGATCAATAAGAGTTGAAGTTAATTCTCTCCATGTCTTTTCCCAAACGGAATCGGGCTCTGCTTCCATTCTTTCAAATTTTGCATGGTATTGTTCATATACAGCATCCCAGTCTGTAGTATCGACAGACCAAAAGACGTATGCCGTATTCAAACCATTCCAAACTACTTCAAATTGTTGAAGATCTGTTTCATAATCTATTTTGTTTGGATTATCTACTATGTCTTTTTTACAGGCTATAAAATTTGCCAACGTAATTAGAGTAATAATCCCCATTATTATATTTTTTGATCTCATTGCTTTTTCTGTTTGAAGTTATACATAAATCCAACTTGTCCCGTGACCATAGTATTTCGACTCGGGAAATGCTTTATCTGATACTCTTTTTGTTGTGGTGTCAGAGCAAAGTAGCAACGAGTGACGCAGAAGACGGTACATCTTGGATGAAGAAGATACTCAATGCCAAGCCCGCCAACTATTCCTATTTCAATTCTCCTATCAACATCGTCTCTGAACTCTTTAGAATAATTTTGTTCGCGACAAGGATATCCCATAGCAGAAAATGTTTCAATTGATGAATAGTTCGATTGAATCCAATATGCAGCATAGCCACCAGCATCAAAAAAAAGTTTTAGTTTAGTTTGGCCAAAAGGCACTTGAAACTTAGCCAAGATAGGTAAAGTCAAATAATAGTCATCTCGACAAACATTGCGATAAAACTGTACTAGCACAGAGTCCGCGTTCATATAATTTCCAGTCATCTGATAGCCTTTTTTCTGAAATGACAAACCCGATGACAAGCCAAACCAATCATTAAACTGATAATCCACTGGCAAGTCAACGGCAAAACCGTGATGCCCCGTGTAGTCCATACCCGACATATATTGTGGGTCGTAGTTGTAATAGTTGTAGGCATAGCCGCCACTCAGGCCTATGCTCCATTGCGCTGATGCTGGCAACACCACCATTAGTAATGTCGCTAAAGTTAAAGCTACTTTTTTCATAATTTACTGTTTTTTAATTATTTCGTTATTTCAAAGAGAGGATGGCCAACTGGGGGTGTTGGCCTTCCTCATTAGTTTCCTTATTTACAGAAAAGCGAAAATGACACCTGCTTTATTTCTTGGAAATATCAATTTCTGTTGATGCGTTTGGAGTTGACCATTTATTAACACCTCTTTTATCCTGTTCAAATGTTATATTTACAACAGTATCCATTGTTGTGAGTGTGTAACACAAAACGTAATGTGTACCATGAGGAACATTTTTTGTAACCCAATCACTGTCACTACCATAGAACTCTTTGATTCTTGTACCGTCAAGTTCCAAACAGGACATATCATCATCAGAAACGCCATACAATTCCACACGCATCTTATGGTCAAAGCCATTACTTGCTTTTTTGTATTCATCGGTAAACTTTGCTTTATTTGTTGCAGTTGAAAAGGTGTTTTTCTTGCAGCTTCCCACCAAAGAAGCCACGCCAAGCAGCAATATTGCCGCTGAAATTGTTCTGATTTTTCTGTTCATAGTGTAATAATTTAAGTTGTTAATTAATTGATTATGATTATTTTCCGCTTTCTGCAATCTTGCCCAATGCGACACTAATGGCCATTTCCAATTGGTTATCAATGCCACTATTCCACAAATTCTTGTCGAATAGGCACTCTATATCTGGCTCCACGCCATAACCTTCATAGATGGTGCCATCAACATCTTCAAAAATCAAATCCGATGTCGTAATGACATACCCATTGCCTTTCTTATCACCATTAATTGGCCCAGTAGCACCAAATGTCCTTTCACCAACCACATAACACTGCGGCAAATGCCTCAAAGCAATTGGCATCACTTCTCCCATACTGGCAGAATTAACACTGGTCAACACAACTATGGGAATTTCCCTTCTTTGTCCTGAGACAGGACTAACAATTGATGGAGCTTTCGGTGACAAATCGTACTTGCCCAAGCCTAACTTCGTTTGAGTATACCCAATTAATACATGCTCTGTTGTAAAACAAGACAGCATTGGCACAAGATTTTCAGATGCGCCACCCAAGTTGTCACGGACATCAATAATAGCCGCCTTGATATTCTCATTTGCAACTATTTGTTTGAAATGACTGAAAGCTTCAATCGTATCAAGCGAAAGGCCCAAAAAACTTGATATATAAATATATGCGATTTTTTCATCTAAAACTCCCGAATAAATACAACTACTTGAGGTCGCATCTATCAATCTTCCATTTCCCTCCATAGAATTCAACATTTTTTTGTGATCAAACATTGATAAACGCGCATGATAATAGTCTCTTCCTTTAACTTCATCATATCCAGGTTGAAGATACAGATCATAAAGACCTACCAATGTAATATCGGAAGAAGGTCTATTAAGACTAATTGTCAAATGATGATCCAACAAATTAGATGTAAGTTCTGTCCAAGTCGCTTTCCAAACATCATCTGATTGATTATCCATCTCTTCGAACAATGGATGATATTTGGTATAGACAGCATCCCAATCGATTGTGTCGACCGACCAAAATACATAGGTGTCATTCAATTCATTCCATACGGCTTCAAATTGCTGGACATCCGTCTCAATGGTTGTATTATAGGGTTCTTTATTGCAGGCTGTCAGTATTGTGAATGCGACTGCCATAAGCATTGTCATGATCGTGTTGTGTTTCTTCATAGTTTCCTGTTTTTACAGGTTATACAATAATCCCAATTGAAAAACGAACGCATTGTTGCGACTGAGAAAACCCAAAGTTTGGGGTACCTTAAATTGTTTGGTTAATGCGTATTGGTAACTGGCTTTGGCAAAGCAAGTCCATCTTGTGCCAAAATAATGCTTATATCCCACTCCACCTATCAGCCCACATTCATACCGATTGTCAATATCATTATTGAATTCCTTCTTTTCAATATCTTTATGTATCCCATTCATCGTAGGTACTAAATACTTATGATAAGAATCACACCAATAGGCAATATACGGTCCAGCATCAACAAAAAATTCATTGTGTTTCCATTTAATAAAAGAAAATTCAGCCATTAATGGTAGTGAAACATACCAATCATTGTATTTGACAATACAGCCACCGTTTGTCGACATTCTATATCCCTTTTGTTGGAATGACAATCCGCTGACAAAACTCCACCGATTGTTAAATTGATACAAAATAGGCAAATCAAATTGATAATTAATTCCTATGATTTCGTCAGTACTATTATTAACAGTGACACTGCGAATAAAAACGATGCAACCCGAATAATAGAAATAATCGTACTTATTTTGATTCATGAACGGGCGGTCAAACATGGCCCCTACGCTTCCGCCAACGCTCCATTGGGCAAAAGAAGGCAACGAGAGCAATGTCGCGATTGTAAACAATAGCATTGTTTTCCCCATAACACTGATAATTTAATTTATTGATAATTAGAATAATAATAGTCTTAATAATACTTTAGCTTTGATACTTCAAAACTATAAACAATTTTTCATAAATACCGTCTCCAAATGTGGCAACATCCGTCACATTTTCCCCAATTATTCACCCCATAAAAAAGTTGCATATTTCTCTAAAAAATGCTATAAGGCTTTTAAGTCTGGATGCTTTTTGTCAAACTCATCAGCCAAGTCGCGGAAGAAATTGTGCCCCAGCTCCTTACTGTAGCGATAGAGCAAGTCGGTTTCAAAGCTTGTCTTATCCAATATGCGATACAGATTCCTCCGGTCGGTGCCGACTTTTTGGGCAAACTCCGTCTTATGGAATTTTTGATCCTTTATCTCGTTGGCCACCATTTCGCCTACACGCACGAAAATACAATGGTGTTTTTCTTCTTCTTTCTTGTTTTTCATAAACATTCGATTGTTATCGGCACCTGCCGCCCATCAACAGCCAGAAAAACAGAAAGGTGCGGGCTTTTACACCATATTCACGGGAAGCCTCGCACGCCCCACGCTGCCTCAATGAAATCGGCACACACCCAAAACTGTGTGAGCATTGACTCTATTGATGTAACGCGAGTGGTTGACTATCGTGAAATCACACTTTATCTGACAATTACAAATCATCAGTTCGCGACGCTTTTGATTTGAATATGAATAACAGCTTATGCCTTGGTTTATAATATTTTAACTTTCTCTTTTTTTACCTATGATATGGTCCTTTCATTCAAAGTTAAATGCAAAAATAAGCAAAAGTCGGAATATGGGACAAAGAATTGAATGCAATAGGCAAAAATGGCACAGAATGGTTTCCCCACAAGCCAAATGACTCATGGGGAAATCAACGGAATGATTACAATTGCAATCCATCTTACCGTTTTCTTGAAACGTCAATGACGTTTCAGGCATTGAGAGCCTTATTATGGCTCAGAAGGTTCAGGTTGCATCGAAGAAACCTTAGGCTCTCCACCTCTGTAGGTAGCGTTGTGCCGACTGATGATCTCCGTCACCACAGCGTAATCATCGCCGTAGGTGTGGACGTCCTTGGACGACATGGCCTTCAAGTAATCCACCAGCATTTCGAGTTTACTTGCTGCCTCGCGCTTCAAATTGATGAGAGGCACGGACT
>JAEEGI010017932.1_pt1 | contig 14446 bp, 12 predicted proteins | sample 8958751 | NCBI WGS metagenome assembly JAEEGI01 (sample SAMN16246545, study PRJNA631951) | gut metagenome | biome: gut microbiome; feature: rumen; material: KS-attached | host: Bos | place: Iran: Karaj | collected 2018-10
AGAAATTAGGAATTAGAAATTAGGAATTAGAAATTAGGAATTAGGAATTATGATTAGTATAGTCATCAAGGATATAGAACATATTCGCGAGGCCGCTCGCGAGTTTATCCAATACATTGGAGACCACCGCGTGTTTGCCTTCTACGGCAAGATGGGGGCTGGTAAGACTACTTTTGTGAAGGCCATTTGCGAAGAGCTGGGTGTCGAGGACGTCATTACCTCACCCACCTTTGCCATCATCAATGAGTATACCCAACCTGATGGTGACCCACTCTTCCATTTCGACTTCTACCGCATCAAGAAGCTGGAAGAAGTATATGACATGGGCTACGAAGACTACTTTTATAGCGGTGCACTCTGCTTTATCGAGTGGCCCGAACTGATAGAAGAAATCCTGCCCGATGATGCCGTACGTGTCAGCATCAGCGAGCAGGAAGACGGGAGTCGCCTCGTAACGTTCTAAAATTACAACAGAGCCTCGAACTTTTCCTGAATGCGGGCCTTAGCCTGAGCACCCACAATCTTGTCGACAACCTGACCACCTTTGAAGAAGAGGATGGTGGGAATGTTGCGGATACCAAACTCCATAGACAGTTCCTCGTTTTCCTCAACGTCGCACTTGCCAACAACGATACGACCATCGTACTCCTGTGCGAGTTCAGAAATCACTGGACCTACCATACGGCAAGGGCCACACCATGTTGCCCAGAAATCAACAACTAATGGCTGCTCGCCATTCTTCAGGCTCTCAAAATTCTCACTTGTGATTGTTACTTCCATAATCTTTTTGTTTTTAGGATGAATACTAATTTATCTTGTAATCTAACGCAGGTGTCTGCTCAATAAAGTGTATCAAGCTACTCTTCACGTCGATATTCTTTGTTGTGCTGCGTAATAGTACATGTTTTTTACCAGCAGCATCATGCAGTTGCACAAACAGGCTGGTATTACCAGGATTCTCAGCTATCAACTCGGCCAACTCGGCTACAATCTGGTCGTCCAGCATATCAGCAGACATTGAAATAGTGATACGGTCGATAGCCTTATCCTTAACCGTCTGTAGAAACTCCACACCAGTTATCTTCAGGTCCTTTGGGCCATCAGGATTATAGCTGAAACGCGGTTTCAACTTAGCAGTTATATAGACAGAGGCACCAATCGTAAAGAAGCCCGACTTGTCGCCCCAATCCTCGCCAAACAACGCCATCTCGCCAGAGCCCTCAAAGTCTTCAAGGGTCACGATACCATACGGTTTTCCATTCTTGGTAAAACCTGTACGCACAGCTGTCACGATGCCACCCAAGATGACATCCTCACGATCAGAAAGTTTGGCGACGTCAGCCAATTCCTGGCAACGCGTGTTACATAGGTTGTCAAGCACAATCTTATACTCGTCCAACGGATGGGCCGACAGGTAGATACCTACCAGTTCGCGTTCCTTGTTGAGACGTTCGATGTCACTCCAGCGTTCTTCCGTCTTGGGTACCACAGGACGCTGTATCTCTATGTCGCCATCGCCAAACAACGAGAAGCGAGCCTCCTGTTTCTCTGCCTGATAGTTCTGACCATAGCGCATGACAATATCAATAAACGTCTCGCCTTTGGCATTTTGGGCAAAAAAGTCCTCACGACGGATGCCAAACGAGTCAAAGCCACCGCTGAGGGCCAGCGCTTCAAAAGCCTTGCGATTGACCTGTGCAAAATTGATGCGTTCCACAAAGTCGAACATATCCTTATAGGGGCCATTCTTCTCGCGTTCATCAATGATAGCCTGAGCCACACCATCGCCCATACCCTTTATAGCAGCCAAGCCAAAGCGTATCTCACCCTTCTTATTGACACCAAATTTCTGGTACGACTCGTTGACATCAGGACCCAGCGTGGCGATACCCATCTGCTTACACTCGTCCATCAATTTGGTGATTTCCGTAATCTGGTCGCGACGCCTTGACATGATAGCAGCCATGAATTCTGCTGGATAGTTGGCCTTCAAATAGGCTGTCTGGTAGGCCACCCACGAATAGCAAGCTGCATGCGACTTATTGAAGGCATAGGAAGCAAATTTCTCCCAGTCAGCCCAAATCTTTTCCAGTATTTTCGGGTCGTGGCCATTCTTCTTACCACCTTCCACGAACTTGGGCTTCATGGCATCGACGATATCCTTTTTCTTTTTACCCATAGCCTTTCGCAGGGCGTCACTCTCACCACGGGTAAAGTCGGCCAACTGTCTTGACAGCAACATGACCTGCTCCTGATAAACGGTAATGCCATAGGTATCTTTAAGATATTTCTCCATGCAAGGAATATCGTACTTAATCTCTTCCTTGCCGTTCTTACGGGCAATGAACGAAGGGATATAGTCCATAGGTCCCGGACGATACAGGGCATTCATAGCGATGAGGTCTTCGAACACCGTAGGATGGAGTTCACGCAGGTATTTCTGCATACCAGCCGACTCAAATTGGAACGTACCGATGGTGCGTCCCTGCTGATAGAGTTCGAAGGTCTTTGGGTCATCGATGGGAATGGTGTCCAAGTCAACATCGATGCCGCGCGTCTGTTTGATGACAGCACAGGCTTCTTTCATCTCGGACAGCGTCTTCAATCCTAAGAAGTCCATCTTGATCAAACCTGTCGACTCAATGACGTGACCATCGTACTGGGTACAGTTCGTCTTGGTATCCTTGAAATCTGGGTCGTCAGCTGTCGAAACGGGCACCCAGTCGCTAATCGGGTCGCGGCAGATAATGAAGCCGCAGGCGTGAATACCCGTACCACGTACCGTTCCCTCCAACATCTTGGCATACTTAATAGAATTGCGCAGAGCGGGGTCAGTCGATGCCTCAGCATCACGCAGTTCAGGCGTACACTTGATGGCGTTGGGCAGGTTCATCTTCATGCCGTCAGGCAAACGGTCAGGAATCGCCTTGCACAAGGCATTAACGATACTCAACGGCACCTTCTCGACACGCGCCACATCCTTAATGGAGTTCTTGGTTGCCATTGTGGCGTAGGTAATGATATGCGCACAGTTCTCGTGACCATACTTGTCTTCTACCCATTTCAAAACCTTGCCTCGTCCGTCGTCATCGAAGTCGGTATCGATATCAGGCAGCGAGATACGGTCTGGGTTCAGGAAACGCTCAAACAGCAGGTCGTACTTCAGCGGGTCAATCTTCGTGATACCCAAGCAGTAAGCCACCACCGAGCCAGCCGCAGAACCACGTCCCGGACCGACCATCACGCCTAACTCGTCGCGAGCGCTATTGATAAAGTCCTGCACAATAAGGAAGTAGCCAGGGAAACCCATTGTCTTCATGATGTGCAACTCAAAGCGCACACGGTCATCAACTTCCTGAGGCAACGGCGTGCCATAACGACGGGCAGCGCCCTCATAAGCCAACTTAGCCAAATAGTCTGCCTCGAACTTGATGCGGTACAGCTTATCGTAGCCACCTAATTTCTTAATCTTCTTCTCGCCTTCCTCCTGTGGCAACTGATTTTCACCGTTCTCGTCACTGGTAAACTCTTTGAATAAGTCATCCTCAGAAAACTTCTGACGCCACTGTTCTTCCGTACCAAATTCCTCAGGAATGGGGAAGAAAGGCATGATGGGATCGTGGTCGATACTGTATATCTCTACCTTATCTAATATCTCAAGGGTATTCGACAGTGCTTCAGGCACATCACTGAACACGTCGTTCATCTCTTCGCGGGTCTTAAACCACTCCTGCTTGGAGTAAAGCATACGCGTTGGATCATCCAAATCCTTCGATGTAGCCAGACACAGCAGGTGGTCGTGGGCCTCAGCATTCTCCTGGTCAACAAAGTGGGCATCGTTGGTACAAACCAATTTGATGCCATATTCACGGGCCAGTTCTATCAACACTTTGTTAGCCTGCTCCTGCATCGGGAAGGTTTCGCGATTAGCACGAATGGTAGGGTCTTTCACCTCGTGGCGCTGCAACTCCAGGTAGTAGTCATCGCCAAATACACGCTTATGCCATTCGATAGCCTCACGGGCACCAGCGATGTCACCGTTCAATATCTTCTTGGGCACTTCGCCTGCAATACAGGCCGAACAGACAATCAATCCCTCATGGTATTTCTCCAAATCCTCGCGATCGGTACGTGGACGCATATAGAAACCATCCACCCACGAACGACTGACTAACTTAATCAGATTCTTATAACCCTGATAGTTCTTGGCCAGCACAATAAGGTGATAACCACCTTGGTGTTTCTTGTCGTCCTTCAACAGTTTCGAACCATAGCGCGACACGTACATCTCACAACCAAAGATAGGTTTGAAGGGTTCCAAACCTTCCTTTTTACGTCCTTTGTTGATACCACCTACATAATCATGGAATTCCTTAATACCGAACATGTCGCCGTGATCGGTAATGGCCATACCTCGCATACCGTTACCGACGGCTTTGTCTACGAGCCGTTTGATGCTCGACTGACCATCCAATATTGAGTAATATGTATGTACATGTAGATGTATGAAATCTTCCATATAAATGCTTCTTCTTTTCGTTTTTGAGGTGTAAAGATACTACGAAAAGGCGAAATAACCAAAAAAATTCATAATTATTAAGGGGTAATTCCAAAATTCTTCACATTTCACTTTTATCTTTTCACTTTTTTTTGTACCTTTGCATATCGAAACGTATAACTAGGTAACCTTTCATGGGAACAAGAATAAAGAAACTCAAGAAAATCAGAATACATCGCGAAGGCACCAGCGAGTTATGGTATAGTGGACTTGCCATATTTGCCTTCAATTTGGTTCTTTGGTTTGCCCTCGATGCTATTCATCCTATTGCCCGTCACATTGTGATGCCTTTCACCTGTGGCATTGGAGCCTTTATCTGGTTGTCAATGCTCAATTTCTACCGTTGTCCTATCCGTTATTTCAATGGCGATACGGAACATTTGGTGGTAGCACCTGCTGATGGCAAGATTGTGGTGGTGGAAGACGTGGAGGAACATACCTATTTCCACGACAAGCGACTCATGATATCTATCTTTATGAGTCCGCTCAATGTGCATGCCAACTGGTTCCCCGTCGATGGCAAGGTGAAGTTTGTAAAGCACTTCAACGGCAACTACCATAAGGCATGGTTGCCCAAGGCCAGCGAAGAGAACGAACATGCAGACATCATGATTGAGACTGCCGACGGTCAGGAAATTCTGGTACGTCAGATTGCCGGTGCTCTGGCGCGTCGTATTGTTACTTATGCCAAAGAAGGCGAAGAGTGCTATATTGACGAGCACTTAGGTTTTATCAAATTAGGCTCGCGTGTAGACGTGTACTTGCCGCTGACGGCTCGTGCCTGTGTCACGATGAATCAGCCAACTACTGGCGACCAAACAGTTATTGCCAAATTGGCATAATGTTTAATCTTTTAATCTTTAATGTTTAATGTTAAAGAAGCATATCCCCAATACGATAACTTGCTTGAATCTGATTTCAGGCTGCATAGCCACTTATTATGCATTTCAGGCAGACTACAGCATGGCACTGTTATTCATCGTAATCGGTGCTGTGTTCGATTTCTTCGACGGCATGAGCGCACGATTACTGCACGTCTCATCGCCTATCGGTAAGGAACTCGACTCATTGGCTGATTGCATTACCTTCGGCTTTGCACCATCAGCTATTGTGTTCAGTTTTCTGAATTCTCAATTGTCAATTGTCAATTTTCAATTCATGCCATACTTGGCATTCGTCATGGCAGCTTTTTCAGCTTTGCGACTGGCTAAGTTCAACCTCGACGAACGTCAGGCCTTAGGGTTCATCGGACTGCCCACACCAGCCAATGCATTGTTTTGGGGTTCGCTGGTTTGGAGTCTTGACTGGCAGAGATGGTTTGAGCCATACTTGCTTCCTGCTTTTTGGCTTTACGTCGTCTTAGTGCTCATTCCTATCAGCTGCTACCTGCTGGTGAGCGAGATTCCTATGTTCGCCCTGAAATTCAAGACGTGGGGCTGGAAGGGCAATGAGGTGAAATACATTTTCCTGATTACCTGCATCCCCATGCTGTTATTGTTAGGTGTAAGCGGACTGGCAGCCATCATTGCATGGTACGTCATACTATCGGTGATTCATGACAAATTCTATTAGGGAAATACGTAACTACTAATCATAAAAGATACTATGTTAAAAGGAATACTAGGTTTTGTGCTATTTATTTTTTTCGTTTTCGTATTCATTGTCATCCTAATAGGAGGGCGTATCTATAGTGCATTCCAGAAAGCAAAGAAAGCCGCCCAACAGGCAGCGGATCAACAGGAACAACAACGACGTACCGAAACGGGGAGACAGCGTCAGCAGTACAGCCAGCGTCAGCAGTCACATAGTGCCCAAAATGCCCATTCATCCCAGAACACCTATTCAGACCAAAGGGAAGAAGAATTCCAGCCAGAAGCACGTCGTACACAGACGGCCACAGGCGAGACAATTATAGACAATCGCCATCAAGAGCGCGAAAACAAGAAGATTTTCGACGACTCCGATGGCGAATATGTTGAATTTGAGGAGGCTTAATTATCATTGCAACGCCACACTCTGACCTTGGTCAGAGAATTATCCATTAGTTGTGTACTAACGTACCTATTTCCTCACCGTCCATTACTTTCTTCAAATTGCCTACTACGTCCATATTGAACACGTAGATGGGCAGGTTGTTGTCCTGACACATGCAGATAGCTGTCAGGTCCATTACCTTCAAGCCTCGTGCGAGTACCTCTTTATATGTAATAGCATCGAACTTGGTGGCTGTGGGGTCCTTCTCAGGATCAGCGGTATAGACGCCATCCACTCGTGTACCCTTCAGCATCACATCGGCCTCAATCTCAATACCTCGCAGGCTCGATCCTGTATCGGTGGTAAAGTAGGGTGAACCTGTACCAGCCGAGAAGATGCATACATAGCCAGACTCCATAGCCTCAATGGCCTTCCATTTAGTATAGAACTCGCCAATAGGCTCCATGCGGATAGCTGTCAGCACTTTGTTCTTTACACCGATAGCGCCCAAGGCTGACGACAAGGCCAACGAGTTAATGACTGTAGCACACATACCCATCTGGTCGCCTTTCACGCGGTCAAAGCCCTTCTGCGAGCCACTCAGCCCACGGAAGATGTTACCACCACCGATGACAATGCCAATCTGCACACCCATCTCGCTCACTTCCTTAATCTGGCGTGCATAGTCGCTCAAACGCTCAGGATCGATACCATACCCCTGCTTGCCCATCAGACTCTCGCCTGAAAGTTTCAATAGAATTCTCTTAAATCTTGCCATAATCCTTTTAATTTTTAACGACAACTATAACAACTATGGACAACAGATACAGGTTGTTTGGGTTGTCTTGGTTGTCTTCTATTATTACTCTATATGATAAAACTTACTTCCTTAAAGGCATAAAGGCGTTCCTGACCGTCCTTATCCACGAGCAAAAGCCTTCCATCAGGCAAAACATCCGTCAGCGTTGCAGTAAAACAACTTGTTTTATCCTCGTAGATGGCATACTTTCCTTTCCTAAAGAGCATACTTTTGTAGGTAAAACGAGTTGTTTTACTGTGACGAGTGACGTCGAAAGCATGAAGGAAAGCCTGTAGCAACTCCTCAAGGTCAGTTTCTTTGCCTGTTAACTGTCGTATGGAAACGGGATTGGGCGCGTCGCTTTTAAACACTGTTTGATTGACATTCAATCCAATACCAATGATACTTTCCTTGATAGTATTACCCTGCAACCGGTTCTCTATCAGTATGCCGCAGATTTTCTTGTCGCCCACATAAATGTCGTTAGGCCATTTGATCTCTACCCTATTATTTATATATGCCTGAAGCGTCTGACATAATGCCACTGAGACAGCCTCCGTAATTCGGAATTGCTCATTAGCAGCAATGTCGGTGGGATAGATTAGCATCGAGAACAACAAGTTCTTGCCCCGTTCGCTCTCCCATGTATTCGTGCCGCAGCCACGACCAGCCGTCTGGTAGTCTGCCACGACGACCAACGCATCAGGAACACCGTCGCAATGATCCTTCAGCCACTGATTCGTCGACTCAGTCTCGTCAATATGAATGATTTTCCAGTTCACGTTGCAAAGATAACAAATAATTCCTAATTCCTAATTCCTAATTCCTAATTTTTTCGTACTTTTGCAACATGGAACAAGAAAAAAAAGACGAAATGTACATGCGACGTGCTTTGCAAGAAGCACAAGCCGCCTACGAAGAGGGCGAGATACCCATTGGTGCCGTCATCGTATGTAAGGACCGCATCATAGCACGTACCCACAACCTGACAGAGACACTGAATGACGTGACGGCTCATGCAGAAATGCAAGCTATCACGATGGCTGCCAACGAATTAGGTGGCAAATACCTAACCGACTGCACGCTCTACGTCACGGTAGAGCCCTGTACAATGTGTGCCGGAGCTCTCGGCTGGAGCCAGATTCCCCGCATTGTCTATGGCTGTCGTGACGAAAAACGCGGTTTTTCGGTTTACGCTCCTCATACCCTGCATCCCAAATGCACCGTCACAGGTGGAGTCCTCGAAGACGAATGCCGCGAATTGATGCAGCAGTTCTTCAAGGACAAGAGATAACCTCTGCCGTATCTCAAACAGCGTATCTGTTCATATCATAAATATGATTATCAAACTTTTGATAATTATAATTTTGATAATTGCAGGATTTTGTTTATGAACACACCGAAAGGGGAACACTGTATAGCTGATATGATAGATGATGCCATTGAGTTCATCATCAATCTAAACGCAGAGCATTATGAAATGCTCTTTAGCCAGATGTCAGAAAAGCAACGTATCACTTTCTTAGCGATAGCACAGGAGGGACGGGCAAGAAACATATCCAGTGGTCAGTTTGTACGTAAACATCGCCTTGTATCTTCAAGTTCTGCAGTCTCAGCCGTCAGGGGATTGATGGAAAAAGATTTCATTACATGCGAGCATAACGAGTATTATGTTTACGACTACTTCTTTCCTATTTGGATGAAGAAGAAGGGATATATTGTCTGATAGTGCGGAAGTATTTGGAAATAAAGCGGGAGTATTTGAAATTAATATCGGAGTATTTTTCAATAAGGACCACTTAATTTTCAATAAAGGCATCTTATTTTGCAATAAAGCCATATGCGATAAGCAAGCAGCCCACCCGCTTATCGCTCGAAGGCGACGAGCGATAAGCAGAAAAGCCACGAGGAGTTCACTCGCGGGCCACGAGCGATAAGCAAGCAAGGCGCGAGCGATAAGCAAGCAAGGCACGAGCGATAACCTAAAAAGACAGGGCAAAAAAAGAAATCGGGAGGCAAGCCCTGTGGCTGCCTCCCGTTTTTGTTATCTGCTTAAATGCTATTACTCAGGATCAAACTCTTCCCAGCCATAACCTAAGCTACCAGCCGATACAAAGAGCTGAAGGGCAAGAACGACCACACCCTTATAATTGTCTGTATACATGAAGCAACCATAGTCAGGATCGAAAGCGAAACTGTCATCATCCTGCCAGTAGCCAAGGTCACGTACGCTGACAGTACCATAAGAACTGAAAGTGAACGGAGTGGTTTGGGCCTCAACGCGGAAGAACTGAAGCTTGTCATACTGGTCTTCACCTGTCTTGTCAGTCAGACGCAGCAAGAGTGATGAACCGAAGCCATACAAGTTCTTAAAGCGATAGAGCGTAGGATCAGATTCAAGATTCTGGAACAGAACACCAGTCTTTTTCTCCTCAACACCCAAGCGCTGCTGAGACTTCTCACAGAAGTTATAGGTACCCGTAGCGACATCCATCCAGTTCGGACCACTGAACATAATCTTCGAAGACGTCTTCTGCCCAGCACCTACGGCAACAGCCGTAATGGTGTAATCACCCTTCATGCCAGTTGCAATCACGTCGGCATATTTACCGCTATTTTGCTGGTCGGCCACCAATTTGACTTCTGTTCCGTTGGTAACGACATATTCAGCATACTCAGCATCACTCATGGCACGAGCCTCCTTGTCGGCAGTTTTCTCTGCCAGATAATAGACATTCTCAGTCTGTTGGTTGACAGCCAAACGAAGTGCCAGATCGTTATCAGCGTCGTATGGCTCTTGGACAGTCGACTGATAAATGGCAACATGCGGAGCACCGTCGCCACCAGGGGCTACGCCCTGCTCGTCCTCCTTACAAGCCGTAAAAGCGAGCAAGGTGAAGAGAGCAATCATTGAACTTTCAAAATATCTTTTCATATTCGTATGTTCTTTTTGATGTTTATTATTTCCAAAATAGTATTCTCGTAGAATTTAGAAACCAAACTTCGGTGAGTTACCCTTAGGAGCAATCGGCGTGGGATTGTTGGTACAAGCCGGATTGTTGTTGGTTTCACTCTGTACAATACAAAGGTTCATCCAGTCAGGAGTCTTCTCCGAGTTCCACTGATAGTTGTCAACGTGATTAGTTCCCTCATAAGAACGGATGATACCCTTCTGCAGACGCTTAATGTCGAAGGTTGCGAAGCCCTCGCCCCACAGCTCTACACGACGCTGCCACCATACCTCATTCTGGAATTCAGAGGTAGAATTGTTATAGTAAGCCTCATTATGGTGACCATATTCATAGTTGGCATCACGAGTCTTTCCAAATGCTTCGAGCAAGGCTTTGCCACGAGCCACATCCTGCATACCAGCAGCCTCAGCCTCAATCAGCTTCATTTCCTCGACACGCATCAAGGGAACTGCAACGGTGAAGGCCTCATACTGATTGTCGTGAATACCATCCTTCGGACGGAACTTCAAAGGCATGCAACCCACGGACTCACGGGCAGAAACGGCATAACCCGTATTATACACACCCAGAGGATCGTCTGTATATGGACTCAGGGCAGTAGTAATAGCGGCTGCACCTTCGGCAGTCTTGGGATTAGCGTTGCCAATAGCGTCATCGACAGCAGGATCTATCCAGCACATACGACGGAAGTCTGTAGCAGGAATAGTGCTGAAGAGATGGGCATCGATACGCTTCGGACCTACATAGTTAGCAGAATAGCCACACTCAGAAGCACTTACCTCGATAATCATCTGTGAACCCCAGCTTGAGTCAGCATCGTTATCAGTGATATTGGGGTCGGTAGAACGGAATGTCAAACCGAACATCCAAGCTTCATTTGGCTTGTTGAAGCCATCTTTCTGGGACAGATACTGCTCCTGGGTCATCATGGTATAACCCTCCATGGCCTGCTTGGCATACTTCTCGGCATTAGCCCAATCCTCCATTGTCAGGTAGGCACGAGCCTTAAGGCCATAAACCACGCTCACGTCAGGAGTATAGACATTATCACGTTTGTAGTCAGCTAACAATGTCTCAGCCTTATCCAAGTCGGCAAGGATAAAAGCCCACATAGCCTCATTGGTGGCACGGGGGTTGGCGGGTTCAGAAGTCGACTCTGTCACGATGGGCACAGTCTCAGCCTCTTTGTTCTTGGCATAGGTCTCAGGAGCATACATACGAGCCAGGTCCATGTAGAACATAGCACGCATAGCGTAGGCGATACCTGCCCCTGACTTCTTATCATCAGCAGGTTCAGCGCCAGCCAGCGAGATAACGATGTTACAGTTCTTGATCCACTTGTAATAGTAACGCCAAGGCAACTGGCAGACGGCATACGTCGGGCCTAGGCCTGTACCGCAAGTGTACCATGTCGTATACCATTCAGAACCACTCGATTCTGCGGCCATATCCATACCCATCACGTCGCGCTGCAAGAAGAACGAGGGATAACCAAAGTCCCAGGGATAGTTGCTGCTGCCACCGTATGTGAACTGGCCATTGAGCGAACTGGTGATTGACGATACAAAACTATCAAACGAACCAGGGGCATTCGCTGCCTGTTCAGCTGTTACGTAGCTTGTCTGAGGGTCAATCTCCTTGATACAGCTGGTAGTGGCCAGTGTCAGAACGGCCATAGCAGCTGCCATGTATGACTTATATATTGTCTTCATAATCTTTCTTTATTTCTACTTGTTTCTTCATTTCTTTAGAATGACACCTGAATACCACCCATAATGGTACGCATCAGAGAGTAAGGAGTCAACGACTCGGTAGCACCGTAGTCATAACGTGGGTCAAGACCCTTGCGAGCACTCCAGAAACAGAGGTTCTCACCCGTTACATATACACGAACCTTGTCTAACGACAATTTAGAAGTAAGCTGCTTTGGCAGTGTATAACCCACTGCAAACGACTGGAAGTTCAGGTAAGCTGCAGAAGCCAGGAAACGGTCGCTGGTAGTTGCAGTGTACTTGTCACCATAGAAGAAGCGAGGAATATCGCTGCTGGTGCTATTAGGAGTCCATGACTTGAGCAGGTCAACATGGAAGGCGGAACCTGCATCGCCATCGTTTTCCCAGTTCTGCATCAAACCAGCATACTGTGTATCGTAAATCTTGCCACCAATCTGGAAGTCGAAGTTCAGCGATACGTCGAATCCGTAAGCCTTCAGCATTGTGCCGAATCCACCGTATGCCTTAGGCAGCATCGACTCGCCGGCATAACGTGTTGCCTCACCGATATTCGTGGTTGTACCAGACTTCTTGCTACCAGCCTTGGCTGTATTGTTGGTGATGGGGTTACCGTTTTCATCGAGTTTACCACCTGCTGGCGACAAATCCTCGTCGTACCAGTAGAGAGCCTCACCCTTATCATTCACACCTGCATACGAATAGGTGAAGGGGCAATAGAGTGAACCACCCTCTTCGTACCACATCTGTACTGAACCGTTGTTGGCACCGCTGCTGACAGGAATCCAAGTCTCAGCAAAACCGCCATTTACTTTAATCTTATTCTCAGGGAGCTTCAGAATCTTCTCCTTGTTGTGTGTAATGTTGAAGTTGACATTCCAAGTAATATTCTTGTTACGGATAATGTCACCGCTCAATGTCAGCTCAACACCCTGACTGCGCTTGTCGCCAATGTTGGCATAGTAACCTGTAGCACCAAAGCTCTCAGGAACAGAGAACCAGAACAACAGGTCGGTGGTCTTCTTGTTGTAATACTCAATGCTACCGATAAGGCGGCTCTTGAACAGCTCAAAGTCAACACCGATATTCAGAGCAGTCGTAGTCTCCCAGGTGATGTCTTTGTTACCAATACGCTGGAACGAAGGTGTCATGGAAGTTGTCGTAGAGGCAGAAAGCTTATAGATGTCAGTGTAAGACCAAGAGAATGGCAGACCATCGTTACCCGTCTGTCCTAATGAAACCTTCAACTTCAACTGGTTTACCCAGTCAGCCTTGAAGAAGTTCTCCTTGTTGATGAGCCAGCCGGCACCAACGCTCCAGAAGGAACCCCAACGGTTGTCCTTAGCAAAGCGGCTGGAAGCATCGCGGCGGAACGAAGCATCAGCAAAATACTTCTCGTCAAAGTTATAGAGCAAACGGCCAAAGTAACCTTCTACGTTATACTCTGAAGTATAAGAACTTGACTTGTACTGATTGTTGGCAGCAGCATTGATTTCTTTTACGGCAGGGGTGAACAATCCCTGAGCCGTAGCCGACAGATAGGTAGTCTTCGAATCATACCACTCATGACCGAGGATAGCCTGAACAGAGTGAAGGCCGAACAGTTTATTAAAGTTCAGAGTCTGAACATGGTTCTGACGGTAAGAGTCGTTTTGAGTCTTGCCAATCTCACCATTTACACTAACCTTCGGACCATAAAGTTGGCTCTCGTAGTCAGAATCGTTGGTATGTCCCCAAGTAATAGTGCTCGTAGCATTGAAACGCAGCCAATCGGTGAAGCGAATATCTGCCATTGCAGTAGCGTTCAACTGGTTAAACTGGCTGTTGACGTCATTGTAAAGGTTGGATCCGAGGGGGTTACCAGTCTGCAAGAAAGCACGGGCATTGGGATAGTCCGTACCAGGACGTCCATAGTCATACTGAGGATTGCCGTTGGCATCAGTACGGATGACAGGATTGCCGTTGGCATCCAGCACACGTACATAGATAGGATAGATAGGAGCAATACGAGTCGTATAGTAGCTCAAGTTAGTAGAGCCAAGCTGATACTCGTCATTGTTTGGATTGCTGACAGTCTTGCTGTTCACATAGCCAACGTTAACACCTACGTGGAGCCAATTGGTGAGGTCATAGTTGGCTTTCATACGGGCATTGAAGCGCTTGTAGCTTGAATTATCGATGATACCATCCTCATCCAAGTAGCCTGCAGAAATATAATAGTCGCTCTTATCCGTACCACCACTCAAATTCACTTCATACTCCTGACGGAAACCAGTCTTGTAAGCAGCATCCGTCCAGTCATCGGGCTGATACCAATAGGTTTCACCACTCTTGGCTTTCTGAGCATAACCCAAGGTAGCATTAGGATTCAGCTTGCCATCCATGCCGATGAGCTGCTCGCCATCGGGTACGG
>JAEEGI010017933.1_pt1 | contig 14446 bp, 17 predicted proteins | sample 8958751 | NCBI WGS metagenome assembly JAEEGI01 (sample SAMN16246545, study PRJNA631951) | gut metagenome | biome: gut microbiome; feature: rumen; material: KS-attached | host: Bos | place: Iran: Karaj | collected 2018-10
AAATACCAAGGGAGGTGGGGTGGGGCGTACCACATCCGCCCGCCGTTCGCCGCTCCGGTCCGGGCCGTGGCGGTCGTGACGGCGTGGGCATGCTTGTCCGGATGCGTGGGCAATTTTGTCCACATCGCCGAGGGCAACAGAAAAGAGCCGGGAGGTGGGTCCGACTCTTCTCTGCTGGAGATTTTCAATTCAATGCCCCTCCGCCTGTAGGGAGAGGTACAAGCAAGCTTTAGATGATCAGATTGCCGTCTACCTTTGCCTTGTTAGGCAGCTTGTAGGCATCTGTAAATTGGATAATATCAGGGCTATACTTCTGCCTATACTTGAGCAGCTTTGTGATGTCGTTGGTCCATACAGCGAGCCATAGCTTGGTGCATTCCAGGCTCTGGACGTCGAGCCGGTGTTCAAGCCAATCGGGATTGGTGTAAATGCCCATCTCGATGCCGTTCTTCTTGGCCTCCAGCAGCCAGGTGTTCACGATGTCCGTGAGAGCCGTCCTGCTGAGGTTTTTGAGGCACTTGTCCTCTACGTCGAGCCAATACCCCACTTCTGCCTTACAGGGCTTTACAGCCGCGTAGAAGGCCCGTGCTTCGTCTCTTGCCTTCTCGGCGGTAGTTGCATAGGTGTAGGCGTAAAAGCCGGTTTTGAGCGGCAGCGTTTGATTGTAGTGCGTCATATAAGCAGGGTCCTTCTTGGTGCCGTCCGTGGCCTTTATTATCACGAAGTCGCAGACGTCCCAGATCTCCCTGTAGTTGACGTCGTCGTCCCAGTGGGACAGATCTATTCCGAACATGTTGCCGCCTCCTTAAGTAATAGTAAACACACTGACCGCTTGTCCTATGCTCCCGGCTGATGTTGTCGTTTTGGAATACCCATAACTGAAGTCAGGGATATCGGACCTCGGTCTGTTATTGGCTAATATGCTCTCCGGATTATCTCCGATTACGGTAAAAACGTAAACTTGCGGTCCGGACGCCACTCCGGCAACAATAAATTTACCGTTAGGAGACCACCTGCATACATTTCCGTTGCCGCTCGGAATAGTTCTTGGACCGGTGATGAGCGCCGGAGGGCTCAGCGTCGCATCGTAAATTGTTGTAGTTGGCGAATTTTCTTTAGCTATAAATAACCTCGCCCCATCCGGCGACCATGCGCAACCATGCGATGTGAAGACATTTGTGCCCGATACATTAAACCGAGTGTACGGTATGCTTGACGTGTCGTAAATACTTAAAAACCTTGTCGTTCCGCTAACGACACATAGACGGTTTGTGGTAGGCGACCATGCGCAGTCATATGCGCTTCCGCCCGGTAGTGTAGAGGGGTTGGCGATTTTACTATATGGAGATACCGTAGTATCATATATCGTGATAAAAGGGGATGTATTATGCGCTACAGCCAGCTTATTCCCATCCGGCGACCAGTCGCATGCATTTCCTTGCCCTGTCGGCAAGGTGTCTGGGTTTGCTATTTTGGTATAAGGCGTCGTTGTGGTATCATAAATCGTGATAAAAGGGGAGGTGCTATGTGGAACGGCAAGCCGTGTCCCATCCGGGGACCATTTCAGTCTATATGCATAGCTTGGTGGAAGCACATCGGGATCTGCGAGTTTAGTATATGGTGTAGTTGTCGTGTCGTAAATTTCAAGATATGGAGCAGAGCCGGATCTGCCTACAGCAAGTCTTGTGCCATCCGGTGACCATGAAACGCCCCGGCAGTTGGTAGGAGTTGTAGCAAATATTCCTGTTATTCTTCGAAGCTGTTCTCCTGTTGCGTCGTATATTTGCAGCGCGTTCGATGATCCGCCCCATGCTACGGCTACTTTGCTCGAGTCTTTTGTCCATGCAATGTCGGTCGGAGCTGCGCTCGAAATATAGCTGTTTGGGTCAAACGTTTTACTATATTTTTCAGTTATAAGATAGCAAGTATCCCCGGATGAGATGTTTTCTCTTGCTTTGACGGCTGAAAGGGTTGTGCTGCCGTTTATGCTCGCGCCGGTCGGTATGCTGCCTATCTCAGATATAAACTCGCTCGGGAAGAGCAGCGGATCCTGTCCTTGGCTTTTGGCTCGGATCGCGTCGGCTATGTCTCCCAGATCGCTGTTGAGCTGCGTTGCGTTTACAATTTCATAAATGTCCGGCATTAGTAAGTACCTCCTGACCATTCTGTCATTGTTATAGCTGCCCAGTGTCCGCTGGAGTCAACGACGGCGAACTTGCCGGCGTCTGCTATGGTAACGGCCGGCATTCCGGCGCCTTTAAGGTTTACGACGCGAGTAAGCAGCCATGCGGTGTCGCTCAAGACAAGGTTGAGAGCTTGCCAGAGATCTCCCTCGGTGATCGTCTCGCCGTCGCTGGTGTATGTGCTGGTGCTCAGATAATAGTCATTGGCTTTCATCGTGGGCACGTCGGTAACGTCTATAATATAGGCGCCGCCGCTGCCGCCGGTGTGATATACGTCGGTGCCGTTGAAGATCGTGGCGCCGTCAACACCATTTTGCCCATCTGCCCCCGGACTGCCCGGACTCCCGGCGCTGCCTTGAGGGCCGCGGACGTTGCAGACGTAGTCGAGATCTGCGGTGCTGACTCCGACGCTGGTGCAGACGAAGACGTCGCCCTCGTAGAAGTCGTGGCCGCTGTCGGTGTAGTCCGAAGCTACCAAGTAGTAGTCGTCCACGCGGATGTCGGGGACGTCGCTCAGAGCGACTTCGACTTGGAGCCCGAGCGCGTCGTAGGTGAGATCTGATCCGTTATAGAGTATGCTGCCGGCGTCGCCCTTGCTGCCCTTCAGAGTGCAAAGAAGGCCCATTGAGGCGCCGGCGACGATGACGTTGGTGACTATGAAGACGTCGCCCTCGGTGAAGTCGTGGCCGCCGTCTGTATAATCCGTCGAGATTAGGTAAAGATCCCCGATTTTCGGCGTAAAACCGGCAGGCCAGTCAGAAGAGCTCCAGCTGTAGCTTCCGCTGCTGTAGGCTATATCGTCGCCTTCTACCCAAGTATTGCCCCGGGCGCCGGTATTACCGATTGGCCCTTGGACACCTTGGGGCCCCATGATGTTGTATCTGTATACGACACCGGCGCCGGCTGCGGTGGCAGCAGTTACGACGAAGACGTCGCCCTGTTCGGAGAAGATCAGATCCCCGACTTTCCAGCCTCTGCTCTCCGGGTCGTATATGCTTGCGGCGTAGATGAAGCTCGTGCTGCTGGTGGTCGCCTGTGACGTCAGAAGCACGTTATAGCCGTTCGTGCCGTTCGTGCCGGCAGGACCGGCAAGCGGCATGGTCCCCAGCTCTATCCAGTTGCCGTTGAGGGCGACGTAGTAGTCATAGGGAGCCCCCGTGCCTATAGCGAACGTGGTGCCGTTTGAATAAGTGGATGCCGGAGCGAGTGAGGCGACGTCGGGAGCCGTGCCGGCGATGTTCTTGACGATGTCGGTGGCGCGGTTGATCATCAGAGTCAGCCATGCCACTTGCTCCTGCAGATTGCGGAAGCGCTGATTGGCAATTTCGATCATTTTTCTGTCTCCTTTTCTGACTCGTGCAGCTGCGTCAGGATGTCCTTCAGCTTCTTCGGAATGGGCAGCCCGCAGCGTGCGGAATTTTCAAGAAGGCTTACGCCTTCGTTGGCAAGGTAAAAGATAATTGTGGCGGTGCGGAACGCGGAACCGGTCTGGATCAGGCGAACGTCAACGATGTTGGCGATTCCCACTATGAGAAACATCAGCACCTTTTTGGCGATCCCTTTGAAGCCGACGCGGCTGTTGAGCTTTTTCTTTATAATGGCAGCCAGGACGCCGGTCGCGTAGTCAACGGCTGCAAAGACGATGAGCGCGATGAGCAAGTTGTCGAGCCCTCCCCAAAAGAAGGCGAGGGCGCCGCCGATAGCTGCGATGGCTGCCTGGATCCCTCTCCAGATCTTTTCCATTTTAGAAGCCCTCCGGGTATAGCATGGGAAGCTCAGGAGCGACGACGGTGAGGAACAGCTTGCGGAATTGCTCCAGGAAGAAGCCGGTCACATCATCTTCCAGCATGCCCCATTGAAGCCCCAGGGCCTCAATTTTCGATTTTTTATAGTTGGAAGTGTTCTGGTCGTCTATCTTCTCCAATTCCGTAAGCGTGCCTGTTGAGGGCTCCGTGGAGGGGTTGTAGGCGTGGTTATATATCACCTTGCCGCCGGCTTGCAAGTCGTCGGTGGTGAGCGCTCTGATGTCAGCTTGTAGCTTCAGCTTCTTTGCCCAGGTCGGTGCGAATTGGAAGATCTTCGCCCAGAGGCGATATTTCCATTGCTCGACGTCGGAGCCGGCGATGGTGCTGTTGCCGTATCTCGCGTAAAGCAGATAGTAAATATTATGGCTTTCCGCGCTGGTCTTGAGCCCTACCATAGTGCCGAGCGGCAGCTGGCAAGCTTCCCACTCTGATTCCCATGTGGCGATGTCCGGAAAAATGTCATCGAATTTGACGTTACGCTGGCAGCCATACATTTCAAGGGTGAAAGGGTTAGGCATCTTCTTCTCCCTCCTCTTCTTCGTTTTCTTCGGTGTCGGTCTCCGGCATTACCTGCTGCATCTGCATCAGCGCCGGGTCTTCTGTGATTTCCACATACATCTGCGTGCCGAATACGCTGTTGGCTATGTCGCAGAATTCCAGGCGGCGCTCAAGGCCGTCTATAAGGACGTGCGACGTGGAGCTGTTCTGCATCTCCTGCTCGCCTTCCAGCATGTGGGCGCGCTTCAGGAAGAGACCGCCGTTGCTGAGTCCGTGCGTGCTGAGCCGGTAGTTGTCGAGCGCTTGCATGGCGAGAAGGAATTCTTCAGCCTTAGCGGTCGGTCCGTTCGTTAGCTGCTGGAATTCCTGGGAGCCGATGATGGGTATCCATTTGTCGCCGTTCAGAGCGGCTTGCTGCATGAGGGCGCTCTGCATATAGACGTTGCTGGAGTCGTTCTCGTTGTCCACTCGCATGCCTTCGATGCCGGTGGAGTTGATCAGAGCGGTCCGCATGAACGGTATGCACTCAGCCATGGCACAGATGGTCATCTCCGAGAGCTGCACGCGGGGCAGCCCGGTCTGGCTGATCTGCTTGGTGTAGTCGCAGAGCAGCACGGCGCCGTTGAGATAATGCTCAAGATCCACTTCCTCAGGAAGCAGCACATCATAGATGGGCTTGCGTTCAAGGGTGGTGAGCCAATCCGTGGATCTGGCGCCTTTTATCTCGGATCTGCCGAAAAACGGCAGCGGTCCGATGCCGAGATAGCGGCCGTATTCGTCAATTTCTCCCTTCAGGCAATACGGCAGGAAGTAGAAGCGGTCGAGCTCTTCGATATAAAAGAGGGCGCCCTGGTAGCGGTAGTAGAGGATCCTCTCCAGCGTGTTGGCGTCAATGCCGTTCGGCAAGTTATACCAGGTATATCTTCCGGTCGCGTCCTGCTCGTCAATAATACGCAGCTGCGCCTTCGCGGAGGCGTAAAGGGTCTTTGTCCAATCAGGGAAGCCGGCGACGGCCTTTTTGTCGGCTTCCAGCAAGCCGGTGGCTATAAGGGTCTGGTAGTCGGGGTATCTTGCCGGCATTATTCGACGCCTCCTTCCTTCTCAAGCTGGCGCCGGATCTGGCGCTCTTCGCTCTTTATCTTGCGGACGTCCTTGCGTGCCGCCGCCTTCATTTCCCGCAGCTGAGCCAGGCGGTCGGCGCTGGTGCTCTTGGCGGCGATGATCTGCTGCTGCTTCGCCTGGACGCGGCCGGCTGCGATGGCGCCGGCTGTCATGTTTCCATTGGCAATAACCTGGGCGGCGGGGTTTGTCGCAGCCTCAGATGCCTCTTTTTTCGTTTTTTGCTCGGGGGCGGTCGATTCCTTTGCCGCGGGGGCTTTCTTTTCTTCCCCGGTCTCAGGCTCTGCCTCCGGCGTCTTTAAGAGTGTGCCGGCCCGGAGAAGCGTCTGCTCGACGGATCCGAGCGCGGAGTTTACGCTGCTTTGGATGCTCATGGTCTTCCCTCCTATGTGATGTAGATCCCGCGGGCGAGCTCATCGGCGACGAGCTGCGACATTTCCGCGTCATGTTCCAGGCCGGTGATCCTTATCAGGCGGCCGCGGATGAACGTCTGCGACGGTCCTATATATTGCTTGACGGTGCCGATGGCGCCGACGGTCATGCCGGAATATTGCAGCTGTAGATTGAGCACGGCCACTTCGCGGGACGTGGCACTGTATATCTCGTAAAACGGCCAGATCTTATTATTGCCCACAAGCGCGGACATCTTGGTGATAGTGGTCGGCCGTGCCTGGATGTTGCCCAGGTTGTAGTTGAACATATCGAAGGCAGCGCTGCGCTGGTCCGCTCTGAGCCGGTTGTTGTTACTTATATCCAGCATGCCTCCGACGGCTGACGTTATGCCGCCGGCAAGTCCTCCGGCGATCATGCCGGGAATGCCTCCGGCAGCTCCGGCCATCGAGCCGGATTCAGCTGCGCTCAGGATCCCGGCGCCTACGCTGAATTTTTCATTGATCCGCTGCACATCGTGCTGAAGGTCCATGGTCTGGATCTGACGGTCAAACATAAGCTGATAGTTTTTGTTGTTGATCTGGTACTCGGTCCAGGCGTCGTTTACTATGTCCACGGAGTAGTCGCCGCCGCAGATCAAGCCGCGGCCGTCCGGGAAGTATTGCCCATAAATGCCGCCCCATATCGGGGTGATCTGTAGATGGGGCTGATACGGCCTATATGTGCATGTTATAGCGAAAGCGCTAACGCCGTTGTTTTTTGCGATGCTAAAGTCGAAGCTTGCGGAGTAGTTAGGCGCATTGAGTCGGCAAAAGCGAGTTTCATTATCCACTTTTTTGCTCGGCAGCGCTGCGATGCTGTGGCTGAGCCGGAAGCTGAAGGTCTGCGGTGCGCCCCAATATATGAAGCTCTTCGGATCATTGTTTCCGTCAACGAGCCATGTTATGCTCTTTGTGTCCACGTCGTCCAGCATTATGACTCCGGTCGGATGCACAAGATATTGGTCCGGAAAGTAGGGAAGCAGCTGAACGTCCAGCACATGCGTGCCGACGGTAGCGATTAGGCTTTGCACAAACGGAATAGAATAGGCGCCGCTTGCAGTCGCGGTCTGACCGTCATCAAATTCGCAGTCATAATATGGCATGACAAACATGTAATATGGCGAGGAAGATGATCTCGGAATTGTGTCCTGTATGTCTGCCGTGAGGGAGTCTGTAATGTCCTGCCAAACAGCAGTATACCGGAAAAGCTCGTAGCGCACGCTGGTGGCATTCATGCCTTGAACAACATTGTCTATAATGCCGGCATCTCCTGCGGCGTTCATAAAGTTAAGCATGTAGCCATAGCATGTCGGATATGTTGCATTTGTGACGGTAGCAATGTTAAGCTGCATTTGCGTCCGCATGCTGAGCCTGTAATAATTATATACGCCCGGCGTGCCGGAGTCTACGCGAACGATCTTACCATCCGCCGCGACGAGATTATTGTAATTCGTGGCGCTATAGCTCTTGTCGCTATTTACAAGCCCGGAAAGGTACTCGTCATCTGTAGCATAAACGGCAGCGGCATTTTGGAAGATCTGCTCATTGCTGCATATCATCACATAAGATGTCGCCGTGTTTTGGATGTAGGTCTGATCTGCTGACATAACAAGCTGCCGGTTGGTGTTTGCGGTATTTTTGAAACCGACGAGAAACTCGGTATTCTGTGCTTTCCCTCCGTGCCAGACAGCTGACAAGTCGGAGCCCGGGTATGCTGTCAGCAGCGCGGCTGTGCTGCTGAAGCTCTCACTCCAGGCCGGTGTCGAGGCGTTGATGTTGATCTGGTGATGAGTTACGCCCTCGAAGAGCTTATAATCGCAGTAGCCGACGATCCACGCGCAGTTGGTGGCGTCCTTCAGGAGAGTCTCCGACGTCTTGATCTGATTGTATGTGTTGCCCTCAGGATTGAAGATCAGCGGATCCGTGTCTGCGACGTATCCCTTCTCGCAGAATATCGTAGCATCTTTGACGATGCTCTTATAATCCGCAAAGACGTCGCGGCGAAGCCTAAGGTTATACTGGCCGCCGCGGAGCCGGCGGCTTTCCAGGATAAACCAGCGGGACGTGAGCGTCTCGGTGCCGCCCACTACGTCCGTGACTATGAGATAGTCGGGATTGATCGCCTCGCTGAAGTTAAGGATCTGATCGGTGTAGCAGCTGTCGTTAGGCTTAAAATCTATTTTGTCGGCGCTGTATATAGCTTGGCTTTTGTAGCTGCTGAGCGTCGTTGTTTTCACGATTCGGTTGTAGTAGTTGTTGTAGTTGAGCAGGTAGATCTTGCTCATGGCGGGGCCTCCTTTATAGGGAAGTAGCCGGGGCCGTAGAAAGGACAAGCCGGCCCCGGCTTATGGCTATTATATCTCGTTGACCGTGATGAACGGATAATTGGCCAGATGTTCGGGTTTTGCAAACATCCAGGTCAGGTATCTGTTGGTCGAGAGATTTTTCGGATTCCAGAATTCGGTGGAAGTCTCGAAGCTGGAGAGATAGCGGACGCCGTTCTTGTGCATGATCTTGCAGATGATGGTGGCGTCTTCCGTGTATGCGTGCACGGTGGAGTAGACGGTGAACGTGTAGGTGCGGCCGTTATAGGTCGTGTTCCACGCTGCCGTGGTGAGCGCGGTGGAGCCGGTGACGATGGGCGTGCCGGCAGGGAGAAGATCGCCGGGGAAGACGTTCTTCAGCACGGTGCCGGTAGCGCTGTAGTTGCCGGTGGCGGTGGTACGGATCTTATACTCGCCCATGGCTCTGTGGGTCGAGCCGTCTGCGGTGGCAGATGCAGCCACAGGGGTGCCGAAGTAGCGAGCGGGGAGCACTCTGCCGGACTTGAGCAGATCTTCCTTGTGGTAGATCGTGGGCAGGTCGGTGTAGAGGATCTTGTTGTAGAAAAGGCTGTTCCATACAATTTCAAGATCGCCCTCGTTGTAGGCTTTGACGAAGCCGTAGTCATTGTAGTCTCTTGTGGAGTCCTTGATCCTGACGAGAAGATCTGCAATGCCCTGGGCAATGGTCTGAGCTTCCAGACGGTTAGCTTCCTCGCCGGTGGCAGAGCCGACGGCGGTGGTGACGTCGATGTCGTGATCCTGGTCGCCGATGCTGGTGACGTTGGTGCCTACAAAGACGTCAACGAGGCGCTGCTCGTAAAGCTTCTTGGTGTTGCTTACCTGAGCCTGTACGACGCTGTTGAAGGCGTCGAAGGCTTCAAGGAGAGACCATGCGCGCTTGCTGAGATATTGCTCGGAATACAAACCGATTTGTCTTTTTTCCGAGACGACGATTTCCTGCTGAACAGGGGCGACGGTGAGCTCGGGAGCCAGGATGTTGGTGTCCGAAGGATCCCACTCGCGGCTCATGAGGACGTCCATGTCGGTAAAGACGGATTTGTCGTGATACATGCCGCCGTCGCTGCGGAATTTATTGGCCAGGCTGTCGTCGAGAGCGTCCAGGCCGTCCGCGAAGGTGGTGATGAGTCTATAAGCGTTGAAAAGGCCGTTATAAAACTCGTTGGTGTTGAGGGTGCCGGTAAAGGCTGTAGGCATAATATTTCTCCTTTAGGTGTTTATTTAACATCCCTCAGAGCGTTGCCTATGATGGCGACGGCTACCTCGTTGGAGCCCTCGCTTTGGTCGCGTGCCTTTTCAAGCAAGGCGCGGACTCTTTCAGCTGAGCGGATCATTGACTCGTCAATGTCGCCCTGCGACGGCAGGAAGATGGACCGGTGTCCTTTTTCCGTCTCGTAGTCGTCAACGGTGAGCAGGGCATCAATATGCTCCAGAGGCGTGTGCACCTCTTTCTGAGCTATGGCCTTGACGGCAGCGTTGAAGTCGGCTTCGTGATCGGCTTCCGGCTCGGGGCGGTTTCCGTTTGCAACATCGCGGAAGAGCTTGAAGTATTTCTGCTTCCAGGCTTCCGCTTCCTCTTTGGGGACGCTATTCTGTTGTAGATCCTGGAGGACTTCCTCCGGGGTGGGAACGATTTCCTCGTTCATGTTTTCATTCTCTGCCATGGTTAAGCTCCTTTTATAAGTTGTATTTCCTTCATGAACAGCTTCAGCGTGATAAGCCGGTCAAATTTGAGCTTCCTCTGCTGAGCTGCATCAATGATCATTTTTGCGCGGTCCTTATAATACGGATAGCCCGGAATATATGGCCGCATTGCTATCACCGGCAGCGTGCTCGTCGCGCTTGCCTTCTGGCATGTTACGACGTCGCCGCAGATGATAAAGTATTTTGTCTGGTTGAAGCGGATGATCTGCGTCTGCTTTGCTAAGGGTTTACGAGTGACGAGATCCATGTCGGAGTGGACGGTGTTCGTAAAGGTGGACTCTTCCGGCGTAAGTATGCCGGCGATGGAATTCTCCCTTGCCTTCTTAAATTCGTCGCTGTCTTCTATGCTCCAGATCACAGCTCGCTTTTTCTTAAGCCGATAGATTCCCGGCTTGTCCGGGATAAAGTGGAAGCAGTCAGCAAGGATGTCGCCTGCTTCCTCCAGCGTGTTCCCCAGCATGATGATCCGGCGGTCCGTGTCATGCCGGCATATAGTCTCAAGCTGGTTTACCAGGCCGTAGACGACGTCAAAAGTTTTCTTCTCCGAGCGCTCTAACTGGAATTCGTCGATGACGCAAGTCCGATATTTTTTGACGACGCGGGTGATGGCAGCCTGGACGAGCGGATCGCCGGCTTTGCGGTCCTTCTTCTTTTTGTTGAGGCCCGCGATGCCCTTGTCCTGGTAGAAGGTACTTATCGCCAAAAATCGGCAAAATTCCTTATCATCGATATACATGGAATTGCCCTTGACGTCTATCTTCTTATCGGCAAGTCCCCACTTTTCTATGAGGCCCGGATCTATGAAGTCATGGCCGTCGTTTGCCATGAGCTTGCGGATAGAAGGCTCCTTGAGACGCATCCAGACGCACGGCTCGCCGTGCTTGAAGAAGCGCCGCAGGAGATAATTCTGCGTGCTGTACGTTTTGCCGCAGCCGCGGCCGCCGCACATTATAAGGAACAGCCAGCGCATGCCCATGACGGTGCGGTTGTTCAGGTAAAAGCTTTTTCTTTTGTATTCTCTCATAATGGGAAGTCCCATGGGGCAAAATCAGGTGTGGCCGTGATTGAAGTTAAATCACCTCGCCCGGGCGGCTCTTCGCCGTCTTCTCCCTGCGGAAGTTCGACCTGGGAGACCTGAAAGCCCAAATGTTATCTCTTTTATGGTGATCCGCCTATGAGCTCCGTAAACAGGTTACGGCCGCCTTTGTTATATTCGCGGATGAAAGGGTAGAGCTCCTTGTATGTCTTCACGAATTCAGGAGAACGGAACGCCTTCTTATTGGTTTTGCTTAAGGTGAGCAGCTTGCTCTCAGTATCTTCTGAGATAATGGTCCCTTCGGATCTTGCTTTGCTTATCCAATCGGCCATGCGGCTCTCCTTAAATCCCTTAGAAAACTTAAGTGCTTGCTTTGCAGATATTAAAACGTCGCCTTTTGCGATGTCGCGAATGATGCTTTTATGATGCTTTTCGTAGTTTTGCGTGTAGGTTTCTCTGAATAAGCTGCGGCTCATTTTGTTTTCTACGGCTATGCCTTCTGATTTTAGCTGCTCGCGCTTTGTCAGATACGCCTGGTATGATTTCTCCCAGGCGGCTTCCGAACGCTGCCGGAGCTCTGTCTTCGGTTTTCTTCTTGCCATGTCAGACCTCCCTGAAGTAGCCTTTGTCATCACGGTAGCATTGCCTGATCTTTACCTCGCCGCCTTTGTAGTCAAGGACGTCGCCGAGCTTAAAGCTCTCCCGGATCTCTTCAGCCACGTTGCCGGAAAACTTTGTTACTACCCTTCCGTCTCCGTCCATGTATTGGTAGCAGCTTACTGAGCGGACGCAGAAGCGCATATTTGCCTCTTCGAGCATAAATTTGCCCAGATCCTTCTGAGCCGGATCCGTGCAAACAATGCTGAGCGGGCTGTCTTTCGGATCCCTCCAGATGATCGCGTCCGTTGCGATGTGGTAGACGGTGCAGCCGGCTGCTTCAAGCATGTCTGCCCTCTTGTTCATCGAATAGATGCAGCGAGCTATGACGACAGCTGCGACGTGGGCGAGCCTCGGATTAGCCGTATAGTGGAAGACGCCGATGGTCTTGTTCATGATGTCCTTGTTCTCGGCGTGCTGCTTCCTGTGGTCATAAAGCTCGCGCATAACGTTGGCAAAAGTGTAAGGGCATGCCGGACAGAGCAGCGTCGTCTCGTATTCGTCCGGGACAAGATCGTCGTAGATCTTGGCGTAATATGTCTCATACCATTTTTTACGCAGCTCTTTGGTATGGAATTCTCCGAGAATAGCTAAATGATGGCTTTCCAGGTAAAAAGCGAAAGGGAATTCTTTCGTGGGCTTATGGCGTCCTTTGAGAAGCTGGCTGCCGTTTAAGGTCGGCAAGCTCTTCGACAGCTCCGCCGGGAAGCAGCTGCTCACGTCGGCCTTGTAGCCGTGATCCTGGACGACGCAGCGACGTGCAAAGTGGGGCTGCGACGGTACGCAGCTCTTAAGCTGCGGAAAAAGGTCCTTGTACTTCTGGGCCGTGTATGCTTTGAAGATGCTCCTGTGATGCTCCTGGGCGAACATTCGGTCAAGGATCTCGTAAGCTTCGCCGCCGGTCAGATTCTCATTGAGATCTTTTTCGGATTGGAGTGTAGCGATATACTTATAGCGGACGGCTTCCATGCCGTCGCCGTCATCACGCATGACTCGGATCTCGCTGCACGAAGGCGATGCCTCAATGACCATAAAGCGGTTATAAAAATAGCTGGGACGAGCGACGCGCCGTTTTTCGCTGTCGCTCATCTCGTGCATCTCTGGGTCGTTTCTGAGTGACTCCAGGATAGCGTTGTATTGCTCACGCTGCACAAAGGTGTAGCGTATATCAAACCAGTTGAAGGTTGCGACTCCCATGAATAAGCTCCTTTCATGTCTAAGAAGCCGGTTGATAACGCTCAGCCGGCAAAGCGTGGAGCTTATCCCAGCTCCATATTAACATGCAAATTTTCATCTGTCAAGAGGGAAAACAAAACTTTCCACACATCTTGACGCTTTTGTGTCCCAGATCTCCCACGCGATGGGCCGGCAGCCCTGGGTTCTAAGCTTGAACGTGACGGCCTGGATCTTCTCCCCCAAGCGCTGCATCCTGGCATATTTGCCAGGGCTCCAGATCCGGACCAGCTTGCCGGTCCGGTCCTCGTAGTCTATGCGGTACTTATAGATCTGTTCGGGTCTCATATCTCTACCCCCCATTGGTCTATGGTGTTGTACAAGTCTTCGAGCATGTCAATCCGGTCCAGATCCATGCGGTCCAGATTGCCATGATTGACGCACAGGACTCGCATCGTCTTCGCCGGGATCTTTTCGTCTGCGTAGTGGATCATGAAGGCCGCCCCGGCCTTCTCGTATTTCTGGATCCACGAATTGATGTTCGCCCTCAGGATCAGACGCACGCCGTCCGACTTGAGCCCCGAGAGAAGAGCGGCGAGCAGACGCCGCTCCTGGGTAATGGTAAGATCGTAAGCAGGATTGAGGAACATCTCATTTACCTCCCTTCCAGATTGCATTGCATTGAGTAGCCGGGACAGGGAAGTCATCAAACTCGTCACCGTCCACGCCGGCCATGATGATCGGTCCGTAGAAGCTCAGATCGTCTCTCCAGAGATCCTTGTGGAAGCTGATGCAATGCTTCAGGCCCTTCAGGCGGCCCTCTTCGTTGCATATAATGCAAGCGTAGGGGTTGATAGTCACTACCTCAATAAAGCCGCCTACGAAGTCCTGGAGAGCTTCCAAGCTGTTTTCTATACGAGTCTGGCAGAAGTCCTCGCCCGGATGCTTTGTAACGACGTCGATGTAACGCTTAGCCATTGTTTTCGTCCTCCTTTTCGTTGTCATCAAAGTAGATCTCTGCATAAGAATCGAAGTAGCTCTGATCCTCAAGAATATCTACAGCAGTAGCTAAAGCGTTCTGCTCGTTCCAAAGGGTATTTGCAAAGGTTCTGTGTTTGTCGTCAAGCATGCCAGCAAGCTCTCTCTTGTTTTTAATCATAGCTCTAAGCAGCTTGATTACGTTCTCTCTTATGTTTTCCATGATAAGCTCCTATTGCTGAATCTCTCCAGCCTGGCGTAGGTCGCCGCCCTGATGGTACTATTCTACCATATTTCGGGATGTAAGGCAATGAACTTTTTGTAAACTTTGAGAAGAAAGAAGCAAAGAAGAGCAGAGAGCAGCCTGACGGCTGCCGAGCCCGGGGAAGTATCCCCGGACCCCCTCTGGGAGGGACTTCGTCTCTCTGGGATCCGATACCGGGGCCCCTACCCCGGTCATTGTAGACAGAGCGCTCAAGGGTAAGATATATCACCCCGCCAGATGGACCTGCCGGTGTTT
>JAEEGI010017935.1_pt1 | contig 14445 bp, 11 predicted proteins | sample 8958751 | NCBI WGS metagenome assembly JAEEGI01 (sample SAMN16246545, study PRJNA631951) | gut metagenome | biome: gut microbiome; feature: rumen; material: KS-attached | host: Bos | place: Iran: Karaj | collected 2018-10
GACACCGCCAAGGCGATAGCACTCGGTATACCGTTCGATGGCGATGTCTGGGATTTCTTCGATAAGGGCACTACCCCCGATGAAGTTCTCAATATCGGAGTTATCGCGACAACGGCATCGAGCGGTTCCGAGACTTCCAACGCGGCGATACTCTCGTACGGCGAGTGGAAGAAGGGCTTCGAGGATGACCGCATCATTCCGAAGTTCGCCATCATGAACCCGAAGTATACCGTGAACCTTCCGGCATACCAGACCTTCGTAGGTATCGCAGACGTCTATTCACACCTTCTCGAAAGGTATTTCTCCGACGAGAAGAACTCCGACACGACAGACTACCTCATCGAAGGAGCGATAAGGGCACTGCTCGTTAATGCCGACAGGCTTATAGAAGACCAGAAGAACATCAACGCAAGAGCAGAGATCCAGTGGCTCGCATCTGTCGCGCACAACAACTTCCTCGACGCCGGGAGGTCCGCAGACTGGGGATCACACCGTATCGAACACGAGCTGTCCGCACAGTACAACATCACACACGGTGAAGGCATGGCTATAGTCTTCACGGCATGGACGAAGTACATGGCAGAAGTAAAGCCCTGGAGACTCGCGCTTCTCGCGAGCAGGGTATACGGCAAAGATCCGTATGACTATTCAGAGAAGGAGCGCGCACTTCTCTTATCCGAAGAACTCGAGAAGTTCTTCCGGAAGCTCGGCCTTAAGACGCATCTGTCCGAACTGGGCATAGATGACAGGGACTTCGAGGTCATGGCAGAGCGCGCTACGGCAGGCGGTACGGTCGGACACTATGTTCCGCTGGACGCAGCCAGATTCACAGAGATCTTAAAGCTCGCGCTTTAAGCAGATAAATACCGAGAAAATCGCAAAGGAGATCACAACAATGGCTAGGATCAAGTTAGTCGAACAGAACGAAGCAACAGGTGCCGAGAAGGAGCGCTACGATGAGCTCGCCGGCCGCAACGCAGTAACAAACATGAAGAAGGGCCTTCTTAATGACGCTGCTACTTATGACGCATACATGGCATGGTACACATCCTGGAACCGTCTTGTAGAAGTCATCGGCGAGAAGGATGCCATCCTCTATGCACACAAGATATCCACAACAAATTCATGCCAGCTCTGCTCACTGTTCTTCATCAGTGATGTTAAGGGCCTCGGCCTCGATCCCGCAAACCTCGTATACGATGAGAAGGAGACACTCCTCGCCCAGCTTGCCGAGCAGATCGTAAAGGATCCTACGGCAGTATCGGATGAACTCATCGATAACCTCAAGAAGTTCTTCAACGATCAGGAGCTCGTAGTCATCGTAGGCTTCGCAGGACAGATGATCGCTACAAACAACTTCAACGCCGTATTCAAGATCGATGTGGACAAGCGTCTGCTTCCCTTGATCGACGAATTCAAGCCAGCTACCTGGAGAGAAGCAATCAAGTAATAAAACCTATTCCTTCAGCCGGAGGGAAGGGCATTCGTGCCCTTCCTTTTGGTATTTCAGGAATACTGCAAGTCACAGGTTGTTAGAGCGGGGAAATTCTGCGACAATTGATGCATAATTATCTTGAAGGCGGTAAGCAGATAATGGATAACAGTATAAAAGAAGAGATAGGCAATCTGGTTGACAAAGTCCTGGACGATTATAAGGGCGGGAAGAATATCGATGCTGCGGACATATTGGGCAAGCCCGACCGCAATGAAGTGATCGACATCATCAATAATCTGTTCATCGTGGTGTATCCCGGATACTTCAGGGACCGCACCTATAAGAGCTATAACCGAGAGAACGGAATAGCGGTTCTCATAGAAGATATCTTCTACCGTCTGAACAAGCAGATCTGCCTTGCATTGGATTTCTGCAAGATGAGAGGCACAATGACAGAAGATGACAGGGAGAAGGAGAGCTACCGCATTACCTATGAGTTCTTCAACAGACTTCCGAAGATAAGAGAGTATCTGGAGACCGACCTTCTCGCGACATACGACGGCGACCCTGCCGCAGGCAGCTTCGAAGAGATAATCCTTGCATACCCGGGACTCATCGCGATCACGGTATACAGACTTGCTCATGAACTGTATCTGCTCAATGTGCCCGTCATCCCGAGACTCATGACCGAGTTTGCTCACTCCAAGACAGGAATCGATATCCACCCGGGTGCCACCATCGGCAAGAGCTTCTTCATCGATCACGGTACGGGCATCGTTGTAGGTGAGACCTCGATCATCGGTGAGAACGTTAAGATCTATCAGGGCGTTACGATAGGCGCTCTCTCCACGAGAGGCGGCCAGAAGCTGTCAGGCAAGAAGCGTCATCCGACCATAGAAGACGGCGTAGTCATCTATGCGGGTGCATCCATCCTGGGCGGCGATACGGTCATCGGCAAGAACACCGTCATCGGAGGCAACACCTTCATCACGGGTCCTGTTCCTGCGGACACCAGGGTCAGCATCAAGAACCCCGAGATGGAGTACAAGACCAAAGGACAGGAGACCGTCAAGGAGGAGATCCCTCAGGGCGACGCCTGGTTCTACGTAATCTAAGCAGTCAGAGACTTAAGGATATCTATATATTCTGAAGTAAGATGTGACGGGCGGATCGATCCCGGAAGGATATAACCTATCTCCATGTAGTCATCGACCTTGAGCTTCTTGGCGATGATGTTCGGGCCGTTCAGTTCTTCGTTGATGACGCCGCTGCATATCGTATAGCCGTTAAGACCTATCAGCATGTTGAACAGCGTTGCTCTGTCCAGTACGACGAGTTCTTTGTCGCTGTCTACGGTGCTAAGGATCTCTTCCGAGAAGTAGAACGAGTTATGGCTTCCCTGTTCGTATGACAGGCGGGGATAAGGCTTTAAGTCGTCTAGTGTGAGATATTTCTTCTTTGCAAGAGGCGAGCTCTTGCCGATGAATACATGCGGCTTCGCCCTGAACAGCGGAGTGAATGACAGGCCGTTGTCCTTCAGCGTCTTCCTGATTACTTCCTCATTGAACTTATTGAGATAGAGTATGCCTATCTCACTTCTTAAGTGAGCGACATCATCGATGATGTTGAACGTCTGCGTCTCTCTCATATGGAACTCATACTTGTCCGCACCGCTCCTCTTGAGAAGCTCTACGAAAGCTTCCACCGCAAACGAGTAGTGCTGCGCAGACACATAGAACTTCAGCTTACCCGATTCCTTACCGGCATAACGTTCCTCTATCAGTTCCGTCTGATCGAGGACCTGCCTCGCATATCCGAGGAACTCTTCGCCTTCGGAGGTGAGCTTGATGCCTTTGTTCGACCTTATGAAGATCGTGATGCCGAACTCGTTCTCGAGTTCATGGATGGCAGCGGTAAGGCTCGGCTGGGCGATATAGAGCCTCTTGGCTGCACCGGTGATGTTGCCTTCTTCTGCTACGGTTACTACATATTGAAGCTGCTTGAGTGTCATGGTATCACGCTCCTTAACATAGATTTTGAACTGATTATATCACTTGCAATAGATTGTATCTATGGTAAACAGGCGGTTATATGTATTTTACCCATCTAATCAGTGGGTTTATACTCCGAACCATTAAAACAAAGGTTTACACGGAGGAATTACATATGAACACATCAGTTATCGGATACCCCAGGATCGGCAAGGACAGAGAGCTTAAGTTCGCATCTGAGAAGTTCTTCAGGGGCGAGATAAGTGAAGCAGAGCTCCAGGACGTTGCAAAGAGCATCAGAATAGAAGATCTTCTTAAGCAGAAGGAAGCAGGCATCACCTATATCTCTTCTAATGACTTCTCATTCTATGACAACGTTCTCGATACGGCATTCCTGTTCGGCATAGTGCCTCAGAGATATAAGGATCTGGGCCTTACGGACCTTGGAACATACTTTGCGATGGCAAGAGGCTATCAGGGCGATAAGGGCAACGTTAAGGCTCTCGCGATGAAGAAGTGGTTCAACACGAACTATCACTATCTCGTTCCTGAGATCGACGACGATACCGTCATCTCACTGACAGGAAGCAAGCCCGTTGATGAATTCGTTGAAGCAAAGGAATCTGGCATCACGACAAAGACAGCTATTGTAGGGCCTTTTACTTTCCTTAAGCTTGCCAGGTTTACAGGCACAAAGAAGATCGCAGATGTATCCGGCAATCTTACTTCTGAATATGTTAAGCTCGTGTCCGCTCTTGCCGGCAAGGGCCTCGAACTCATCGAATTCGACGAGCCCTATCTCGTAAGAGATCTTACGGATGAGGATATCGAACTGTTCAGGAATATCTATAACGAGATCCTCGCAAACAAGAGTGGAGTTAAGGTCCTCCTTCAGACTTACTTCGGTGATATCAGAGATATCTATGGAGATGTCATCGGACTGGACTTCGATGCGGTCGGACTGGATCTTATCGAGGGCAAGAAGACGCTTGAACTCATAAAGGAGAAAGGATTCCCGTCAGGCAAGACTCTCTTCGCAGGCATAGTAAACGGCAAGAGTATCTGGAGGAACGATTACAAAAAGTCTCTTGATATCCTGAAGGACATTGGTGTATCCGATGTTGTCGTAAACACTTCCTGCTCACTGCTGCATGTCCCGTACACGCTTGCAGGCGAGACGAAGCTCGGAGACGAGTATGCGAAGCACCTCGCTTTCGCGGAAGAGAAGCTGTCTGAACTTAAGGATATTGCTGCTCTTGCCGGAACTGACTATGAGAACGAAGATGCGTTCAGGAAGAATCAGGCTCTGTTCACGGGAAGAGTAAACAGCGAGGACAAAGAGGTGCAGGCCGCTGTTGCAGCAATTACGGAAGCAGACTATGTAAGGCTTCCTGCAAGATCCGAGCGAGAGAAGATACAGAAGGACAAGCTTGCCCTGCCTAAGTTCCCGACAACGACTATCGGTTCGTTCCCTCAGACACCTGATGTAAGGAAGAACAGACAGGAGTTCAAGAAGGGTCTCAAGACCAGGGAAGAGTATGTGGAGTTCAACAAACAGAAGATCGCAGAGTGCATCAGGCTCCAGGAGCAGATCGGTCTAGATGTCCTCGTGCACGGCGAGTTCGAGAGGAACGACATGGTCGAGTATTTCGGTGAGAACCTGAACGGATATATCTTCACCGAGAAGGCGTGGGTACAGTCCTATGGTACGCGTAACGTCAAGCCGCCGATAATCTGGGGTGATGTATCGCGTAAGGCTCCCATCACGGTGGAGTGGTCGAAGTATGCACAGAGCTGCACGGATAAGCCGGTCAAGGGCATGCTTACGGGTCCCGTTACGATCCTCAACTGGTCCTTCCCGAGAGAAGATATCTCCATTAAGGAGAGCATCCTGCAGATAGCGCTCGCGATCAGAGACGAGGTCCTTGATCTCGAGGCGAACGGCATAGGCATCATCCAGATCGACGAGGCTGCACTGCGCGAGAAGCTCCCCTTAAGGAAGAGCGATTGGTATTCAGAGTATCTTGACTTCACCATTCCCGCGTTCAGACTCGTGCACAGCAAGGTTAAGCCCGAGACTCAGATCCACACGCATATGTGCTACAGCGAGTTCACGGATATCATCCCCGCCATCGATGCGATGGATGCGGACGTCATCACCTTCGAGGCTTCGCGTTCCGATCTTCAGATCCTGGATTCTCTTAAGGAGAATAATTTCGAGACCGAGGTCGGCCCCGGTGTGTATGACATCCACAGTCCCCGCGTTCCTTCCGTGGAGGAGATAGTATCCGCCCTTACAAAGATGAGGGCAAAGATCGATGACGGCAAGCTCTGGGTCAACCCGGACTGCGGTCTTAAGACAAGAGGCAATGAGGAGACGGTTAAGAGCCTTACGAACCTTGTTGCAGCCGCTAAGCAGATCAGAGGTTAAGGCATGAAGGTATCACAGGTATACGGTAAGAAGAGAAGTCTCTCGTTCGAGATATTCCCGCCGAAGAAAGACACCGAACTGTCGAATATCGATGCAACGCTCGAGGTCTTATCCGAACTTGAGCCGGACTTCATAAGCGTTACTTTCGGTGCAGGAGGATCGTCCAACTGCAACCGTACGATCGAGCTTGCCAAGAAGATCAAGTATGAATACAAGATCGAGCCTGTGGTGCATCTTACCTGCCTGCACTATGACAGGAACGAGATTGACGAGTTTGCCAAGGTCTTAAAGGACGAGGGCATCGAGAACATCCTGGCGCTCAGGGGCGATGCGAACCCGAACGTGCCCGCGAAGAATGACTTTAAGCACTCGTCAGATCTTATCTCCTATCTTAAGAACGGCAACGACTTCTGCTTCCTTGGTGCCTGCTATCCGGAGTGCCATCCGGAATCGGCCGGCGTCGTATCCGAGATAAAGAGCCTTAAGAAGAAAGTCGATGCCGGAGCCGAAGTGCTCCTGTCACAGCTGTTCTTCGATAACGAGATATTCTACAGGTTCCACGACGAATGCAGGATCGCAGATATCGACGTGCCTGTGATACCGGGCGTCATGCCGGTCATCAACGCCGCGCAGATCAAGCGCATGGTATCGATGTGCAACGCGTCCTTCCCGAGAAGGTTCCAGAAGATAATCTCAAGATATGAGGACAACAGGGATGCCCTCTTCGATGCGGGAATGTCCTACTGTTTAAGCCAGATAATCGACCTTCTCGTGAGCGACATCAGCGGGATACATCTTTACACCATGAACAACCCGATGGTGGCCCGGAGGATTTGTGAGGGCATTAAGAATATCGTATAAGAGTAAAGACCGGATCTCATGGATCCGGCCTTCGCTTTTTGGGGTTTTATTATGACTGACGTTTACAGCAATGTTGACTTGTTCCTGCCGCCTTCCTTGGATTCGTACATGGCCTTGTCCATCCTGTCGAAAGCCTTCTGGAAGTCATCGCCGGGCTTGATCTCGGTTACGCCGACGGAGCAGGTGATGTGCATGATGTTCGGGAACTCGTAGGTCTCGACCTTCTGTCTGATCTCTTCTGCGATAGCCAGACCTTCGCTGCCGTTCATGCCGCGGCATACCATAACGAATTCCTCGCCGCCCCAGCGTCCTGCCAGTACTTTCTTCTCCGCTGCCGTATCTCTTAAGATGCCTGCAAAGCACTTCAGTGTCGTATCGCCGTCGGCATGCCCGTAGTTATCGTTGACCGACTTGAAGTGGTCGAGGTCGAACATCAGGATGGAGATGGGCTCCTTGGACTGCTCCTGACCGGAGATCGCATTGTTCAGCTGCGACTCGATCTCTCCGTGGTTGAATACTCCTGTGAGCGGATCTCGTGTTGCCTTCTCTTCGTACTGCTGAAGGGTGGAGATCATCTCCATCGATGTCTCGTTGTTGTCCTGTACCATGAAGACATATCTGTAGTCGTCATCGTTATAGGTCTGCGCACGGCTGAAGATGAGCTTGACCCAGATGAACTTGCCCTCGAGGTTACGCATCATACAGTCGTAGGATGATGTTCTTCCGGGTGTAAAGTTCTTCTTAAGGAACTCGGGGTCGGTGCGGCGCAGGAACTCTTCCTGATCCTCAGGCCAGATCATGTTGACGATCATCATCCTCCATTCGGAGTACTTCAGGTTGTAGTTGACGACGTCGTCGGAGATCTCGGTTACATTGATGCTGCTCGTTGTGTCTGCAGCGAGGTCGATATACATGGAGAAGAGGTAAGAACCCTGGATCGTATTGATCTTCTTTGCCGTGAGGGATTCCTGGAGGGATTCGTCATCGTCGAACTCGTCGAGGATGAAGATATACTTGGTGGCATTCTCGACGGGATATACCGTCAGCTGTACAAGGTGTGTCTCCTCTTCGCCTTCCAGCGCGATCTTAAGACGGCGGCTGTACTTGGACTTGAACTCTCCCGTGTTGTCCGCGAAGATCTGGTAATCGCCGGAGACCCTCTCGCTCGAACCCTCGAAATGGAACCACAGGTCCAGTATCAGGTCATGGTAGATGCCGTCAGGCTGGAGCAGACGTTCGAACATACCGCGGCGGACTATTGTCTTGTATGCATCGACTGCCGGATCGATAAGGATTATCGCACCGACGTTGTCATAGAACAGCTGTGATATCTCGTTGATCTTGTAATCATCCAGATTCCTGTTTCCCATTTGTGAGTTCCTCCAAAATATGTTTGTTGTTTCCGGATCGACAGACATGATCCACCCTTGTTTTGTAACCAACTTGATTATAATTCCTGGATTATTAATTCGTATTAAATAAATGAAAACAAAGATTTATGAAGTTTGAAGTTGAATGAATTATTGATTAACAAACAATATATGGAATAGAAAAAGAAGAACCTGCATGTATAGAATAGGGAAAATCAACCGAAGCGGGGTATATCTGCCTTATGATCGAAGCAAAGAACCTTACCATGATCTACGGAAACGGTCACAAGGCGACCGATGACATCTCCTTTGAGATCAGACCGGGCGAGATAGTCGGATTTGCCGGACCCAACGGTGCGGGCAAGACCACTGTCATCAAGATGCTTACAGGGATACTTAAGCCTTCGTCGGGAACGGCAGTCATCAACGGTCACGATATAAGCAAGGACCCCATCGAAGCCAAGATGTCCTTTGCATACATTGCCGATAATCCGGATATACTGATCCAGCTTACGGGACTTGAATACCTTAACTTCATTGCCGATATGTATGAGGTGCCGGAAGAAGTCAGGAAAGAGAAGATAGACACACTGTCTTCCAGATTCGGCATGACCGAAGTCCTGAACACCCAGATGCGCGAGTATTCACACGGTATGAGACAGAAGCTCATGGTCATATCCGCACTTATTCATAACCCTCCGGCATGGATCCTCGATGAGCCCATGACCGGACTCGATCCTTCTGCTGCTTTCGAGCTCAAGCAGATGATGAGAGAGCATGCTGCCGCAGGTAATGCCGTGCTGTTCTCGACGCATGTTCTGGAAGTTGCAGAGCAGCTGTGCGACAGGATACTGATAATCAACAAAGGCAGGATAATCAGCGAAGGTACATTGGAGTCGCTTAAGAATGACCACCCCGGGCAGACTCTCGAAGAGATCTTCGTTAAGCTTACGGGAACTCCGGAGAATACAGATGAATAAGACCGGTGCACTGTACAGGGCATTCAAGTCCAATCTTGAGATGCCGAAGCCGAACGGGGAGAAGAAGGTAAAGATCTATAACCGGTTCGGCATGATCGCTTTTATCGGGATCATGGTCCCGGTATCGGTCATCGTCGGCTATGTGACTTATGCGCTTACTGACCTTCTCAGCATGTTCGAGGACAACACCTACGGACTGCTCTCTGAGCTTGATATCATCTCGGCTTTTGCCATGATCTTCGGCATGCTGCTCATGTTCAGCGTGTTGTTCTTCTCGTCAGACCTCAGATTCCTAACGGCTCTTCCCGTATCCCCGACATCTCTATATGTGGCGAGGTTCTGGCATACGTTCAGGGCAGAGAATGTAATGACGTCGAATGTGCTGTTCGCTATCTATATCGGATACTTCATAGCGGTCGCAAAGAATTCCGGGATAGCTGCGGCGCTTAATCCGGTCGCGCTCCTCGCTGCTGTGACGGGCTTCTTCGGCTCTCTTCTTGTGCCGCTCATATACTGCTCGATCATCGGACTTCTCATGATGCTCGCGCTTAAGCGCTTCCGCAGGGCGGACATCTATTATCATTCCTCGATGGTGTTGTTCGTTATCTTCGCAGCACTGTTCCTGCTGTCGTTCAGGTCCTACGGCAGTGTCAGCACGGTGAACTACATAGACACGCTCGTATCCGGCAACAACACTTTCACCTCTGTCTGCAATGTCTTGTTCCCTTCGAACTATCTGACGACGCTTGCGATCAGAACATACAGCATACTGCCTCTGCTCGGCGCGTGGGCATTCATCGCGGGAATGTATTTCCTGTCCGTCCTCATTGCCCATCTGACATATAGGGAGGGGCTTTTCGCGGCGGCTGTCATCAGCAACCGGAAGACGGCGCGCAGGCAGGCGGCGTACGGCGGACCCAGGAAGATCTTTTCCGCACTTGTGATAAAGGAAGCCAAGGTCCTGATGCGGACCATGACCTACCGCATGAACTGCGTCTATGCGAATCTCCTCTGGCCGATACTCGCCCTTTTCGTCATGGTCGAGACACCTCGCAATGCTTTCCTCAAGGACTATGCGGACAGCCTCAGGGCAGGGGATACGCTCAGCTCCGTCATACTCTTCGCGGTCTTCATCGCCGCGGCGTTCATAGCCTCGGGCCTCAATTCCATCGCGTCCACGTCGTTTACGCGCGAGGGTGTACATCTCGACATGCTCAAGTATCTTCCGGCACCTCTCGAGGACCAGATCCGCGCGAAAGTGCTAATAGCGGTATTGTTTACGTTCATCCCCGAAGCTGTGGCAGTCGTCATGGTGTCTGTCAGTCTGGGACAGTTTGCGATGATGCCTCTGTATGTCCTCGTATCGTTAGTGTGCGTGATCATCGCGACGGTGATCGGAGTCGTAATGGATTCCATCTCACCTTATACGATATGGTCCGATGAGCTGAGCGCGCTCAGAGGCAACCTGAACTGCTTCTTCAATCTCGCGGCGGAGATGGTAGCGGCGCTTATAGTCGGTGCACTTTCCTACGGACTCTATGTACTGACTTCAAGTTCTGTCATAACGATCGCCATAATAACGGTGGTTCTCTTTATCTCAGGTGCCGCCGGCATTTTAACCGGTCTGCCGAGGGCGAAGAGGAATATTGCGGAGTTGAAGTAAGGTTCCGGGGATGCTGATTGTTGAGCAACAAGAAGCGGCCGCTGAGGACCGCTTTACTTGCTCTATTCCTATCGTTTGTCTTATTGTACCGTCACCCGGATCTGCGGATCCTCGCGGGCCGTGCTTTACATTTCCTTTGCCGCCTTGATCACGACCTCAGCCTTGCTCTCATTGACAGGAGCAGACTTGTCCGTAAGAACTCCGAACACATACACGGCCATCAGCACGCCGCCGCCGATCGTGAGCCCGAGCATGACTTCTTCCGTCATGTTGTCCAGTACCGGGAAGTATGTCGTGACTATTCCGAACAGGTTCACTATCACATGGAAGATGATGCCGGGCACGATGGAACCGGACTTGATCCTTACAACGCAGATCAGCATTCCTAACGCGAAAGCCCATACTGCCCAGAGCAATCCGCCATGGCAGATACCGAAGACTGCAGAAGAGATGAGTGCCGCAACAACGGCAGGCATCGCCTTGCTGAGTCTGCTGAAGATATAGCCCCTGAACACGACTTCTTCCAACACGGGAACCGCTATGCAATCTGCAAGGACTGCAAGCCAGAACGGATATGCTGTGAGTTTGTCCATGCCGGAAGAGAGCTCACTGATCTGCTCAGCCGGGATGGGCAGATAGCTCATGATGAAGTTCGTGAAGAACATCCCGCCAAGTGCACCTACTACGGTGAATACGATCTGCCTGGCAGAGGCTCTTTTGATGTCAGCCTCTTTGGGCAGGCTTGTCTTCTTGACCTTCTCGACAATGGCGAAGATCACCAGTGTCAGCACTGCACCTGTAAGCAGGCACCAGCCTGTCATCGAATTCATAGCCTCGGTAAAGACCGCCTGACCTTCTTCAAAGCTGAGTCCGGCCTGCTTCGCTTCATAGCCTTTTATGACACCGAGCACGAACGATACTATCGCAGTTACAGCATTCGATGCAGCCAGATACACTGCAAAGTATCCGAGAGCCTTTCCGATCTGTTTCAATACGTTCTTCATAACACAACGATTCCTTTCATCTGTGAACTGCGGTGATTGTAGCATTGAGGGCAAGGGCAAAACGGCAGATGGAGTGAAAGGTGGTTTTCGCGTCGTGAACGGTGTTGCAAACGGAATGCACTTTCTTTAGAATTCAGTTACTACGTGCTATAGGAGAGGGTGTCGAAGTGCGCATTGCCATATGTGATGACGAAGAGATGTACAGGGTCCAGCTGAAGTCTGTCCTGGATAAGATCCTTGTTAACGCCGAATATGAGATAGAGACTTTTGCTGACGGCAACAGGCTCGAGGAAGCTTATTCGGAGGCGCCGTACGATCTGGTGTTCCTCGATATCGAGATGCCTGCAGTTGACGGGATAACACTTGCCCGGCGTCTCCGTGCGAGATCCGAGAAAGTCTTCATCGTTTTTCTCACCGGCCACGTCGAATATGCGCTTGAAGGGTATGAGGTCAATGCACTGAGATATCTCACCAAACCCGTCGATACCGATAAGCTCAAAGAGGTTATCAGATACGTTCAGGATAAGCAGGGCAGCGGCCGTCAGATCATCGTCAAAGAGGACGGAGAGCAGCTGCTGATAGACATCGCGGACGTCATGTACATGGAGTCTATGAACCAGAACGTCAGGATAGTTACCACTAAGGGCGAGCACGTCATCAGATACAACATCGGTGACTTCGAGCAGCAGCTGGCAGGAGACGGTTTCTTCAGGATCCACCGAGGCTACCTCGTTGCCCTTGCGAAAGTAAAAAAACTCGCCAAATCTGACGTTATCATGGAAGACGGGACGGCTCTGCCGGTAAGCCGCAGCAACATAAAGCCCCTCAAGGACGCACTGTATGCGTATGTGGAGGAGGCTGCTTTCTGATATGAGCCCGGAACTCCTGGAACAGATATATGCCATCTCAGTATCGGTGCTGAACAACTTCCAGATGGTGCTGTGCATGCTCCTGGTGGTCATGATCGCCAGCTGCTTTCTCGGACGCTATGTCGTACTGTCGCGCAAACACGTCTTATCGGCCTGCGGTATCCTTGCGTTCTCCGTTATCGGGACGATAGTCTCGGCGGTCGCATTCGGAGAGAAAGTCGATCAGGATGTCATGTTCCTGGCAGACAGCATTATTACCATACTCGTATTCATTTACTCTTTTGTGTTCTATCTGTTCGCGTTCAAGGAGAAACGCATCATAAGAGCGTTAGAGGCAACGCTGTGCTTCTATCTTTCCACTCTGTACATATCCACGTTCTCACAGATGTCCGTGCTGTATTTTTCCGGCGGAACGGAGAAGGTGATGTATGATATCTTCTTCGAGCGGTTTGCTGTCGGTGCACTGTGGTTTGTCATAGCTGTCACGGGTTTTCTCATAACATTGGCATTATTTGTGATGGTGTATCTTGGTTTTTACAAGCCGCGCAAAAGCTATACCATCAGTATCCCCGCACGCATATTGTTCGTAGTCTGGGTCACCGCCTTTACGATCTTCCCGTGGATTCCCGCGATGCTCAGATCCGATGATTTCCCGATCGAGCGGTGCTACAATGTCATGAGCGTCATGTTTGCCATCGGCTTGATCCTTTTGGGACTTGCCGCACCGGTAATCATGGTAATTGCTTCCGCAGAACGCAGCATGCGCGCCCGGAACAAATACCAGGAGACTTACCTTGCTGCCGAGCTCGAGTACATCGAACAGTACAAGCGCAAGCAGGTCGAGACGCAGGCCTTCCGTCACGACATAAAGAACAATCTTGCAATGACACAGATGATGATGGCGGAAGGGCATAATGATGAAGCGCGTGAGCACATCTCTGACATGCTCGGCAAGGTCAGCGCTCTCTCTCCGGAGTATGTTACCGGCGACGAGATGCTGGACATTATCGTCTCGATGAAGGCAGACCGCATGCGCGAACTCGGTATCAGGTTCACGATGGACGGCGTAGTGGACGGCGGGCTTAACATTAAGCCGATGGATATGTGCGGGATCTTCGCCAATGCTCTGGATAATGCGATAGAAGCCGCGTCATCTGCGGGTTGTGATGAGCCGTACGTGTTGCTCGGCATAAAACGGACAGATAAGTTCTTCGTTATCAAGATTACAAATTCAGCCGCAGGAAAGGTCGATGCCGGTAAGATCCTGATCGCATCAGGTTATACTTCCAAGAAGGACAAAGATCATCACGGGTTTGGCCTGATGAATGCCAGACGAACAGTTGAGGGATATAACGGCATGCTGAAGGCTTCCTCGGAGGAAGGTTCTTTTACCCTGTCCATTATATTGCCTCGCGAGAGGTGATACATATTACTGGATCATTATCTGTATCTGCGGCTGTTCTCCTATGGCGTTATCACCCGGCACTATGGTTATCGTGTAATGGTCTGCCTTGAGATCGACGTTATATGAGAGTGTTCTGATCGCACCTGACGGTATCTCGGCATTGATGATGTTGCTTCCGCTGTCGCCGTCTATCCTGATCGTGTAGTCACCCTCGGCATTTACGAGTACTACTGCTATCGTAGCCGAACGGTCTTCCTCGATCTCGAAGTCGAGCATGGAATTCTCCATGGAATCAGCAGTTACTTCGTAGCTGATGGTGGAGTTGAGGACTGCATTCTTTGAGCCGGCATAAGAGGTGACGGCTATTCCCGATACGAGCATGATGACTGACAGGATGCCTGCGAAGAGGAATCTGATCTTCTTGTGTGACTTCGGA
>JAEEGI010017937.1_pt1 | contig 14445 bp, 11 predicted proteins | sample 8958751 | NCBI WGS metagenome assembly JAEEGI01 (sample SAMN16246545, study PRJNA631951) | gut metagenome | biome: gut microbiome; feature: rumen; material: KS-attached | host: Bos | place: Iran: Karaj | collected 2018-10
CAGCAAAAGTTTGTTCGGGGGAGTCTGAACTGGTAAGTCCCACAACATCGAGCACTACATCCGAGTGTTCCGCCACCTCTATTCCGAGGCCCACAACGATGCCCAGCGCCAAAAGCTAGACGACGCTCTCTATGCCCTCTTCCACCCAGGGTAAAACCTACACTAAAAAAAATATTGAATTATTTGGTTAATTCAAAAAAACACACTATCTTTGTGCCATAAAACTAAAACCTGCATTTTTATGCCGCAAATACAAACGCTAATATTACAATTCGCTAACGAACTCTCCATAAATGACATACCAAAATTCAGAGGTGCTGTCATTGCTTCTCTTGAGAAGAATAATATCCTCTACCACAATCACATAGAGGACAAATACAGATACGCCTATCCATTGATTCAGTACAAACGGATTCACCAAAAAGCGGCTATTGTCTGTATAGGAGAGGGTGTGAAGGCTATTCATGAGTTGTTCGCTTCAGACAATTTTTTATTTAAGATTGGAGCGGAAGAAGTCGAGATGAAGATGGATTATGCCAAGGCATACGACAACAACATCTGCATCTGCGATAAAACCCAGTATTACCGCCTTCGGAACTGGCTTCCACTCAACTCAGAAAACTACGCAAAATACCAGAGTGCCAACAATCTTGTAGAAAAGATTCAGATTCTGGAAAGGGTTTTAACAGGCAATATTCTGTCATTTCTTAAGGGCGTCAATATCCATCTAGAAGGACGGATAGAGCTTGATATTACTAATATTATTGACCAAAGACCTGCCGCCTATAAAAAAGTAAAACTTATGGCCTTCGATATAGAGTTTAAAAGCAATCTATATCTCCCCCAATACATTGGCATCGGCAAAAACGCCAGTGTGGGCTATGGTACATTGACTGCTATTACCAATTAAAACTATTATATTATGAGTAAGTATCTTTATGGTGCTGCCGTACAAGGCATCCAGGACTTCATTTTCAAGACCAATGAACTTAAGCACATTGTTGGTGCGAGTGAATTGGTAGAACAAATCTGCACAGAGGCATTCGAGGAGTTTGCAGAGAATGACAAGAAAGAGAAGACTGGTGAATCTGTAGTACGGGCAGCAGGAAACATCAAGTTTATTTTTGAAAAAGAGGAGGATTGTGCAAGAGCAGTCCGCGAGTTCCCCAAAAAGGTCATGACAATGGCTCCGGGAATCACTATCAGCCAAGCTGTCGTTGCTTTAGATGACGATTTTGGAAAAGCCATTGATGATATCGAGGCTTTACTGAAAGTTCAACGTAACAAGCCCTCTCGCAGTGTAACAGGCGGTTTGATTGGCATTAAACGTGCCAACAATACAGGGTTGCCAGTTGTCAGAATTAAGAAAGAAGACAAAAAAGAGGTCTACAAAGATGATTCTACCATACAAAAGGAATGTTTCCAAGACGTAAAAGGTTTGTGCGAGAATAGTTTTGGCAAGGAGGTCCTCTCCCACAAAGAGGTTGCATACGATATATCCGATCTGACAGACAAGAATGATTGGATTGCCATTATCCATGCTGATGGAAATGGTCTTGGAAAGGTTGTTCAAGCAGTAGGTAAACAAAAGGATGTGTATAGTGAATTTTCAATAAAATTAGACACAGCTACCAAAGAAGCCGCTAACAAGGCTTTTGAGTCCGTTGCAGACAGGTTTAAAGATAAGGCAATTATCCCTATTCGTCCTGTTGTTCTTAGTGGAGATGACATGACCGTTATTATCCGTGGTGACTTGGCCATAGACTATGCTAAAGCCTTTATTAAGGCTTTTGAAGATAAGACAAAAGAGCACCTAAAAGATATTCTTAGAGAACAGCAAGTGTTTGCTGAGGATAAAGACTATCTTACAGCCTGTGCCGGTATTGCCTTTATCAAGTCATCCTATCCTTTCTACTATGGCTATCAGTTAGCAGAGGATTTGTGCAGTCAGGCTAAAAAAGACACGAAAGCTATACATGGAGCCGAAACCAACTATCTGCCTCCTTCATGCCTGATGTTCCATAAAGTACAAGACAGTTTTATTGTCGACTACAAGGATATCGTAGAAAGAGAACTGACTGCCAAAGACGGTCTTTCATTTAAGGCTGGTCCATATTATATTCAGCCTCAAAACTCTAAAAATACCGTTGACGACCTAATTCAGGCCAGTAAATTGCTTAATAGTGAAAATGGCGATGGTATTAAGTCAGGCATCAGGAACTGGATATCACTCCGCATTGAAGACAAGCACAAAGCAGATCAGCGCAAGAACAGGATGCTTCAGATCTTCAGTGATGAGAAAGCCGTCGAGACATTCACCAATGAGGTTAACAATCAATGTATTGCTTACGATGTCTTGGCTTATAATACAATCATCAATCAGCAAACTAAATAATATAAGGTATGAGCACGATTAAATACGAAATAGAGTTTTTCTCTAATTGGCACTGCGGTTCAGGTTTGGCTGCTGGTGCTGATGTGGATGCACTAGTCATCAAAGACAAGAATGGCCTGCCATACGTACCCGGTCGGACAATGAAAGGACTCCTTCGTGATGCAGCATCCGCTCTGTCTGATGACAATAAGGCCATCAGTACAATATTTGGAGTATCTGGTGATGAGGTTAATCATCAGACAGGTAGTTCTTTCTTTGGAAATGCTACTTTGCCGCACGCTGAATACCAATATATCGTTGAACAAGGATTGGCACCTCATCTTTACCAGACCTTCGCTTCCACGAGAATTGACGAAAACGGTATTGCCAAAGATAATACATTAAGAAAAATAGAAACTGTAGTCCCTTGCAAGTTAGAGGGTGAAATTCTTAATGTACCTGATGGCGCAGAACAAACTATCGAAGATGCCATGTGTTTCATCAAGCGTATGGGAACAGGCAGGAATCGTGGCTATGGACGTTGTAAGATATCAATAAAGAAGGAGGCTTGATATGACAAAGACTTTAAAATTCAAATGTACGCTTGAGTCTGACCTTGTGTTAAGCCAGACATCAAGTAGCGAGGGAAACCAGAAAACGTTGGATTTCATACCTGGAAATAATTTCCTTGGTATTGTAGCAGGCGAGATATATAAAGAAGGATCCGATGAATCATTAGAGATATTCCACTCTGGTAAAGTACGCTTTGGTGATGCTCACCCCTCTGTTGATGGAATCAGAGGCCTGAAGGTTCCTGCATCTATGTACTATCCAAAATTAGCATCTGCCAGCGAGGAATGCTATATCCACCATCTGACAGATCATAATAGCGCAGACATCAAGTCCAAGCAACTTAAACAGTGCCGTGAAGGTTTCTATGCTTTTGGAGAAACGACTGGTAAACCCGTAGACATCCAGAAGAACTTCACCATCAAATCTGCCTATGACAGTGAAGTCCGTCGTAGCAAAGATGGTCAGATGTTTGGTTATGAATCGTTATCCAAAGGATTAGTCTTGTATTTCGAAGTGGAATCAGAATTATCCGACGAACAGAATGAGAAGATAGCAAAGAGTCTTTGTGGAAAGAAACATATCGGACATTCTCGTTCTGCAGAGTTCGGTCTGGTAACCATCAAGCAAGACGACTATAAAGAGATCTACTCAACAAAACCAGATAAATCATCAGATTATGTCACCGTATATGCCGATGGCCGTTTGATATTCCTTGATGAAAATAAGGAACTCACGTATCGTCCAACGGCAAAAGACCTTGGAATAGATGGAGGATGTATAGATTGGTCGAAGAGCCAAATACGAATATTCCAATATGCCCCGTGGAATGGCAAACGCCATACATACGAGGCTGACCGTTGTGGTATAGAAAAGGGAAGTGTATTTGTCATTAAGTTGAAAGATGCCACCTGTCCAGAGAAGAGCCAATATGTTGGTTCCTATAAGAACGAGGGCTTTGGTAAAGTCATCTACAATCCTGTTTTCCTTGCAGGAAAGCCCAATGAGCAAGGTAAGGCATTGTTTACATTAGAAGAGAAAAAACAGGAAGTAATTTCTTTATCAAGCACTCCGAATCCCGAAACTCCTTTGATTAACTTCTTGGCTAACAGGAAGAATACATTCGAAAGCAACCAGACAATCTATCGAGTAGTTCAAAAGGAGGTTGAAGATCTTGAGCGATTCTTCAAAAAAGGAAAGTTCGCATCCCAATGGGGTTCCATCCGTAGTCTGGCTATGATAACCTCTGACAGTCAGCAACTCATCACAGCGATAGATGCATTCCTTTCGCATGGTGTTGCCAAAGACAAATGGGAAGAACAAAACCGAAAGGGACGACTTGATGAGTTCATGCAGCAGCATGTCAATGAGGATTTGCAAAGTATCATAATTAACTTGGCATCTGAGATGGCTAAGAAATGTAAAGCAAGAGAGGAGGATTAACAATGAAGAATCAATATCGATTTTTAGCACGTATTATTATTGAGGCCAAGACACCACTCAACATTGGTAGTGGCAATAAAGGTATCAAAAGTGATTCACTCGTACTAAGAGATATCAATGGTCTGCCCTTTATTCCTGGCACGACGATAGCTGGTCTGTTACGTCATACTTTAGGTCAAGAAGAAGACAAGTATATGGGTAGCCAGCAGATGGGATCTCCACTGATAATCACAGAAGCCAAGATGCTTGACTGTGACAGCTCAGTCCTTGATGGTATCATCTCCCAAGAAAAGCTAACCAGCGAGTTCCTAACCCATTTCCGTCAGTTGCCCATCCGCCAACATGCGAAGATTGGTCATCGTGGAGCTACACTGAAGGGTGGAAAATTCGACGAAGAGATAGTATTGAAAGGCACCCGCCTCTGCTTTGAAATGGAGATGCTTTCTTCCAATAAGGAAGATGAAGCCAAGTTTAAGGAATTGCTTGACTCCCTGAGCTCTGACACCTTCCGCATAGGCTCTGGTAGTCGTTCAGGCTTTGGCGAGATAGAAGTAGTTGGTGGTCAATGCCAATACAAGATGATCGATCTTACAGAGGATAAACAGAAAGAGTGGTATCTGAAGGAATCATCTTCACTGAGCGAAGATTGGCAAGATGCAGAGATCATTGACCTGAAAAAGCCAAAAGCGGAGGGATGGACAACCTATGAAATAAAGTTGAACCCTGTTGACTTTATGCTTTTTGGTTCCGGCTTAGGTAACGACAAGGCTGATATGACCTTTGTCAGAGAGTCGTTTGTTGATTGGAGTGGTGATACAGCTCAGGTGAAAGATCGCGAACGTGTGATTCTCATTCCTGCCTCATCTGTAAAGGGCGCCCTCTCACATCGTTTGGCATTCCACTACAATAAAATAAAGGGAGTATTTGCCGACACATTAGCAGCAGGAGAAAAGATTGAAGACTTTGTGGGCAAGAATAATGAAGCCGTTAAGGCTATCTTCGGTTCTGAAGGCGATAAAAATGCTGACGGGAAGATACAGAACAAAAAGCGCGGCAATGTGCTGATATCTGACATCATTCAAGAGGCCTCTGTCTCTCCCAAGATTCTGAATCATGTCTCTATCGACCGTTTTACAGGCGGAGCTATTGATGGAGCGCTTTTCAGCGAAGAAACTCTTTATGCTAAAGGACAGTCTTTCGAATTGAAATTATTGGTTAATAATAGTGCTTTTGACGACAAGGATGTCAAGACTGCTTTCGAAGACACATTGAAAGACCTTTGCTCGAGTATGCTTCCGCTAGGTGGTGGTGTCAACCGTGGCAACGGTTGTTTTGAAGGTACAATTAAAAGAAACGGAGAATTGATTTATGAAAACAATTAAGATAAACAAATGCGAAGGCTATCTTTGGTGGAGTGACCAACAAAAGCCTAAGATCTACGATGGAAATACTTTAGACATCTGCTTAGACGAGACCAAGAATCCTTTCGTAGTAGAGGGGCAACTCTATGATAAAGAAACAAAGGAGTCGTATAGCATCAAATACGTAGATGGCCTATACCTTATTAATATCTATAAGGTGACAGATGAAGATCTCGTCAATTCCGTCAATGAAACTAAATGCTATCTCCCTAACCGCATGGGAGACCGTTGGCTTAAGTTCCTGCGATACTGGGAAGAAAAAGAGGATGAGAACTGCATGGATATGCCCGTACTCACATTCACTAAAAACGTATTTATTGGATTTAAAGAAAAGGAGGAATTGTTATGATAAAGGCACCATTTAACTTTGTTCCCTTAGCAGAACAAGTATATATTCCAAACTGGGGTGATCAAATATCACAAGATGTACCTTTTAGTGATGGCCTGAGTGGAACTTTGAAAATCAAAATATCAGCCCAGACCCCTATCTTTATACGTGACGGTCAAGCCCTTGGTGAAAATCCGGAAATCATTGAATTCTGTCATACAGCAGACAACCATTATTATATTCCCGCCACTTCCATAAAAGGCGCCTTAAGGAATGTGATGGAGATCTTGTCTTTTGGTAAGATGACCCAAGTGCAGAACCAAAGTTTTGGCATTCGTGATTTAAGTCAAGGAACAGATGGGCGGTTTTACAGGAATAAGGTGAAACAGGCTAATGTAAAATGTGGATGGCTTAGATTGGAGAGAGGACAGTACCTACTTGACGATTGTGGTATACCTTGGCGTATTTCACCTCAACGTATTGACGAGCATTATCATAAGAACTTAAATACGTTTATCAGAACGGAGGATAATTTCAGAGATGATGATAATCGCACAGCCAAGAAAAAATATGAAATGTTTCAAGGCTGCAACCTAAAAGGTACTTTTGCTTCTGATTCTGAATTTATGGATAGTAATTTTAATGCTGCAGGTCGAAGAATAGTTACATTTAACGACAATGGAAAAGACGGTACAATCGTCTTCACAGGCCAGCCCGGTGCTCGTAGGAGATCTTCAGGAAAATACTTTGAGTTCGTCTTCCCTGATGAGATTAAAAACGAAAATATTATAGTTGATCCGCATACGTTTAAGGCTTTTGAAACGATTCATCAAGACTCTCCTGACTATGCGGAATTCCGCAAGGAAGAACTCAAAAGAGGAAAACGGATCCCAGTTTTCTTTATTCTGAATCAAGATGGAACTATTGATGCTATTGGACTTTCCTATATGTTTAAATACCCAGCCTATAACTCCATCTATAATGGTATTCCTATAAATCTTCTCAATAGAAGTAGTATGGATATATGCGAATGTGTCTTTGGTCAAACTCAGGGAGTCGAATCTTTGAAGGGACGTGTTCAGTTTACTACCGCTTTCCTGCAAGGCCAGCCTTCTTTTCATGCAGCATTGAGAATGGCTTTATCTAAGCCACATCCGTCTTTTTATCCATTATATTTAGGCAATGGTCAGTCATGGAACAATGAGGCAATACGAATTGCAGGCAGAAAGCGTTATCCTGTTCGCAACAATATCTATAATAATGAGGCTACTGATGCCATGTCTCGTACTATTCGTCCAATAAACCAAGGTGCAGAGTTTATCGGATATATACACTTCCATAATCTACGCTCCATAGAATTGGGGGCCTTGTTGTCTTCAATAGATTTCTGTGGCCATTCAGATTGTAGTCATAGTTTAGGTCAGGGCAAGCCTCTTGGGTTTGGTAGAGTTAAACTGAGCATAGAGTCGGCTGAGGTTCTGGATAACAGAAACACAGAATACGATATCAAACAAGCAGTGAATGCATATAAAGCAGAGATGCAAAGACAGATTCCCGGTTGGGCCAGTTCTGTCCAGTTGAGAGAATTGTTTGCGATGGCTAAAGGAATTCCTTCTGATAGGGAAGACGATTTCGTATATATGAAAATGTCAACCTCCCGTAATGAGAATCAATTTGAATTAGCCAAGGGCGCATATAGGAGAGGTGAGCAATTAGGCAACTTTAGTCAGATTCTCAACCGAGACATTGTCAGGGCAGAATTGAGACAGAATGTAAATGAAAACAAGAAGCGCATAGATTTGGAAACTGCTCTCGAGATAGAATATCAGAAGATGCTTGAGCGTCAGAAAGAGCAGGAACAAAAGAAGGCTCAACAAGAACTCGCCAGATTACAACAATTAAAAGATCAGGAAGAGACTACACGACGCAATGAGGCTAGAGCCATCGCAGAAGAAGCAGATAATGCCAGAGCAAATAAACAATACGCAGAGGCAATTTCACTCTATCAACAGGCTGCAGGCTATGGCTTTGATTCTTATGCCTCCATGATTGAAATATGTCAAGATGAAATCAATAAAAGCATAACTATAAATGAATCTGATATTGAAACATATCTATCAGGTGTAAAAATTGCTTCTGTAAATGCTTTCGCAAATAATCTTAAGAAGCGTCACAACGCAAATCCGATTAAAGAAACAGATATCCCTGCTATCGTCAAAAAATTGAATGATGCATTTATAACAATGCCCAAGAATGACAAAAAGAAGTGGCTTGATAGGAAAGGATGGAAGCCTATAGAGGCTATAATTGGTACTTCGTTGACAGATGCTATTTTTACTCAACTACTTCAAAATTAGATCCTATGCCCAGAAAAGTATTTATCTCCTTTTTAGGGACCAACAATTACGTACAGTGCAGATACGACATCAATGGTGTCGTATCTGCACCTGTGCGGTTTGTGCAGGAAGCCTTAATTGAGTATTACTGTAAGGAATGGACGGAAAAAGACAGAATCCTCATCTTCTGTACATCCAAGGAGAAAACAGGAGAGAATGGTTCCAAGGAGATTAACTGGCTCGACAACGGCCAGTCGCGTATAATTGAAGATTCCGAAAAGATCGGTCTTCAGCACCGGCTTCAGGAACTGCAGGCACGTATTGGATTAAAGGCCCAGGTTGAACAGTATGATATCGAAGCAGGTTTCTCTGAGGAAGAGATCTGGGATATTTTTGATACGGTTTATGCCAAACTACAGCCTGACGATCAGATCTTCTTTGATGTGACCCATGCTTTCCGCTCGATACCACTCTTCTCCATTGTACTCTTCAACTACTCCAGATTCATGAAGGACACCCGTCTGATATCCATCATGTATGGAGCCTTCGAAAAGTTGGGACCAACCTTTAAAGTGAAAGAGCAACCCGTTGATGAACGTATAGCTCCTGTCATCGACCTTACCAACATTGCCCGTCTACAGGAATACAACCAGATTGCCAGTAGTCTGAAAGACTTCGGTAAGGTGAAACTGTTGAAGGATGCGATTGCTGCCGACCCTGAATCGGCATCGAACCAGACTATCCGCAACCTCGCGGACTCTATATCGGAGTTGGACGAATATATTGCCACCATCGATCTGAAGGAGCTGAAAAGCGGCAAGTTCATCCGGAAATTCAGAAGTTACTACAAAAACGTCAAGAAAAAGAAAAAACTGGTAAAACCCATCAGCAACATTCTTGACGAACTCAACAAAGAGACGGAAGACTTTGTCGAAGAGAGCAGCTATCGCAACATTGAGGCCGCCATCAACTGGACCATCAAGCACGACATGCTGATGCAGGCCTATCCTTTGGCAGCAGAGTATATTATCCTTCGCGTCTCCGACATGTTCACTGAGCTAAAGCCGCATCCACTATCCTCCAAGCAGTTCAGAATGTTTGTATCTTCGATTCTTGGCATGCCAGAAGAAGATCTCATAAGCAGAAACTGGAAAGATGTGCTAGGAGAGTATCCCGATGTAACAGACGAGATTGCTGATGATTTCCTGATAAGGGAGATACGTCCCATGTATGATCTCATCAGGCGTTCGCGCAACTCGCTTGCTCATGGCAATGGCGTCATCAAGTTTTCCGACCTCAAGAAAGGTGTTCCCGACATCATCGAATGCATCAAATACTTGAATGCAGAATACGAACGGTACACCTCTACCAAGTATATCATTGAGAATTGTTATGGAACAAAATAATATCTCAGAAATCGAACTGACCAGAAGCCAGGAGAATGTCTTAAAACATATTCTTGACTTTGTCAACAATCCGGAAGACAGAGTTTTTATCCTTAAAGGATATGCAGGAACGGGTAAGACCACTCTGATGCGGTTTCTCATCAAGTCACTGACAGAGCAAGGAAAGCACTATCGGCTCTTGGCCTCTACAGGACGAGCAGCCAAGGTGCTTGCCAATCTTTCAGAAACCAATGGGCAGACCTCCACCATCCACTCGATGGTGTATGAATTCAACGGACTTAACAAAGAGTTTGAGGAAAAGGAGGAGCCAAAGGCTGATAAGGACGGACAGCTATTTCTGGTGTTTGAGCCTTCCAAACTAGACAAGGACACCATTCCTGAAACAGTTTATATTATCGATGAGGCGTCTATGGTGGCCGATGTCGCCACCAAGGATGTCACACAGGCCAAATTCGGCGACGGACGCCTCCTGAAAGAACTGTTGGAATACGACCAGCGTCCAGGCAGTAAGTTCGTGTTTGTAGGCGACCCTTGTCAGTTGCCCCCCATCGAGCAATATTACTCCCCAGCCTTGATGAAAGACTATTTCTTCAAGGAGTTTGGAATGACAGCTCAGGAGGCTCAGCTCACAGAGATTATGCGTCAGAAGGATGTCTGCGGTATTGTGGATGCCTCCAAACAGATTCGCCGTCTCTACAATGCAGCATCAGAAAGCGGCCAGATGTATGGTTCTCAGAAACTGTGGGGATTCCTGCCGTTCCGCAGGTACAAGGACATACAGTTGCATCCCAACCTTGAGGCGATGCTCAATGACTATGTATCGAAAGTCAAAACGTCTGGTCTGAACAGTGCCGTTTGTATCTGTCGCAGCAATAAAGCCTGCAGCCAGCTATCTGCCATGATCCGCCAGAAGTTAGGGTATACCGATAGCTGCATCCAGAAGGGAGATCTCCTGATGGTGATTCAGAACAACATGCCCACAGGACTGATGAATGGCGATATGGTGACTGTTGAGGAGATTGCGCCACAAGTGACGGCGAGAGCCCAGCTCACCTTCCGTCAGGTAAAGGTCAAGGAACTTTTTACGGGCAGGACCTATTCCACCCTCCTGATAGAAGAAATAGCATATCAAGGCCGTCTGAACCTTGACAACAGACAACAGCAGGCACTGTTTGTCGACTTCATCATCCGGATGAAGAAAAAGGGCATTACCCAGAAGCAGAAGAAAGCTTTCTACAATGCGATGTTCAATGACCCCTATCTCAATGCTCTGCGCTGTGTATTCGGCTATGCCATTACCTGCCACAAGTCCCAAGGTGGTGAGTGGGAAGAGGTGTATGTACATGTACCTCGAAACATCACTCTCAACCCAACGAAAGAGACCTATCAATGGGTATACACTTCCATGACAAGGGCAAGGAAGACGCTTCACATGATTGACGATTTCTATATTAAATAAGGTTCGTATGTTTATCAATTTCACAAATCATCCATCAGAAAACTGGAGTGAGAAGCAGCTTACAGCGGCTCGCCGGTATGGGGAAATCGTTGATTTGTCCTTTCCCATCATAGAACCCACCTTTACAAAGGAGGACATCCTGCTTCTTGTAAAAGAGAGTTCAGATGTAATTCTGGGAATAAAGGATGATGATACGGTTGTTCATGTGATGGGTGAAATGACTTTTACCTATAATTTAGTGAATGCCCTGAAAGAGTTAGGCATCACCTGCCTTGCTTCTACCACAGAGCGAAATACCGTCATGACACCTGATGGGAAGAAAATATCAGAATTCAAGTTTGTACAATTTAGAGAATATTGAATAATATGAAAAATCAAAACAACTATTTAATTAACTGGTTTGCTTTTTGTTTGGTAACAATAGGTGACTTTTTCGCAATCATGGGTATTCGTGGCGAGTGGGATTATTGGCGTTGGTGGGTATGGGGGGACTTAGGATTACTCATCATTCTATTTCTCATCGGATGGATGAAAGAATTAATTCGCCCTAAAGCATCCATTGTTGTGAGACTCCTTAGTAATGCATCTGGCTCTAGAACCATCAATATTCTCTATGTTATAGTCTTTACTCTTAACATGGCGGCCTTAGGCAACGCTTTACTTCCCCTCTTTCAAAAGGATGTAGAAATAAATGATGCGCTTTATCCACTCGGCGTCTGTTTGGTAGCTATGATAGCATTGATTCTTTTCTTTCCCATAGGGAGAAATAAAAAAGACGATAATGCAACCTACGTATTCGTTTCAGGTATCTCATATATACCCTCTTTCGATCGCAAAAAATCTTATGATTCTTTTGGATTAAATTTAGTTCCACTGGTAAGGATGTTACAAGTCTGCGAGAAGGAATTAACAGCAGGTACTAGAAAATGTAGATTTCATATTATTCAAACTCGCGCCTTTACCAATGCCTCTGCACAGACTCTAACTGATGTGATGCATGTGGTTAATAGTGATAAAGAAAATGAAATATCAGAAACGCCTTCTATTAATGACAAACTTAGACTTTTGATTCGTGAAGTAGCAATAAAAGAATTTCCGAATTTAGAAACACAAATACGACAGATGGAGATTACTTTCTCAGAAGAGCCTATCGACTACAATGAAGATTCTGATTTCGCATATCAAAGAATTAACGAAGAAGTGGAACTTTTAGATGATGCTAAACATCAGCTTTACTTCAATCTAACGCCTGGTACAGGAGTGATTAGTTCTCTAATGATGCTTCTTGCCATTGACGGGGACCGCAAACTATATTACTATAGTCAACAGCGTCCGAATTTTGACAGCGAAAAGGAAAAACAAGTCAGATATTTGGAGGATTTTAAGCGTTCTTTGCTCCACCCTGTAAGAAAAGAGCGAATCCCGCTCAGCAATATTCTTTCGCAAGCCCTAGAGTCTGAACTAAGTCGAGATGAGGAAAGCGTTAAAAAGAAGATTGGGTAAACGTCGATCCGTTCTGTACAGAATGCTATGCCCGCATAGAGTACATTCCACCTGTCAAAAAGAAGGAACCGATAAAAATCGCGGTAGTATAGGAATACTATCACGCGTTCTTTGACTTATTGATACAATTTTAGAGAAAAAATCATTTGCGAAAATTGAGATTTTTGGAAAAGCCTGATTTTGAGGGATTTGACGAAAATGCGATAAAACAGAATGCTGTTATTTTTTCGCAAATGAAGAAAAAGAGCAAAAAGCTTGCGTCATTTGCGAAAAATGAGTAATTTTGTGGCCGTAAAACCCAGTAAAATCGAGGGCGATTTTCGCAAAAGCCCCTTTGATGTGAATTATCGCAAATCATTTGCGAATTTTTGACGAAGAAAATAGGTCTGATTATCAGATAGTTATAAAAAATATATTGCTTCAAATCTCAGGATTTGCAATCAAAAATAATAGGCATTTGCGAAAAAATGGGATGAGAGAGCGTAAGTAGTTGAGAATATGAGGTATAAGAGAAATAAGAAATATGAACATTGTTCCAAATCTATAGATTATAGGACTATTCCATTGTCATTCCATTATAACAAGGATTAAGACAAGCCATAATCTCGTCATGATTACCGCGCTGGATAAATTCCATTGTCATTCCATTATAACAAGGATTAAGACTCAACCGAGAAAATATGTCTCAGTGTATGAGAGAATTCCATTGTCATTCCATTATAACAAGGATTAAGACTCACCTCCGAATGTGGTTTTGGTTCCTGTTCCACCATTCCATTGTCATTCCATTATAACAAGGATTAAGACTTGGTCGTGACCGTCGGGAGACATGTAGGTCCATTCCATTGTCATTCCATTATAACAAGGATTAAGACTGTGCCATCCCATTCCTTGTGGGTAGTACCGAACATTCCATTGTCATTCCATTATAACAAGGATTAAGACTTTTCGCTAACGGCATTGTCGTATAAATACTTGAATTCCATTGTCATTCCATTATAACAAGGATTAAGACGAGATTTTGGGCAGTCATTGCAACACAAACAACTATTCCATTGTCATTCCATTATAACAAGGATTAAGACGATTTTACATTCTATAAAATAGAATGTCACATACGAATTCCATTGTCATTCCATTATAACAAGGATTAAGACCCTTCAATGCCAGCCTTCCACGCGAGCGCGTGCCATTCCATTGTCATTCCATTATAACAAGGATTAAGACCCCATGTCGGCATCATCCTCAGCGAGCTTTGCCTATTCCATTGTCATTCCATTATAACAAGGATTAAGACGGAACGCGCATGTGTGACCCTGTAACATAGTTACATTCCATTGTCATTCCATTATAACAAGGATTAAGACTCTCAAGCCATGTGGTGTAGTTGTTGACATCCCAGTATTCCATTGTCATTCCATTATAACAAGGATTAAGACTCATCCTTATACTCAACCGCTGCGTCGGCCTTGTTATTCCATTGTCATTCCATTATAACAAGGATTAAGACAGCTGTCAGATGAGCACGCCCCTTTAATTCCAATTGCATTATCATTCAATTTTAACAAGGGTTAAGACTGCCTGTAGCGGTGTAACAATAGCTTT
>JAEEGI010017941.1_pt1 | contig 14441 bp, 11 predicted proteins | sample 8958751 | NCBI WGS metagenome assembly JAEEGI01 (sample SAMN16246545, study PRJNA631951) | gut metagenome | biome: gut microbiome; feature: rumen; material: KS-attached | host: Bos | place: Iran: Karaj | collected 2018-10
CTGGCTAAATGGGAGAAGGAAGGCCGCCTGAGCAGCGTCATCACGCAGAACATCGACGACCTGCACACCGTGGCAGGCAACAGCGTGGTGTATGAGTTCCACGGCAACATGTCGCGTTTCGTCTGCACCAAATGCGGCCACAAGGTCGACGCCAAGAGCCTGACACTCACCGAGGAACCGCCTCGTTGCGCCCAATGCGGTGGCCTGATGAAGCCCGACTTCATCTTCTTTGGAGAAGGCATCCCTGAGGACGCTTATTATGGCTCGGTGAGGGCGGCTGAGAATTGCGACGCTTTCGTCATCATCGGCACTTCGGGACAGGTCAGTCCTGCCAATATGATTCCAGGCATCGCCAAACGCAACGGCGCCAAGATCATCGAAATCAACATGGAGCCTTCGACTTATACGAACTACATCACGGACATCTATCTCGAAGGCAAATCCGGTGAGATCCTGCCCGCGATTGACGCTTTGATGACTAGGTGATTATGGGATTCGCTTCGCGAAGAAATCGTTCAAAAATCATATTCAAAATCCTCCAAAATAGATTTTTATTGATTTTTAACAGATTTTTAATAGATTTCTTGCCGTAAGCAATCCTAAAAAACCGCTTCAAACATCCTGAGGTAGGCTTCAACTTTTTTGTCAAATGACAATGGATATGCTCTTGAGGATGAGGGTAATCTATAAAGTGTTAATCCGTCCCTTAAGGTGATTTGTTCATTAGGCGAAGGAATAGAATTCTTATGGTAATAAGCGCATACTTCCGTGGTGGCTTTTTCACCCGTCGTGGCGATGGCGTGGCATTGCGGTATCTGTTTCAGTAGTGCCTCAATATCGGTATGCTCCACGATTTCCAAAAATGCGTCCGAGGCATTGTCTTTCAACCTATTGACTGCTGTAGCCGTATCGAAGAAGGCAATGCCTTTTTCATCCAGAAACGCAATGATTTCATTCATTTTGAAGCACTTGCGCTCAATGTCCACGAAATGGTTCTTGTCGTCAAACCAGATCTGGCCTTCAATGCGCCAGTGGTCGTTGATAAAGTTGGGGTAAAAAAAGTCCATGCACCAGCGCTTTTTGGGCGGTGGAAAACTGCCGAGGAACAAGACTCTAGCGTTCTTTGGGAGAAACGGTTTCAGTGGATGATATTCTATCATTTTCTATTTTATCAAGAATTTGAGAATGCAGAGAAAACTGAAGTCATATTATTGAATTTGAGACAAAAATCGCAAGCGATTTTTCATATTCATTCAACATGATACGCACCAACCTTATTAATGCACAGAGTCCCCTTAAACACCTTAAATCTAATTCTTAACTTATCGGCCTTAACGGTTTGGAAACGAAGAAGTCGCTTGTAACCAATGGTGGTCGTTGGCTCGTTCACCTCGATGGGCAACCACTTACTATTAAAGTAATAGTCCAAATAGAATGCGTCAACATTCTGACCTAAAGGAATATACTCTTGCAACAACAAGCGGTTGAAAGCCGTAGTTTGGGGAAAATCGAAGATAAGTTCAGCTTGATGGATTCCATCTTCTGTCGCCCAGTAACGGGTGTAATCGTCACAAAGCACATTCTTGGCTTTGAACCTACATCCTCTTGTGTTGCTGGCAGTCACTTTGCAACCTTTAAGCAGGTTGTTGGCAAAATCTTTTTGCAACTTCTCATGCCATTGTACCGCATTGGTAGAGTCGATGCTGGGTATCCTACCCTCTTGATTAACAGGGAAATTGAGCAAGAGATTGGTATTATGGCCCACACTTTGGTAATACAAATCCATAAGTTGATCCACGGTTTTCACTAGACTGTCTTCATTGGCATGGTAGAACCATCCCGGACGAATGGAGACATCCACTTCGGCAGGCAACCAAGCCTCGCCCTCGCGATAACCTTGTTGCAAGGCTTTTGTATCGTTAAGCGACTCAAAGTCAGTTTTATACATGCTCCATTGCGTGGCGTTGGCCTTACCTTCCTCGTTGCCAATCCATCGCAAAGTCGGGACAGTGCCTCCAAAGATGCTCGCTTCGGGACTGTATTTCCACACGATGTCCCTCGCCTTTTCATAATCGTAGTATTTCTCTGCTACGATGGATCTCATCTCGTTAGCACCACCATACCAACCCGTACCGCCATTGGCGCCATCGAACCAGAACTCAAACAACGGTCCGTAGTTGCTCACAAGTTCCTCAATCTGTTGATGATAGATGTCAACGTAACCTTTGTGCCCATACTCAGGTTGGTTGCGGTCCCAGGGAGAGAGATACAACCCAAACTTCAAGCCATGCTTCTTGCAGGCTTCCGAAAGTTCGCGCACCAAGTCACCTTCACCATTCTTATAATAAGTGTTTTTGATGGAATATTCCGTGGTTTCAGTCGGCCAAAGACAGAAACCGTCGTGGTGCTTTGCCGTGAGGATTACGCCTTTCATGCCAGCAGCCTTCAAGGTCAAAACCCACTGTTCGCAGTCCAAATTGGAGGGGTTAAAGGTATGCGATGGCGTGTTGCCATAACCCCATTCCATATTATTAAACGTGTTTAAGCCAAAGTGTATAAATGCGTATGTTTCAAGTTGTTGCCATTCAACTTGTTTAGATGTAGGAATGGGATAACTTGGTTCAGGTTGGTGAACACAAGAAGCCAACACTAGACCGCCCAATAACACCCATGTCAGATGCCTATGATTCATTGTTTTACAAATTTACGCGCCTCGCCGTTAGCACGAAGTACATATAAGCCTTTGGGAAGTTCGCCGATTTCGATCCTATTCACTTCAGCGTTGAGTTGTACGGTCAATACAGTCTTCCCGTTCATGTCTACAATTTCCGCCAAGACATTCCCTTGGTTCACAAAGACATCAATAAAGTCAGTGGCCGGATTGGGGCACACACGAAGCGTAGGCTCGCACTGAAAATGCTCTGATTTCACTATTACCGGACTATCGGAATGGGCTTCGATCACGGCTTCAATTGTCCTGTTGCACACGGCACAAAAAGGCGCATAGTTGCGCATCATGCAGTTGCGTTGCGGGCGATACATGCCATACGTCAGATAACCTCCACCCTCAAAAGCGCCCACCGTGTTGTTATACTGATTGCTATTAGGCGTAGGAATAGGCGTTTCAGGAGCAACAAGGTCGGCCCATTTCGAGTCAAAATCCATCAAAGTGGTGATGTTGGGTTCCCAAGGCTCCACATACAGGTTATAAAGCAAGGCCAAAGGATTGTCAGGTTCCTCATATTCGTCGGCCAAACCCGCGAAAGCATGGCCAAACTCATGCACAATGACGCTGGATGACGACATGTTGCCCGCCGTGCTCATTGAATAGAAGTTATAGAATCCGCCACCGCCATACTGGCTGCTGTTCACCAAAATGTAAATCTGGTCATAAGGTGCGTTCGCTGCTACATCCTTCACCGAGAAATAGTTGCGTGTAGTGCAATAGCGGTCAATATAAAAAGTGTAGAAATGCGAATTAAGAATGGTTCGCACCCAAGTGTGACTGGCAGGAATGTCAACGCCACTCTCCTCGGAAGGTGCCAGCACAGCGCGGAAATTGAAATCGTTGATATGGCTTGCAAACGGTTCCGCTTGGGCAAACACATTGGCCAGGTTCTGACAATGTTGAAGGAACTGAGGCATTTCGTCGGCAGTATAGCCTTCGGGCAGAATCACGATGTCCACCTTGGTTTCAGGCGTACCATTGACCATAATGTCCTGAACAGGGAACACATAGCGTTGTTCCGTGGTGTTGAACATCTCATCAGGTTCATAACGCTTTGAGAACACTTCTTCAAACTCGCCATCGAAGTTCCTGATTTCAAGGATGACATACACCTCATTGCGTGGCAACGGAACACTTACAGACTCTTCATAGCAGCGTTCCATTCTTGAGGCTTCTTCGGTGGTTTGCCATTCGCGGAACAAGGTATTGTATCCTCTTGAATAGATTAATGTATTGGTTTGTGCATCAATCACTTTCACACGGTTTGTACCATAATTGAAAGGATCAACCAGGTTGACCTTGGAACCACCAAAATAAGGTTCGATGACGAAACGCTCAAACACATAGTGCGAGCCTTCGGAATTGCCGCATTGGAAAACATCCATACGCAACGAACCCTCGTCAAGGAAATACTGCTCAAAGTTAATGCTTTGCGCTCTCGAAAACAGAGAAATAGCAATTGCAAAAAGGAAAATAAGGGTCTTTTTCATCACGAACGGGTTTGTATGTTAAACACTCATTATTTGATTTTGCAAAAATATAAAAATATCGACCAAATGGATTTGGTATGGATATTTTTTCCTAACTTGCGCCCAAATTAGACCTATACTATGAATATCGAAGAATTAAAATCTGTTTTTAAGCAACGCTTTGGAAACGAGGGTGTTGCCTACACTTCACCAGGCCGTATCAATCTCATTGGCGAACACACCGACTATAATGGAGGTTTCGTCTTTCCCGGCGCTATCGACAAAGGCATCTACGCCGTGATAAGGCTCAATGGCACCGACAAAGTCCGCGCCTACTCCATCGACAAGGAGGACTACTGCGAGTTCGGCATGAACGAGGAAAATCATCCTCATTTACATTGGGCCAATTACATCTTTGGTGTATGCCGCGAAATCATCAAACGAGGCTATCAACTTCAAGGTTTTGACACAGTGTTTTACGGCAATGTGCCTATCGGCGCGGGCATGTCGTCTTCGGCTGCCTTGGAGAGCACTTTTGCCTTTGCACTCAACGAATTACTAAACCTCAACATCGACAAGTTCGAGTTGGCGCGCATCGGTCAGGCCACGGAGCATAACTATGTCGGCGTGAAATGCGGCATCATGGACCAGTTCGCTTCCCTCTTCGGCAAGGCAGGTCACCTGATGCGCCTCAACTGCGCCACAATGGAATTTGAATACTTCCCCTTCAATCCACAAGGTTACAAGGTCGTACTGCTCGACACGGTGGTAAAACACGAGTTGGCTTCGTCGGCCTACAACCGTCGGCGTGAGTCGTGCGAGAATGCCTGTGCCCATATCGCCGCCAAGCATCCCGAGGTGAAATACTTGAGCGATGCGACCATGGCCATGCTCAACGAGATCGATGTGGAGATTCCTGCTGAGGATTACATGCGAGCGGAATATGTCATCGGTGAGAAGCAACGCGTCCTCGATGTCTGTGATGCCTTGGAAAAAGGTGACTATGAGACCGTTGGTGAGCGCATGTACGGCACGCACTACGGCATGAGCAAGCTTTACGAGGTAAGTTGCGAGGAACTGGATTACCTCAACGACATCGCCAAAGAATGCGGCGTGACGGGTTCTCGAGTGATGGGCGGCGGTTTTGGTGGCTGCACCATTAACCTCGTGAAGGAAGACCTTTACGATGCCTTTATCGCAACGGCAAAGGAGAAATTTGCCGCCAAGTTCGGTCACGAACCGAAGGTTTATGATGTCGTGATTTCTGACGGCGCAAGAAGATTAAATAATTAAAGATGGTATGCACTAAGGGCAGAAATCATTCAAAATCTAATCAAAAATCAAACAAAATGTTCAAATTGGAAGATTTTAAAAGGATTTTTGAAAGATTTCTCGCCATAGGCGATAAAAATAAAAACAACATACAATGAAACCAACATTATTAGTTTTAGCCGCTGGAATGGGTTCCAGATACGGCGCTTTAAAGCAGATGGACGGCGTCGGCCCTAACAACGAAGCCATCCTCGATTATTCCATTTACGACGCCAAGCGCGCTGGTTTCGGCAAGGTGGTCTTCGTCATCCGCGAGGACTTCGCCGAGGCCTTCAAGAAAGTGAACAACACAGAGAAATTCGGCATCCCCGTTGAATATGTCTACCAATCCCTCGACAAACTGCCGGAAGGCTTCAGCGTCCCCGAAGGGCGTGTCAAACCCTGGGGCACTTGCCACGCTGTCTTGATGGCCAAGGACGTGATCCACGAGCCTTTTGCCGCTATCAACGCCGACGATTTCTATGGCAAGGAAGCTTACGAGGTTTTGGCCAAGTACTTGATAGAATGTGAAGGCAAAAAAGGCGCTTACAGCATGGTCGCCTACAAACTGCGCAACACCATGTCGGACTTCGGCACGGTGAGTCGTGGCATCTGCACCGCTGATGCGGAAGGCAACCTGCAGACCATCGTAGAGCGCACTGCCATCGGTCACACCGATGACGGCGGCGCGGCCTACACCGACGAAACGGGTTCACATCCGTTGGACATGGATTCTCTCGTTTCGATGAACTTCTTCGGCTTCACGCCTGATTTCTTCGCCTATTCAGAGAAAGGCTTTGTCGAGTTCCTGAAAGGTCCTGCCCAGACCAACATCAAAGCAGAGTTTTTCATCCCGCTGATGGTCAACCAAGCCATTCACGATGGCACTGCCAAACTGAAGGTCTTATCAAGCAACGTCTCCTGGTTTGGCGTGACATACAAGGAAGACAAGCCTGATGTGATGCGCAAAATCCGCGAGTTGATTGAGAAGGGCGTGTACCCTGAGCATTTATGGTAAAGTATGTATAGAATGATTCACGAGACACATTCCCAAAAAGAGTCATTGCGGACTTGATCCGCAATCTCCTAAAGCAAAGGAAAACCTTTTTGCTTAGGAGATGGCGGATGTCCCTCCGCCATGACACAACAGGGTCAGTGTTCCCGTTCCCATGTATTGAAACAATCATAGTATGAACATAGAAGTAAAGGTTTGGGGCAAGACCCCCGACGGCAAAGACATCAAGCTCTACACCCTGACCAATGCCAACGGCGTGAAGGTGCAGTTAAGCGATATCGGTGCGGGCATCGTGAGCATCGTCACTCCCGACCGCTACGGCCACATGGAAGACATCGTCCTCGGCTATTCACACCCGTGGGATTATTTCAACGATGGCCCTTGTGCGGGCAAGACGCCTGGCCGTTTCGCCAACCGCATCGCCAATGGCCGATTCAAGATCGACGACAAGGAATACCAGCTTGAGATCAATACCAGCGACGGCAAGCACCATCTCCACGGTGGCAGCATCGGTTTCGCCAACCAGAAATGGGCCAGCCGCATCAACGGCGACAGTGTGGTGTTCACCTACTTAAGCGCCGATGGCGAGGCGGGTTATCCCGCCGAGTTGGTGTCGAAGGTATATTACACCCTCAACGATGAGAACGAGCTGAACATCCGCTTCTGCGCCTATTCGTCGGACACCACCATCGTCAATCTCACCAACCACACCTATTTTAACCTGAAAGGCGAAGGCAACGGCGACATCCTCGACCACAAGTTGCGACTGAACGCTTCGCGTTTCTTGCCTGCCACCAACGAGTTGATCACCACTGGTGAGATGCGACAAGTGACCGACACACCCATGGACTTCACCCAAGCCAAACTCATCGGCCGTGACATCAAGGAACCTTATCCAGACCTAATTAATGGCAAGGGATACGACAGTTGTTGGGTCATCGACGGCATCGAGAAGGACAAGCTATGCCTTGCCGCCGAACTCTCGCACGAAGGCGTTGGTCGTATGGTGAAGATCTACACCACACAACCTGGTGTGCAGGTCTATACCGGCAACTGGCTTTCGGGCTGCCCCAAGGGCAAGAACGGTCACATCTACGAGGACTATTCCGGCGTTGCCTTGGAGTGCCAAGCCCTCCCCGACTCACCCAACAAACCCAACTTCCCCAGCACCTTCCTGCGCTCGGGCGAAGAATACAACGAAACAATAATATTTAAATTCTCAATGTTTTAATGAAAATGAGCTACAAATTAAAAGAATTGAACAAATGTCGATTTCAAAAATAGGCAGCTAAAGCTGCAGATTTTACGAATTCATACTCATCCGCAACGAAGTTGCAAAACTATATCGGAAACAATTCGTATCATTCGCTCAATTCGTAGATAAATCTTTGAATTTTAAATCTTTAAATCTCAAATAGCAATGGAAACAACCGTTAAGAAACAGAACTACTTCATCCCGATAATTGTGATGATACTCTTGTTCGGCATGATTTCGTTCGTCACCAATCTGGCTTCGCCCATGGGCGACATCCTGAAGAACCAGTTTAAAATCCCGAATTGGCAAGGCACCTTGGGCGTGTTCGCCAACTTCATCGCCTACGCCGTGATGGGCATTCCTTCGGGTAACTTGCTCCAGAAGAAAGGTTACAAGAAGACTGCACTCATCGCCGTCATCGTGGGTTTCATCGGTGTTGGCATCCAGACGCTGTCGGGTGTCTTTGGCAGTTTTGCAGTTTATCTTCTCGGTGCTTTTGTGGCGGGCTTCAGCATGTGCCTGCTCAACACCGTCGTCAATCCGATGTTGAACCGCCTAGGGGGTGGCGGCAATAAAGGCAACCAACTCATCCAAATTGGAGGTTCATTCAATTCATTGTGTGGCACTGCGGTCATCATCATCACGGGTTTGCTCATCCCCAGCATTGTTGATGCCAAGATTAGCGACGTCTTCCCGCTGATGTACACTGCCTTGGGCATCTTCGCTTTTGCTTTCCTTGTCATCTTGATGACCAAGATCCCGGAGAATGAACAGAAGCAAGACGCAGTCAAACAAGTTGAAAAGGGCAAAGGTCCCATGGCTTTCCGTCATTTTGTACTTGGCGCCATTGCCATCTTCATCTATGTTGGCGTTGAGGTAGGTATCCCGAATGTCTTGAACAAATGGCTCCAGAACCCTGAACTTAACGTGCTGGGCAGCGGCGTCAACGCCGAGGCCGTGGCCGGCTCGGTGGCTGCCACCTATTGGTTCCTGATGCTTATTGGTCGTTTGATTGGTGGTATCATTGGCAGCAAAGTGTCGGCCAAAGCGATGCTTACTACGGTATCTGCTATCGGTATCATTCTCACCCTGTTGGCCATGTTCGGTCCTTCCACAATGGTCAAGTTCCCCGCCTTCAATGGCGCCCATGGCTTCGGCATGGAGAGCATCCCGCTCAACGCTGCTTTCTTGGTTTGCATCGGTCTTTGCACCTCTGTGATGTGGGGCGGCATCTTCAACCTCGCCGTAGAAGGTTTGGGCAAATACACCGAAAAGGCATCAGGCATCTTCATGGCTCTAGTTTGCGGCGGCGGCATCCTGCCTCTGCTCCAAAACGCCATCGTCGATGGTTTAGGCGGCACCGGTTATCTCCAGAGTTACTGGGTGATTGTGGTAGGTCTTGCCTTCCTTCTCTTCTACGCCCTCTGGGGTTCGAAGAACGTCAACAAAGACATCAAGGTGGATTGATTGTTCTATCTATCAAAAAAAAACACAGCCCGTTGGAAAAATCCAGCGGACTGTGTTTTTTTGTGAAACAATGTCTTAACTGACTCTTATCTTCTTTCCTATGCGAAGCTTGTCGGTCTTTTTCATGTTGTTAAGCTTGCACAAAATAGACACCGTCGTGTGATGGTTCACGGCAATCTTGCTCAAGGTGTCGCCTTTTTTCACCGTGTAATATACCTTTTCTTTATGGACCTCCTTGGTCCCCTTTGAATCAACAATGTTAAGCTTGAAACTCTTGTCCAGGTTGGCATAGGCGTCTTTCATGATAGACGTAGTGATGGCATAGCTTTTGTCGACCAAACGGGCCGAATCGGCAAGGGAATGCTCAAACAGCCAATCATACGTCTGGTCAAGATAGAAAACCCTAGCCAGTTGTGAATGGTTGACGCCTTTCATGCGATCATACATCAAACGACTGGTGTCGCCGCAACTGCACATCGATTCAACCACCCTGTCAGAGCAACTGACAGACACTGCCTTGTCAGCAGTGCCATGGATGATCCACAAAGGCACTTCGTTGAGTCCACAGAGCGACTTGACCGTTGCACCGCCACACATGGCAATGGCAGCAGCCACCTTGTCGGGATAGGTCGCCACAAAATCCAGCGTCCCGTATCCTCCGAGACTCATGCCTAGCACATACAACCGGTTTGTGTCTACAGGATACTTATCTTTCACCCAATCGTAAACATTCATAACCTTCTCAGGGTTCCACGCACCAGGCGACTGCGGAGCTATCACCACAGCGTCAATTACACGTCCACGACGCAAGGCATCAATGCTACCATACCTCAAAACATTTTGCAGATTATGGCCACAAAGACTCTTGCCGTGCAAAAAGACAACCACGGGCTTGTCAGCCTTGACGGGATCGTAGTCATCAGGAAGGTAGAGCCAAAAATTGTAGCCGTTTGGCACCGAATCACGGCATGCTATCAGTTGCGCGAAAGAGCACAAGGGAAGCAGACATATAAGAAATACTAATACTTTTTTCATAGGTTATTGTAACGAGATTTTGTAGATTTTATTACCCCTCGAGCCCAAAATAATTTTGTCGTCGACCACAATGGGAGACGATTCGAAATTGCTTCCAATCTTCTCCGAAGCCACGATCTCGCCCGTCTTGGCTTTGATGAGATAGACATAACCACCCGTGTCGGCGGTGAAGATAAACATCTCATTGTTATCGTTGTAGAAAGGCACCGGCGATGACCAGCAGTAATGCTTCGTCTTGGTACGGCAGACAACATGGCCATCAGTCTTGTCGAAACCGATAAGCCACCCAGGCACTTTAGCCTTGTTGACGCAGAAATTGCTAAATATCATGCCCTCACAGTCACCGCCGCCCAATAAGGGAGAACCATACATTCCGCCATCCAGACTCTTCTCGCCGAAGTGAATGCGCTTGCACGAGACAGTGTCGTCCCAGACCACCTCACCCGTCAAACCATTCAATTTGACGAAATGGCAGGAACCAGCATTGCCTTGGCGATCGACTTCACAACCCGTGTAAACGAAAGGCACGCCGTCTTCCACGTCAACAAGTGGCGTGGCGTCAGTGTCGTCATGGTTGGAATAATGCCATACGGGTTTCAGGGTGTTCAGGTTGATGCACAAGATGTTGCCCGCATTATCGGTCGTGTAGCCATAGTTCTTGCACACCGCCATCGACGATTCTATGCCTGGCGAACTCTTTGACTTGGTCAGCGAATAGCGCAAAGTCGACTGAAGTTTGTAACCTCCATCGCCAATGTAGTATTTGTAGACAGTGCCGTTTTCGCCCGGACGGAACACGAAACCGCCCACCACCACTGGCGACGAGTCGTAAGCGCACCAACCGCGCCATGCATTGGGGTCTTTGCCAAAAGCATGCTTCTCAGTATGCGAGAACAAGTCAAAAACGATGGTGCCAAAAGGCGTATGCTTTTGTACGCCGTGACCCACATAGAGATGGCCGTTGAGGAAAGGATTGAGTGAAGGCGTGCCTTTCAGCACATTCTGGGTGTCAAAACTCTTGCGACTCTCCTTGCCTGTTTGGAAGTCAAGAAAATACAGTTTTCCGCACAGCGAGGCAAACATGATTTCCTGAGCCTTGAAATCATCCGTCACAATGCCTTTCATCTGCTTGAACTGGTTGACGAGACTGTCAGGCCAACAGACATAAAGCGGTTGTCCGGTCCACCCCGTGCCGCCTCCCCACACACCATGCGAGGTCTTGGACGAATCCATGCTCGTAGTGAAAACCCAGTCAAGACTAATCTTGAAGGAATCGCCGTGCAGGTGTCCGCAGAAATTGGGATTGCGCGACGGCGAACCACGGAACATGAAGATGCCAGGGGCGTCTTTGTAAAGGTCTACGAAATCCGACAATTCGCAAGGCAATGAAGCGTCCATCGTGTCGACAATGAACATCACCTTCTCTGCAGAAGCATACATGGTGTCGGGAAAACCTGGGTCGTAAGCGACAGGAGGAATCGTATCCGTAACCAATGTGTCTGCCGCATCAACAACGACTTGCGGTTGTTCCATCGAACACGATGGACTAGCCATAGAGATACCGAATAGTAATAATAATGCAAGTTGTTTCATATCAATGTCATTTTGTTATCCAACCATCATCGGAGATGGTAGGCGGATTGTCATAAAAGTCTGTGGCGCTCAGTGATTTGACGAGGTTAAGCGCTTGTTTGTTCTTATCAATATGAGGCCCCGTGTTGGGATTGCTCTGGTATGTCGATATTATCTGAGCGTCAATGAAGTCGCCCGTCTTGGCGTCGAGGTGAATCCTGAAGATGGGAGCAACGCCAAGCAAACCTCCGATTTTGATTTGGCTATAGGTGGCAAAGTTGCCCATACTGTACGCAATGAATTTCCCATTGTAGATCTCGACGCCGCGAGTGACATGCGGACCATGGCCCAGCACAAGGTCGGCACCTGCGTCAATGGCCAGATGGGCAAACTCGTAAGCATTGCCGCGGTTCTGCTCAATATAGTAGTCTGCTTTGCGAGTTACATGTTGGTAACTCGTCCCCTCTCCGCCGCAATGCATTGAGACAATAACTATATCGCATGTTGCTCGCAACTGGCCCACAAGACGCTTCATGTTGGCGTAATCGTGGAGCGGCACAATGGCAGTGTTGGGAGAAAAGGCACAGAACCCATAACGCACACCATTAATGGTGAAGGTGGCTGTGGGCTTGGTTTGAAATCCCGCCCAATTCAAGTGATTGGCATTGAGCACTTTTGTCGTATTGTCGCGCCCGTATTGCCTAAAGTCGTTGCTATGGTTGTTGCCCACGCTAATCAGGTTGAAACCAGCATCTTTATAGTATTTGACATAGCTCGAAGGCATGCCAAAGCAGAACATCTTGCATTCCTTCACCAGACTGTCGGCCAGCACGCCTTCCATATTGCAGAAGACGACATCTCCCTTGAAATAGGGTTTCACCTCATCGAAGAAATGCGCCGCCGTTTCCTCATCGGCCAAATCTGAACGTTTGGGAAATATCGTCCCCAGCATCACATCACCAACGGCAACGATGGTCAAGGTGTCCTGTGCCAAAAGCACTCCAGGCAAAAGCGACAAAAACAATAATGCCGCCTTCATCAAAAGTGAAAAGCGATTCATAGTGTTTGCATCTTTCAGAAAGTTTGCAAAGATAGGGAGTATTTTTGTATTTTTGCCCATTATTTGGATTTCTGCTGAAAAATGTTCAAAAAAATCCTCGGAACGGGCGCCGCGAAAGCGGTCAATGTGCTGACGCAGTTGGTTACTCTCATTATGGGTACCCGATATCTCGGTGCCGTCGAATGGGGCAAGGCATTTATAGCACAGACCGACATCACCTTTTTATTAATAGGCATTGAACTCATTGCTGGCAGCGGTCTGGTGTATTTCACGCCAAGAAAGAGACTCGCCACGCTGATGAAGATCTCCTATGGATGGATCGCTTTCGTGATGTTGGTGTATGTGCTGCTATTCGGTGTATTTCAATTCTTCCCAAAGTTCTACCACACTATCATTCCCGAGGGTTATGCATGGCTCGTCCTGTTGATGACATTCATCTATAGCCTTCATGAGTTCAACCTTAACCATTACCTTGGAAAAGAGAAAGTGGCAACCTACAACTGGCTGTTTCTTATTCAGATACTCACCCAAGTTTCAATGATGGCCGTATTAATTTTCGCCTTGAATGTCAGAACGGCGAAAGCGCTGCTTTATTCGCAACTGTGCGGTTACAGTTTGGCCACTCTTGTCGGTTGGGTTCTGCTCTTCCCCACCCTTCGACGCGAAGGCAAAGAGCCGCTGAAGAACTGCTTCAAAGAATTGTTCCACTATGGGGCCTTGATGCAACTGTCAACATTGGTGAGCACCTTGAACAAACGCTTAAGTCTCTACCTGCTAAAAGTCAACTGCAGCGAGCAACAAATCGGAGTGTATGCCTTGGGAACCCAAGTGACCGAAGGCGTAAACATTATCGGGCAAAGCATCGGACTGGTGGAGTTTTCGACTTTGAGCAACACCGAACAAAAACAACGGGCGTCTCTGCTTACTATGCGATTCATGAAACTCTCTGTCCTGCTGACATTTACTGCCTTATTAATCATCTGTCTGTTGCCGACGAATTTCTTTGAATGGCTGTTTTCTGGCGAGTTTACTGGCATCCGAACGGTCATCCTGCTTATGGCGCCAGGCATTGTGTTTTTCTCAGCACATACCGTTTTGTTCAACTATTTCTCTGGCACGGGAAAGCCGAAATACAACCTATATGCATCACTTATTGGATTGACTGTCACACTGATATCAGCATTTGTCCTCATTCCTGCTTTAGGCATTCAAGGTGCAGCCATCACTGCTTCGCTGACCTATACATCGCTTTTCGCTTACCAATGGATTATTTTCCACAAGCACACGAACTGCCGTTTGTATCAACTGATTCCAAACCGCGAGGATTTGGAATGGGTGAAAACCTCAATTAAGAGCTTTTTCTGACATTATTTTTCGTAAATTTGCACCCAAAACATAGTTTTATGAGCGAAATCATCGACGACGACATTTTTGCGCAAGATAGCGCCCCCTCACCTACTGTTGAAAACTATAACGACGATAGCATCGTCCACCTTGAGGACATGGAGCACATCCGTCGCCGACCGGGC
>JAEEGI010017944.1_pt1 | contig 14440 bp, 11 predicted proteins | sample 8958751 | NCBI WGS metagenome assembly JAEEGI01 (sample SAMN16246545, study PRJNA631951) | gut metagenome | biome: gut microbiome; feature: rumen; material: KS-attached | host: Bos | place: Iran: Karaj | collected 2018-10
CCGTCCATGCGGATAGCGGTTCCTTTCTTAATGTCTTGTGAGTTAATCATAAAAAATAGCTATTTAATAATGTATTTATCACTTTTGCGGGTGCAAAGGTACGACATTTTTGGAAAAAAACATAAAAATAGGCACAAAATTTCGTCAGAAACTTGCACAATTAGAAATAATTATGTAATTTTGCAGCCCGAAACTTTGATTTTCGGAGTAGTAATTGTCGAATCACAACAAATAAAATAACGATAGAACAATGAAAAGAACATTTCAGCCGCACAATCGTCGTCGCGTGAACAAGCATGGCTTCCGCGAGCGCATGGCAACAAAGAATGGTCGTCGCGTACTGGCTTCTCGCCGCGCTAAGGGCCGTAAGAAGTTAACCGTATCTGACGAGCATCACGGAAAGTAATCGTGACGAGTCACAAATAAGAATTGGGTGTATTTTAAAAAATATACCCAATTTTTTTGTTGTGTCAATAATTATTAGTAATTTTGCGCAAGCTAATTGATATAGTTCATGAACACGAAGGAAATCTTGGGCAAAATAGCCAGTCGCTACGTTTTATTACACCTGTTGGGAATGGCCTTGGTCATTGTATTGCTATGAATCGGCGTGAAGTATGGTTTGGAGTTCTATACCCATCACGGCGAAGGCATTGTTGTACCAAAAATACAGGGTATGACCTATAACAAGGCCCGTTTGCTGCTGGAACAAGAAGGCCTGATTATCCTGGTCAGCGACTCCGGATACAACAAGACGCTGCCAGCCGACTGCATCTTGGCTCAGACACCAGGCAGTGGTGCGAAAGTCAAGCAGGGACATATCATCTATGTCACCGTCAATTCCCCATCGTCGCCCTCGTTTACCATTCCCGATATTGTCGACAACTCCAGCGTTCGCGAGGCGGAGGCCAAGCTAACAGCGATGGGATTCCGCTTGTTGCCGGCCCAACAGGTGCCTGGCGAACGCGACTGGGTCTACGGCATCGTGTGCCGAGGGCGTCGCGTGTCGAATGGCGACCGCATCCCCATCGACTATCCGCTGACCCTGCTTGTTGGTGGAGGCAGCATTGGTGAATCGGACGACTTTGAATATGTTGACCAATCGTATTCCGAGCCTCAGGAAACTACTATCGACGATTTTGAAGAGGTTACGGAACCTGCAACAGGTGAATAATCATGATGACGGACGAACTGGATGACATAACGTTAGGGATCGACGAAGATGGCGACGGTCAGCTGTATGAGCATCTGCGCATGGAAGTAGATCGCGGACAGGAGCCTGTACGCATCGACAAATACATGTCAGAGCACGTGCAGCACTCTTCGCGCAACCGCATCCAAAAAGCAGCAGATGCAGGCTTCGTACATGTCAACGGGAAGCCCGTCAAAAGCAATTATAAGGTTCGTCCTGGAGACGTTGTGACGCTGATGCTCGACCGCCCACACTACGACACAACCATCGAACCAGAGGATATTCCCCTGGATGTGGTCTACGAGGACGACCAACTGATGGTCATCAACAAACCGGCAAGATTGGTGGTACACCCTGGGGTGGGCAATTTTCACGGCACACTGGTCAATGCCATTGCCTGGCACCTGCGCAATCTGCCCAGCTATGACCCTAACGACCCAAGCGTGGGACTGGTTCACCGTATTGACAAAGATACCAGCGGACTGCTCGTTGTGGCCAAGACGCCCGATGCCAAGACGGAGTTGGGAGCCCAGTTCTTCAACCACGACACCCACCGCAGCTATCAGGCGTTGGTGTGGGGCAACTTTACTGAGGATACGGGACGCATCGAGGGCAACATAGGGCGCGACCCACGTGACCGCCAACGCATGGCGGTATTCCCCGTGGGAAGCGACATCGGCAAATCGGCCGTTACACACTATCGCGTGTTGGAACGCTTCGGATATACCACCCTCGTAGAGTGCCGTCTGGAAACAGGTCGCACACACCAGATCCGAGCCCACATGAAGCACATCGGACACCCGCTGTTCGCCGACGAGCGCTATGGGGGTACGGAAATTCTGCGTGGCGAACGAACTGCATCCTACAAGGCCTATATCCAAAACTGCTTCAAACTCTGTTCGCGCCAGGCCTTGCACGCCAAGACACTGGGCTTCGTCCATCCCACAACCCATGAGCAGATGGACTTCACCAGCCCTCTGGCCGACGACATGCAGGCGCTGATAGACAAATGGCGAAATTACACTCGGAATATCGAAATAACGTGATATCGAAATACCGGAATAACGGAATAACGGAAAAATAGAAATAACGAAAAAACAATAAAATAATGAAACAACTGAAACGCAACATTGCCATCGTCTGTGGTGGCGACTCTTCTGAACACGACGTGTCACTGCGCTCCGCACAAGGACTCTATTCTTTTTTCGACAAGGAGCGCTATAACGTCTATATCGTCGACATCAAGGGACAGGATTGGCACGTCAATCTGCCTGACGGCACTACGGCCAAGATCGACCGTAACGACTTCTCGTTTGTAGAGGACGGCAAGGCCCGTCTGTTCGACTATGCCTACATCACCATTCACGGCACTCCTGGCGAGAATGGTATCCTGCAGGGCTATTTCGACCTGGTCGACATCCCCTATTCAACCAGCGGTGTATTGGTCGAGGCCATGACGTTCGACAAGTTCGTGCTCAACCAGTATCTGCGTGGTTACGGTGTCGCTGTGGCCGACTCGCTGCTCATCCGTCGTGGTTACGAGCATCTGGTCAGCGAGGACGAGATTGAACAACGCATCGGCATGCCTTGCTTCGTGAAGCCCGCCACTGATGGTTCGAGTTTTGGTGTGTCGAAGGTGAAGAACAAGGACCAGTTGGCTCCTGCCTTGCGTAAGGCCATGCTCGAGAGCGACGAGGTGATGGTCGAACAGTATCTGGAGGGTACTGAAATCACTATCGGATGCTATAAGACGGACGAGAAGACCGTGCTGCTGCCCATTACCGAGGTGGTGACGCAGAACGAGTTCTTCGACTACGACGCCAAGTACAACGGACAGGTCCAGGAGATTACCCCTGCCCGCATCAGCGAGGACCTGGCTCGCCGTGTACGCGAGATTACCAGCCACATCTACGACATCTTGCACTGCAATGGCATTATCCGCATCGACTATATCATCTCGAAGTCTGGAAAGATCCACATGCTCGAAGTGAACACAACTCCCGGCATGACTCCTACCAGCTTCATTCCCCAGCAGGTCAAGGCTGCCGGTCTGACTATGACGGAAGTCCTGACGGACATCGTGGAAAACCAGTTTTAATTAATTGAGAATTGAGAACTGAAAACTGAGAGGTATGATTACACAGAGTAACGAGTTCGACGAGATCCGCCCTTATGAGGCGGAAGAAATGAAGCAGGCGTTCGAGGAACTCATCAACGACCGCCAGTTTTCGTTGGTCCTCAAGGGCTTTGCCCCTTGGTTGCCGAAGGGTGTGCGCAACGGGCTGTTGCGACTGGCTTTCACAGGTATTAAGACGCCCCTCGACTTCCAGAAGCGGTTCATGAAACCCGTGGTGAAGTGGATTATCCGCAAACATACCGACGGCACGACCTTCGACGACTCTAAACTCTACACTCTAAACTCTAAACTAAAAAATCGCTACACGTTCGTTTCGAACCATCGCGACATCGTGCTCGACTCGGCATTCCTCGACGTGATGCTGGTAGATGCCGGCCATCCCACAACGGTTGAGATTGGCATTGGCGACAACTTGCTCATCTATCCTTGGATCAAGCGACTGGTGCGCATGAACAAGGCCTTTACCGTGCGGCGAGGCTTGACGGCCCACGAGATGATGCGCTCCAGTCAGCTCATGAGCCGATATATCCACTATGCCGTTACCCAAAAGCGTGAAAACATCTGGATAGCCCAACGCGAGGGACGAGCCAAGGATTCCAGTGACCACACCCAGGAATCGGTGCTTAAAATGCTGGCTATGGGCGGCGATCTGCGCGAATTAAACATCGTGCCCCTTACCATCAGTTATGAGTTCGACCCCTGTGACTATCTGAAGGCGCAGGAAATGCAGCAGAAACGCGACAACCCCGCTTTCAAGAAAAGTCGTCAGGACGATCTCGACAACATGAAGACGGGCATCTTCGGCTATAAGGGACGCGTCCACTACCATTGTGCTGCACCCATCAACAGCTGGATTGACGAGCTGGCAGAACTTCCCAAACAGGAGTTTTATGCTACCCTCAGCCGTCGCATCGACAGCGAGTTGCACAAGCACTATCGGCTTTATCCCTGCAACTACATCGCCATCGACGAGTTGGAAGGAACCCAGACGCACGCCGACCACTATACGCAGGCCGACAAGAAGCGTTTCGAGGAATACTTGGCTAGTCAGTTGGCCAAGATCAAGCTGCCCGACAAAGACGACGCTTTCCTGCGCGAATGCATACTGACCATGTATGCCAACCCGCTAAGGAACTATCTTAAAGTGAAGAGTGAAGAATGAAAAATTTGCTACCGCTATGAAGAAAAAGCTATTGTCATCTTTCTCCCTCTATCTCCTTCTGTCTTCCTCTTTCTTCTTCCTCGCTTGCGAGACGGAGAGCTACGAGACGGGGCAGGGCGAATACTCGCTCATGCAGACCGACCTCGGTGAGCTCACTATCGACGGACAGCGACAGGGAACGTCGTTTGTCACCGACGATGGCGACTCTTACGCTTTGAATTCACCCTATACGGCCAAATGGATTGAAACGCCCGACACCACCTATCGCACCCTTATATATTATAATAAGGTGAAAGACTCGCAGGCAGAACTGGTAGCTATCGGCATGATTCCTACCCTGAAACCCCTCGAACATTGGAAATTCAAGAAGTTACCGCAGGATCCCTTGGACATCGAAAGTGCCTGGCTCTCAAAAAACGGCAAATACCTGAATATGGGACTGCTCCTCAAGACGGGACGCATCGACGACGAAGAGCCCGCACACACCATCGGACTGGCACAGGACACCCTGATCACACACCCCGACGGCCATCGTACGGCCTACTACCGTTTCCTGCACGACCAAAACGGCAGTCCCGAATACTACACCAACCGCCGCTACGTCAGCATCCTGCTCCCCACCGAGCAACGTCCCGACACCATCCGCCTGCACGTTCAGACCTACAGCGGCCTGCTCGAACGAGTCTTCGTCCCCTGATTTACTTTAGAACGTTTTGTGAGAAATCGTTGTTTTTTCGAGTTTTGAACCGAGAAACCGAGAAAACGAGAAAACGATTTCTTCACAAACACACGTTGCAGGACATAAAGTAGGTCAATCTTAGTATATATAGATAATTAATTATATGTATTAATATATTATAATATTACTTCTATTAATAATAATCATTGCTACCATTAACGCTCACAATTGCTACCATTAATGCTTCGTTCCCGTTTGAGAACCCACCGCACAGATGTGCAAAAATGAAACTCTCGTTTTCTCGGTTTCTCGGTTTCTACTCTTCAAATAACCTGCCCTTATCCTGCAATAAGAGCCCCTTATTTCCCAATAAGTGCCACTTCTCGTCGAATAAGAGCCACTTAAATAATTGTTCTCTGCCTAAGGAAAAATTGCTCTCTGCCCAGCGCGTAAAAATTCCCAACCCTGGGAATAAAATATTCCCACCTTGGGAACAAACGGCGCTCAAGAAGCGGACTGTCCGCTTAGTAGTAGTAAGCGGCCCGCTTACTACCGGTAGATCGCCTGCCCGCTTCCCAAGGGCCGCCCGCTTAGTTGGCTTAAGCCATCATGGGGGAAAGTATGGATGTTTAGAAGTTTAGATATTTAGAATTTGGTAGTATAACTATAAGATTAAAATTAATTTTTTTCTTTTTAAGGTAAAATCCTAAATATCTAAATTTCTAAACTTTGGCGATAAATACTCTTCTTACCACACTATCCAAAGAACGTTGCCAAAAATCCTCAAAACCACCATCCAAACCTAGGGAAAACGCTGAAAACAAAGTGGATCACTCAGAACCGTCCCCGATTTTTACTCAGAACCATCCCCGATTTTCTTTTGCTCAGATACCCGTGATAACAAAACGGGCACCGTTGGTATATTCGGTATCGAGGGTAACATTATAACCCATTGAGAAGGCAAGGCGACGGGCCAAAGGAAGACCAATGCCAAGGCTATGCTCGTCGGGAGAGAGACGAACGAAGGGCTTGAAGATACGCTCGGCATCAGAAGCGGGGATGACGGGTCCCTCGTTGGTGACGGATATGGCATAGGTGCCGTCGGCATTGGCATGACAGTTCATCAGCACAGTACCACCTGTAGCATACTTGTCAGCGTTGTCAAGCAGGCAGTTCAGCAAATCCTGTAACAACGGGCTGGTATCGATCATCACGTCGTCTGCCACATCGGTCTTGAACTCTGTGGCCATGCAGCGGTTTTTATCTATAGCTGAGGGGTGGAGGTCGTAACTATTCAGAATGGAACGTGCAACTTCATTTAAGCCGATTTTGTATTGCTTTGGGGTCGGAATGTCATCACCATAGAGGCTGAACAGAATCAGTTGATGCGTAGAGGTGGCCACATGGTAGGCATCGTGACAAACGCCAGCACGCAGCTGCATATACTCATCTGTTGGTATCTGTCCCTTTCCATCAATGATGATCTCTGCTGTGTTGATCAGTGTATACAGCGGAGAAAGGAGTGCTTCCCAACAAATCGACCTCTCCTCATTAGTGATACCAGTTGTTCCCTGTGCAAAGGAGTCGAGCACGGGATCCATCTGCGACTCTATGTTTCGGGCTGCTTCGAGGATGTCGTTGTAACGCTTGGGGCGCTCTTCTGGTTTCAAAAGGAAATTGGGATTATTGAAAATGCGTGCATAACCTCTCAATACGTTGATGGGAGACTTCAGTTTCTGCTGAATCGAACTGACAAAGGCACGGCGGATAGCCAGCCCTGCCTCGCTGATACGGCGAGCCTCCTGCAACTGGAGGAACTGTTCCTTCAACTTGCGGTTTTTCTTGTGGCGATAGACGAGCATACCCACGAGCAGGGCGATAATAGCCAAGGCCATCAGTCCGACAATTACCAACTGCACACGTCGCATCTCGGCTTTGTCTTGCTCAGCCTGAAGCAAGTCGATATCATGTGCCATATCTGCTAAATGCAGCTCCAATTCCTCGATTTCATCGGCAAGGACAAAACTGTCTTTCAGCTCTGAAGCACGAAAGGCCCGCTTCCAGTCGCCCATCTTCTCATAGACGTTGATGCGTAACTCGGTAGCCGTCAGCGGCACATCGAGGGAATCGCACCAGGCAAGGGCTTGCCGATAGTCGTTCTGCATGAGGCTGTGGCACACCATCACCTGTTGCAGATTGGCTGCATTGAATTGTGCAGGCAGATGCTGGCGGATGCTGTCATACTTTGCAAAATAGCGGTAGAAAGCCTCGCGGTCGTTCATCTTGTTGGCGATGATACAGCGATAACCCAGCACACCACTCTCATACATCGGGTTCGAGAGCATCTGCTGCGGCAGGCTGTCAAGACACACCATAGCCTCAGCAGGACGCTTGAAACTGAGCGACTGCGCCAGCGAAAGATAGGCATTGAACACAGCCACAGGTTCCTTCTCGGCATTGATGCCCTGCAAAGCACGCCGGAAGAACTTCTCGCCCATCTCAGGCTGGTTGCGACCGTTATAGAAAAAGCCCAGCGCCATATTCGAGATGTAGAGATACTTTTCCTGATGATGCTCTTTAATATGGTCTGTAAGGTGATCAATTACGGTGAAGGCACGATGGAAATGCTTATGGTTCACATCATATATCACGCGATTCAGCCATGTACGATAGTATTTATCCCACTCCTGGCGATTCTCTAAGTAGTCCATATACGTATGGTGCGCCTCGTAGAAGTCCGAGTCGCTGCCACTCATCTGTGCCTCATGTAGGCGCTGAGCCATTGCCTGCTCCTTCTCTGAGGGTTGTTGCTGTTTTTCCTGATCCGTGGATTTCTGCTGGGCAGCAAAGGTTACGCTTACCACCAGCAGAGCCACGGAAAATAATACAATCTTTTTCAATACTAATACCACAATTTTTGATTAATTTTCCTGCAAAAGTAGTAAAAAAGCTACAAGAGTGCAATAGCTTAGGGACGTCCTACTTACCTTTTTGTTATTTCTGAAACAATTTTTGTTAATTCTGAAAGTCTTTTGCAAATTTTGAAAGTCTTTTGCAAATTTTGAAAGTCGAATCTCTGATTATTTGGTTGTTTTGCGCATCCATGCTGTTACATTCTGCCCCATGCGCTGTTTAAAGGCAATGCTGAAAGTGGTGTAGCTTCGGTAGCCACTGTCGTAAGCCATTTGTTGTATGGAGAAGTGGTGTTGGCTAGCAACAGCTTCGCTATAGAGACTAAGGAAATGATAAGTGACCGAGGGACGATTCTCATGATCTAAAAATCGTCCATATTCAAATTTACCCTCCCTTCCTCCCGTTTTTGCTCGGAAGGCCTTTGTACAAAGGTGTTGGGGCACGGGAGGGTTTTTCATTACCCCTCCCGTCCTTCGACCCCAGTAAATAAAGGGGCTCCGAGCGAAAACGGGAGGGAGGGATACTTTGAAAATTTCTTTTTTTCAGGAAAAGCCGATACCGGTGACGGACAAATCGCGTACTACCAGCATGTCTTATTTTAAATAAGACATGGTTTTTCATTCGATTTGCACTATCTTTGACTTACGTCGAAGGTACTTTCGCTCGAAAAAGTCCAAATTCATTTGGCTTTTTTCTCACTTATTCGTACCTTTGCACACTGAAAAGCGATAAAAAAGGCATTATGGCAACGATTAACGAGATACAAGACGAGATTATTGAGGAGTTCGCTGGTTTCGACGACTGGATGGACAAGTACCAGCTGCTGATAGACCTGGGCAACGAACAGGAGCCGCTGGACGAGCAGTATAAGACAGAAAGCAACCTGATAGACGGCTGTCAGAGTCGTGTATGGTTACAAGCCGATTATGAAGATGGTGTCATCAGATTTTCGGCGGAGAGCGACGCGCTGATCGTAAAAGGAATCGTGTCGCTGCTGATTCGCGTGTTGTCAGGTCATACACCTCAGGAGATTCTGGATGCAGAACTTTACTTTATTGACGAGATAGGACTGAAGGAACACCTGTCGCCTACGCGCAGCAACGGTTTGCTGGCGATGGTGAAGCAGATGCGGATGTACGCTTTGGCTTTTCAGGCTAAGGGTTAGTGACGGGTGGCTGCGTCGACGACGAGCGCAACGCTTCGTAGTCGTCAATCTTCTTCAGATAGTATTCGCGGAAGTCGCGCCAATGATAATAGGGGGCTATGTCTGTCGGAATGGGCAGCGTAGCCTCTTGTTCGTTAAGCAGCACTTTGAACAGGATGTCCTTGTCGTCAATATTCTCGCGATAGAACACAAACTGTATGTTCGAGGCCATGGGGAACACTAGGCAGGCCCACCAGCCCTGACCTTCGAGGGCCGCAAGATCGGCAGTCTGGAAATCGAAGCCGTTGATGCCCAGCAGACAGACCAGAGGCAGGACGATGGTTTCGTGACCAAAGCGCAGCGAGGCGCCGTTACGGTCCTTTCGCATCAGGCTGTCGGCCTCGTTAATCATCTTGCGCAACAAGTAGCGCTGGGAATATGGCTGTTCGCCTCCGTTGAGCAACGAGAAGCCATAGCGAATGTACCACCAGGCATTTTCGTATTGCCAATAGCAGTGGAAATCCTCGTAGGTGAAGAGGTCGACGAGCTGTGAACGCTTACCCATACTGGTGTTCTGCTGGATGAGACCAGCCTTCAGCAGATAGTAGTTGAGCCACTTTTCGCTAATTACCTTGCGAGCTGAATCGGGACTGATGAAGAGCATCTCCATGAGTCGGGGGTTGTTAGCGATGGGATCGCTGAAGGCTTTGTAGGCTTTGTCGGATTCGGGCGTCGACATGCGGTTGCGCAACAGCGTGTCCTGATGGTTCATATACCACATATCGCGCTTGGAGGCCTGCATACTGATGTCCAAGTCAGGGTTCAGGGCCACCAGTTGCTGAATGGCAGCACCCATCGAGATGACGCAACGGTTAACCACCGTACTCTTGGCATCGATGAACGCATTGCCCTTGAACACCTCGGGGAATCGCTCGCTCATGCGCCACGCTATCTGGCGGTGCTGGCGTTTGCCCAGTCCCGACAGGTCGCCCCAACGTCCCTCGGAATCATCGATGATGCGTTTTATCTCATTCATCACCTCTTTCCCTTTAGGAGTGAGCAGTCCCAAGCTGTCGGCAGTCTTCAGATAATTATAGGGAATATCGTAGCCCTTGCGATTGCTCAGGTAACGGGAGCCATGACGACCATAATGGCTGATGTAGAAGGGATGCTTACCCGCAGGGGCTGGCGTCAATGGTGCCAACGCACTGTCGGGATAGATGCAGTAATTACTGGCCGAGAGGTTGCGGTCGCGCCGAATCATGTCGAAAGCCGACTGTGCAGCAACTTCCGACCACCAGCAACTCAATACCGTCAGTAGGAGGGTCAGAAAACACCTCTGGTTCTTTGACCAAAAGTCAGAGTGTCGTGTTTCATTCCACATAGGCATCCAGTTTTTTGAGATAGTAATTACGGAAGTCGCGCCAATGATAGTAGGGTGCATCGATGCTCTTTAAAGGCAGGCGCACCTCGTTTTCGTTGAGCAGCACCTTAAACAGCACGTCCTTGTCGTCAGGACCCTCGCGATAGAAGACAAACTGTATATTGGCTGCCATCGGGATTACTTTGTAAGCCGCCCAGCCTTTACGGTCCAATGCATCCAGATCGTCAGTAGCCAGTCCGAAATTGTTGATTTCCAGCAAGCAGACCAATGGCAACAGGACTGTTTCGTGGCCAAAGCGCAGTTGCACATTGGGACAATTCATCTGGATACAACTATCGGCATCGTTGATAATCTTGCGCAACAGATTTCGTTGCGAATATGGCTGTTTTCCGCCATTTAATGTACAGAAGCCATAGTTGACATACCACCAGGCATTCTCGCGTTCCCAATTACGATAAATCTCGTCGTCGGTATACAGGTCGTAGAGTGTCATCTGATGACTGACATCCATGTTCTGCAGGTTGCTGGCAATCTTGAAGAGGCTGGCGTTCAGCTCCTCTATATTGACGTGCTGGTGGATATAGGCTGTATCGTTGAACAGCGACTGCATCAGCCGGCTGTTGTTTTCCAAGTGCCGCGAAAAAGCCTTGTAGCGGGCAGTGGTGGCAGAATCCATCTTGGTGGCCAGCAAATGGCGGTCCATCTGGTTCAGGAAATACATGTCGCGGTGGGTAGCATTGTGATGAATCTTGACGTTGGGACGCATCCTGGACAGTTGCACCATCGCATTCTCCATCGTGAGGTAGCAGCGTAATAGTGTCGTGCTGCGGGCGTCGACAGTGGAATTGTCCGTAAACACCTCGGGAAAACGCTCGACCATGCGTTTGATAATCAGGTGTTGCTGCACCGCACCCAATATGGTCAGTTCACCGTATTTTTCGTCTGCTTCCTGCTGTATGAGTACCAGTCTGTGAAGCACGTCCTTCCCCAAGTCTGTCAACTTTCCCAAACTATCGGCCTTAGCCAAAGTCTGATAGGGTGTCGAATAGTCGTGAGGCCGGTTGTGATAACGCGAGCCGTAACGTCCATAATGACTGATATAGAAAGGTTGCTTACCAGCAGGAGCCTTTGTCAGCCGAAGCTGAGCAGGTACTGGGTAAGCCATATAGTTGCCTGCTGAACAACGCAGGTTGTTGCGAATCTCATCGCGAATACTCTGTGCCTCGAGGCCTGTAACAATCACTGCCAGGACCATACTTAGCAAGATTTTTCTCATAAGTTCTGCAAATTTGTGTGCAAATATAAAAAATAATTTGTAATTTTGCAACATAAAACCGAAAAAAACGATAGAATGGCTACGAAACGACCTTGGAACGACGACTATTGGCTGTTGCTGATGCAACAGTATCTGCGCAAACCAACAGGTATCAAACCTACCTATGATCGGGAGATGGTGGAACTAAGTATTGAGTTGCACATCCCGCCTCAGGTGCTTCACGAGCGCTTGGGCGATATTGCCCAATTGCGTACACCTCGTATTGAGCGCATCTGGCTGGAGTATGGAAAGAATCCACGACGCCTGAGTCGTGCCGTGAAACTCCTGAGGCAGATGACGGGATTCAACTCTGGGGGCGATTTCTTCGAGGGCGTTGACATACAGGAAACCTTCGAGCGCGACTTCCGTCCACTCAGCGAGGACGAACGGCTGACGCCCATCGCACTCATCCTGATACTCGACCTGTATTTCCGCCTCACTCCCATCACGATGGTGACAGAAACCCCCGAGGTACAGGAGATGGCCCGGCTGTTGCATTTACCAGCTCAACTGGTGACAGATATCCTAGAGGTGTTCCAGCATTGTGACCCCTATTTGCGGCGTCGCGATGTGACGTTCAGCCCTCTGCTGTTACCCTGCCAGCAAATCTGGCAACGCTATGGCAATATCGAGACGCGCCAATTGGCCGACTATGCCGAACAACTGAAGGCCTATTATAAATAAAGTTAATAAAGTTAAAAACATAAGAATATGAAAAGACTATTGACCCTAGGACTGAGTGTCCTACTAACAACTGCAACAATGACTGCACAAACGAAACTGCGTGCCGATAACATCGACGAGGTGTTGAAGGCAATGACCCTTGAAGAGAAAGCCAAGCTGTTGGTTGGCGGAGCAAACAAATTTTTCAGCGCTACTGCTGTGGTTGGCGGTGAGGCCGACCTGGTAGCGGGTGCTGCCGGCACATCGCCTGAAATTGCCCGTCTGGGAATTCCGGCCACCGTATTGACCGACGGTCCTGCCGGAGTACGCATCGACCCCACCCGTGAAGGCGACAGCAAGACCTATTATGCTACGGCATTCCCTATCGGTTCTTGCCTGGCGTCAACCTGGAACACAGAACTGGTGAGCAAAGTGGGTGAAGCCATCGGTAACGAAACCAAGGAGTACCGTTGTGACGTCATCTTGGGTCCTGGTATGAACCTGCATCGCAACCCCTTGTGCGGACGTAACTTCGAATACTATTCTGAGGACCCGCTGCTGACGGGTAAGATTGCTGCCGCCTATATTCAGGGTGTACAGAAAGAGGGGGTGGGCGTTTCGGCCAAGCACTTTGCCGTGAATTCGCAGGAGACGGATCGTACCAGCGTCGACGAGCGCGTCTCGCAACGTGCAGCCCGTGAGCTCTATCTGCGCGGCTTCGAGATTGCCGTCCGCGAGAGCGACCCCTGGACCATCATGGCATCGTACAACAAGGTCAATGGTCAGTTCTCGATGGGCAACCACGACCTGCTGACCAAGATTCTGCGCGACGACTGGGGCTATAAGGGCATTGTGATGACCGACTGGATTGGTATCCGCGCTGGTCTGCCCACCATTGCTGAGGTGCATGCCGGCAACGACCTCATGGAGCCAGGCCAGCCCGCTCAGATACAGGAGATTATCGAGGGTGTGAAGAACGGTAAGCTCGACATTGCCGACGTCGACCGCAACGTGCGTCGTATGCTAGAATATATCGTTAAGACACCCAGCTTCCACCAGTATCCCGCCTCGAACAATCCCGACTTCAAGGCCCATGCCGCCATCACCCGTCAGAGTGCTGCCGAGGGCATCGTCCTGCTGAAGAACAACGGCACCCTGCCTTGGAAGGACGGTGCCATTAAGATGGTCGCTTTGTTCGGTGAGAATTCTTACGACTTCCTCAGCGGCGGTACAGGTTCTGGCTGCGTGCATCCTCCCTATGTGGTAGATATGCTCCAAGGTCTCGAGAATGCCGGCATCAAATCGTCACCCATTCTTACCGACATCTATCGCAAATACATCGAGTTTGCCAAACTGAAGTTCCAGGCTGAGCGCCATCCTGCCAAGTGGTTCCAGACGGAGATGATGGGCCAGCAGAAATATCCAGAAATCGGACTCTCGCCCATCGCCATCAATAAAGAGGTGGCCACAGCCGATGCTGCTATCATCACCATTGGTCGTCAGGCTGGTGAGGGTATCGATCGCGACATCGACACCGAGTTCAACCTCGTTCCTGAGGAGCGTGCCCTGATAGTCGACGTCTGCAACGCCTTCCACGAAGCAGGCAAACCCGTCATCGTCATCATCAACTCAGGCTCTGTCATCGAGACATCCTCATGGAGTGGTTATCCCGATGCCATTCTCTGTGCTTGGCAGCCCGGTATGGAGGGCGGCAACTCGATAGCCGACTTGCTGACGGGTAAGGTCAATCCTTCTGGCAAATTGACCATGACTTGGCCCATTGCCGCTACGGATCATCCTTCTACAAAGAACTTCCCCGGCTATCTCGACCAATACTCGAAGGACATCATG
>JAEEGI010017945.1_pt1 | contig 14440 bp, 13 predicted proteins | sample 8958751 | NCBI WGS metagenome assembly JAEEGI01 (sample SAMN16246545, study PRJNA631951) | gut metagenome | biome: gut microbiome; feature: rumen; material: KS-attached | host: Bos | place: Iran: Karaj | collected 2018-10
AAGTGACCAACGTCCTCATCAGCAAGGGCGATAAATATCTGCACCACGGCATCTGCCGCAAGGGTGCTTTCCACACGGAGGACGCCGTCACCGCGAAGGTGGACGTGCGTTACCGTCAGGCCGTCATGCGCGCCCACAGCGCCACACATCTGCTGCAGGCAGCCCTGCGGAAGGTCCTGGGCGACCATGTACAGCAGGCCGGTTCTCTGGTTCTGGCGGACCAGCTGCGTTTTGACTTCACGCATTATGAGGCCATCACCGGGGAGCAGCTCCGGCAGGTGGAGGCCTTGGTCAACGAGGAAGTTCTGGACGACCTTCCCGTCACCGTGAAGGAGATGCCCATCGCGGAAGCCCGCAAGGAAGGCGCCATGGCCCTCTTCGGCGAAAAATACGGAGATGTGGTCCGCGTGGTCACCATGGGCGATGTTTCCAAGGAGTTCTGCGGCGGCACGCATCTGGCGAATACGGCCCGGGTGGGTTCCTTCCATATCCTCTCTGAGTTCTCCGTGGCCGCGGGCGTGCGGCGCATCGAAGCCATCACCGGCCTCCGCTGCCTGGAGAGCATGGCCGCTGCGGACAAGCTGGAAAAGGATGTGGCAGAGACGCTGAAAACCGCTCCCGCTGAGCTGCGCGGCCGGGCCAGCGCCGTTATGGCGGAGCTGAAGGAGAGCCACAAGACGGTGGAGAAGCTGCAGGATCAGCTGATCCGCGCGGAGATCAATGAATTCCTCAGCGGCGCAAAAACCGTCGGCAATCTGCATGTCGCCGCCGTGAACGCGGGCAGCGTCAGCGCCGACTGGCTCCGCAGCGCAGGAGACCGCATCCGGGAAAAGGATGACCGGGCTGTGGTGGTGCTGGCCGGGACTAACGGCGACAAGATCACCTTCCAGGCCGTCTGCGGCAAGGAAGCCGTGGCGGCAGGCGTCAAGGCCGGAGATATCATCCGCAGCGTCACGAAGATCGCCGGCGGCAGCGGCGGCGGCAAGCCCGACAGCGCTATGGGCGGCGGCCGGGATGTGAGCAAGCTCGCCGAAGCACTGGGCAGCGTGGAAGCCTTTGTTGCCTCCAAGCTGTGAGAGAAAGGAAAAAGCATGAAGGACTGTCTGTTCTGCAAGATCGCCGCAGGGGAAATCCCCTCGGAATGCCTGTATCAGGATGAGCAGGTGTTTGTGTTCAAGGATATCAATCCCCAGGCGCCGGTGCATTTCCTCGTGATCCCCAGGGAGCATATCGATTCCGCCGCCTGTATCGACGAAACCAATTCCGCCGTGGTGGCACACGCCTTCGAGGTGATCTCCCGTTTGACCAGAGAACAGGGACTGGAGAGCTTCCGGCTGGTTTCCAACGTGGGGGAGAGCGCCGGTCAGAGCGTGAAGCATCTGCATATCCATGTGCTCAGCGGAAGGGATATGACCTGGCCGCCGGGCTGATCCCGCGATGAATTGAAGAAAGGGGCCGCAGCCGTGAGAAGATTTGCCGTTTTTGCATATTCTTTTTCGGCGGCGGCCTTCCTTTTGGCATACCTGCAGCTCGAAATCCCTGTTCTGTTGTTCCCGGGGCTGATCCTCCTGGCGCTGTCGCTGGCATCCTTTGCGATCAAAGGGCAGCTGCGGTTCCTGCGTTATCTGCGCTGCATCCTTCCGGGGATGACGCTTGCCTGTCTCGCCTTTGCCCTTTGGAGTCAGTGGATCCTGCGTCCGGCGGAACAGCTGGTGGGCGAGCACAGCCGTGTGGAAGCGACGGTGCTGGGTTATCCGGTGCGCGCGTCATACGGAGAAAGCTTGACGGTGCGGATCGGGCGGGCGAAGTGCCGCCTGTATCTGGAGGATGCTGCCGGTCTGGAACCCGGTCAGCGAATCGCCTTCACCGGCAGGCTGCGGCTCACGGAGGAGCTGACGGGGGAGGATTACTATCTCTCCGAGGGTATGCCCCTCTTTGCCTATGCCAAGGGTCCGGCGGAGATCCTGGGTCAGGCAGACCATCCCTTCCTCTATTTTCCCGCGAAGCTGGGAAAGACCCTGCGGGATCATATTGCGGCGGCCTTTGACGAGGAGACGGCGCCTTTCCTCACCGCCATCCTCACCGGAGAGAGAAGCGCGCTGAAGGCGGACAGCTTTTTCTATTCCATGATGCGGGAGGCGGGGGTGCTGCACTGCATCGCTGTTTCCGGAATGCATCTGTCCTTTCTGGTTTCTTTTCTCGCTGCGGTACTGGGCAGAGGAAAGCATGCCAGCCTCCTCTGCGTCCCCGTGATCCTGCTCTTTATGGCGGTCACGGGCTTTACCCCGTCCGTGGTCCGCGCAGGGATCATGCAGCTGGCGATCTGCTTTGCGGTGCTGCTGGAAAGGGACTATGACAGTCACAGCGCGCTGGCCCTGGCCCTGGCGGTGCTGACGGCGCTGAATCCCTATGCCAGCCACAATGCCGGCTTGCTGCTGAGCTTCCTGTCCACCCTGGGGATCCTTCTGTTCTATGAGCGTCTGTACGGCAGCATGTTTCCCCTGCCGAAGGAGAAGGAGAGGACCCTGCCGGGGAGGCTCCTGCGTTATGTCCGCAGCAGCCTTGCCGTCAGTCTGAGCGCAGCGATCCTGACGCTGCCGGTTACGGCCATATGCTTCGGGCAGATCCCGCTGCTGGGTCCCGTGAGCAATTTGCTGATCCTATGGGCAGTCACGCTGTGCTTCGGCATCGCCCTGGTCACGGCACTGCTGGGCTTCCTGTGGATGCCGGCCGCGGTGATCGCGGGCTGGCCTGCCCGGCTGCTCCTGCGCTATATCCGCCTGGTCGTCACCGCCGTCGGCAGACTGCCCTTCGCTTCCCTCTATCCCCAGAACGATATGATCGCGCTTTGGCTGGTCTGTCTCTATCTGCTCATGGCGGCTTACCGCTTTCTGCCGGGGATCCGCCGCCGGCTGCGGGGCTTCACCCTGGCCGCGATCCTGACGCTGGCCGTCAGCTGTGCCGCCGGTTATGCCCTTTACCGGCAGGAGGATATGATCTCTGCGGTGCTGGATGTGGGGCAGGGACAGTGCGTGGTGATGATGGGCAGGGACTTTACCGTGATTTCCGACTGCGGCAGCTCAGCCTCTTCCGAGAATCCGGGAGATACGGCTGCGAGATACCTTCTCAGCCGCGGCCGCACAAGGGTGGACGCTCTGGTCCTGTCGCATTATCATGCGGACCATATGAACGGCGTGGAGGAGCTCATCAGCCGGATGCCGGTGAAGCTGCTCCTGGCGCCGCCGCCGGAAAGCGAGGAAGCGCTGGCGCTCCTGGCCCGGGCGGAGGAAAAGGGTACGGAGATCCTTATCGTTTCGGAGGAAGTGCGGGAGCTTCGGTTCGGCAGCCTGGAAGCCGCCATAGTGCCGCCCCTGGGCAATGTGGGGGATAATGAGGAATGCCTCTGCGCGCTGTTCCGCCTGGAAGATTATGAGGTGCTGCTCACCGGAGATGCCTCCAGGGCAACGGAGCTCCGTCTCATGGAACGCCTTACTATACCGGACATTGAGCTTATGGTCGTCGGGCATCACGGTTCCGCCAATTCCTGCTCCGCCGCCTTGCTGGCGGCGGCCGCCCCGGATGTGGCCGTGGTTTCCGTTGGCCGCAACAGCTACGGACTGCCATCGGAGGAGACCCTGAACCGTCTGGCCGCTGCCGGTGCGGCCGTTTATCGCACCGACCGGGCCGGAACCGTGGAAATCTGCTGCAAAAACCGCTGAAAAGGGCAGCGGCGTCAATGGGAAAGAAAGGGATTGCCGTCTATGGGTGAAATCAAAATGGAAGCGCTGCGAAAGCAGCTGAAGAGCGCTCAGCTGGATCGCTGCTATCTCCTCTATGGCAAGGAACACTATCTTCAGGAATATTACGCCCGGGAGCTGCGGAAGGCGGTGCTGGGCGGAGAGGACGATCCCTTCAATCTGCGGCAGCTGGACGGGAAAAGCCTGGATCTGCAGGCCTTGTCGGACGCGGTGGACGCCTATCCCTCCTTCGCGGAGCGGGCGCTTGTGGAGATACGGGACTATGACCCGTTCCAGGCGTCGGAGGAGGAATCCGCACAGCTCTTCCGGATCCTGGACGACCTGCCGGATTATTGCTGTGTTGCTTTCCTTTTCGATACGGTGGAGTTCAAGCCGGACAAACGCAAAAAGAAGCTGTGGGAACAGCTGAAAAAGCTGGTCACGCTGGTGGAATTTCCGCTGCAGGGGCAAAGCGAGCTGGTTCGGTGGATACAAAAGCACTTTTCCGCCAGGGGCAAAGAAATCTCGGCGGAGGACGCGGCCTATTTCCTTTTCCTCTGCGGCAGTCAGATGGATAATCTGACCAATGAGATCGGGAAGACCGCCGTCTACGCCAGGGGAAAGCGCGTGGAAAGAGCGGATATCGACGCCGTGGTGGTGCCGGTGGTGGAGGCGCAGGCCTTTAAGCTGACCGACGCCCTGTCGGAAAAGGATTATGACCGGGCGGCGGAGCTGATGTATAAGCTGTTTCAGCTGAATACGGAGCCCATCAGCATCAACGCCATCATCGGAAGCCAGCTCCGGAAGCTGTACGCCGCCCGCCTGGTGAAGGAAGCGGGAGGGAACGCTTCGACGCTGATGCAGCTGATGGGCAGCACCGGTGATTATGCCGCACGCCAGAATCTGCGCATCTGCACCTCCTTCCGGGAAGAGTGGTATCTCCGCATGATCCGCCTCTGCGCAGAGACCGATTTCCGCATGAAGAGCAGCCAGGCAGACCCTGCGGACCTGCTGCGCAGCCTGTTTGTGACCATGGCGGCAGAGTCATGAAGCCAAGACTTCTCGAGGCCCTTGTGGTAGAAGGGCGCTATGATGTGAACAGCCTCCGGCAGGTGGTGGACGGCGTGATCCTGGAAACACGGGGATTCCGGGTTTTCCGGGATGAGGAAAAGAAATCGCTTCTCCGCTTTTACGCGGAGACCAGAGGATTGATCATCCTGACGGACAGCGACAGCGCCGGCTTCCTCATCCGGAATCACCTGAAGGGCATCGTTTCTCCCGGTAAAGTCAGACAGGCATATATCCCGGATATTGCCGGCAAGGAAAAACGGAAAGCGCATCCCTCCAAAGAAGGGAAGCTGGGGGTGGAGGGAATGCCGCCCGAGGTGCTGCTGGAGGCGCTGCGGCGTGCCGGAGCGACCTTCGCGGGGGAGACGGAGGTTTCCGGCGCGGCCAGGCAGCTGACAAAGGCGGATTTCTATGCCATGGGCCTCAGCGGATGCGCGGACAGCGCCGAAAAAAGAAAAGCCCTGGCGAAGCGCCTGGGCTTTCCCGAGCATATGACCGCCGGCGGTCTGCTGGACGCGGTCAATACGATGCTGCTGGCAGGGCGGCTAGAGCCGTCGTTCTTCGATGCATACGGCGCCGACCACGCCGATGAGCAGAACGGCTGAGGCAGTCTGCAGCAGCTCTGTCGCCATCCGGTGCGCAGCGTATGTAAGCGGGGCAAGGGGAAGCGCTTCCTCAAAAAGGAGAAGCGCGCCCGTCAGCAGGATGCAGGCCCAGACAAGGCTGAGCTTCTGGACGAGGTAGGCTTCCGGACACATGCTTCCGGCCCTTCGGATCAGTTTGCGTATCGGCACGGGAATCCCCCCTTTAGGGAAAGAGTAGCAGGAAAAAGGCACGGTTTTCAAGTAAAAAAGTCTGGAAATTCAAAAAAACGCTTTACTCAGGGGAAAGCATGGATGTATACTACATTAGTTAAATAAGGATAGGGGAGGTAATACTCATGCGCTGCCCTTATTGCAGCTACAGTGAGAGCAAGGTCATCGATTCCAGACCCGCCGAAGAGGGAACGACCATCCGCCGCCGCCGGGAGTGCCTCAGCTGCGGCAAACGCTTCACCACCTATGAGATCATGGAGCGTCTGCCCCTGCTGGTCATCAAGCGGGACGGGAGCCGTCAGAGCTTTGACCGGATGAAGGTCATCGGCGGAATGGTGAAGGTCTGCGAAAAGCGCCCGGTTCCCGTGGATCAGATCGAGCATGTCGCGGACGAGATCGAGCAGGAGCTGCAAAGCTCCCTGGAACGGGAGGTCTCCAGCGCGCAGATCGGTGAGATGATCATGGATCGTCTGAAGGACCTGGATCAGGTGGCCTATGTGCGCTTTGCTTCCGTGTACCGGCAGTTCAAGGATATCAACACCTTCCTGGAGGAACTGAATAAGCTGTTGATGGAATCCAAATAGTCAGAATACGCTGCCGAAGCTGAGCTTTTCCATGCCCCGCAGGCTGACAAGGAGCGCTTTCAGGCGCAGATAGGAAGTGAAAAGCTCGCCGCTTTCCCGCCCGATGGCTGCGCCGCGGAAATCGCAGAGGGCTTCCGTCAGCGCGTCGATGTCCGTATGGCGGATGAAGATGTGGGTGTAGCGGCCCGAGTCCAGCCAGAGCTTTTCCGCTTCTTCCGCGGCGTTGGCCGCTGCCGGCCAATCCTGCTGCTGAGAAGCGCTGCAGGCATCCTCCGCAAGGTCCATCAGGCCGGTGATAAGGCTGTTCAGGCGGCGCTGGTTCCAGAGATTGCCCGTCAGAATGGCGAGCAGCAGCGCCAGGGCAACGAATTCCTTTTTCATTTTGCCTCTTCTGTCTCCTGCAAAAAGATCTTCCCCAGTTCATCGATGCTCATGAAACAAATCTGCGCGGGGGAGGAGAAGCCGCGGGCAAGCAGTTCGCGGCGCAGCCATGTTTCATCCCTCCGTATCAGCTGCAGATTGTCCCGAATCACCTTGCCGTCGCTGATCAGCGTGACGGGAAGGCCCCCGTCCGGGGCCTTCAGCCCCATTTGGGCGGGCGTCACCGGCTGACTTTCCGCCTTGAGCAGGACGTTCAGCGTGCCGTCTGTTTCCAGCACGGCACAGCGCACGGAGCTCAGATCGGTGATACCCTTGCCCCGGAGCTCCTCGCACAGCTCATCCAGGCAGAATCTGTTTCGGCGCAGCTCCTCCAGCCGGATCCTGCCGTCATGCATCAGAACGCTGGGCCTGCCGAAGCATAAGGCGCGGAAGCGGCTGCTTTTCAGGCTCAGCCAGGAAATCAAAAGCTCACAGCTCAAAAGAATGGCGATGGGGAGCAGGCCGTTGAGCAGGGGAATGCCGATATCCTGCAGCGGATGCGCAGCCATATCTGTGATGAGCACTGCCACTACCAGTTCACTGGGCTCCAGCTGCCCCAGCTGCCGCTTGCCCATAAGGCGCATGGCGGCATAGATGCAGAAGAAAACGATGAGAGTGCGCACGGTGATGACAGCCATTCCCGCGCCTCCTTTCCTTTGGAAACCGCACAATAGCGAACGGCCTGCAGCCTGCCTGCATGAGCTTCCGTCCTGTTGCCCGGGGATCCTCGGGGATATGCAGCGTATTCCCTGCGTTTTTGCCCTGCTGCCGAAAAGACCGGCTTGGCAATCCGCGCGGCGGGACGGACGTGAGGTTTCCCTTTCAGTATCCCATCTGGTTTTTCGATTATTTTGCCAATTTTGAGAAAGAGGATGATAATATGTCAAAGTACTTCGGCACCGACGGTTTCCGGGGAGAAGCCAATGTAGATCTCAACATCGAACATGCCGTAAAGATCGGGCGTTTCCTCGGCTGGTACTATAGTCAGGACCATAAGGGGCGGATCGTCCTTGGAAAGGATACACGCCGTTCCAGCTATATGTTTGAAGATGCCATCTGCGCCGGGCTCACGGCCTCCGGTGCGGACGTCTATCTCCTCCATGTGACTACGACGCCCAGCGTGTCCTATATCGCGAACGTGGAAAACTTTGACTGCGGCATCATGATCTCCGCCAGCCACAACCCCTTCAGCGACAACGGCATCAAGCTCATCAACAGCGAAGGGGAAAAGATGGAGGATGAGGTGATCGATCTGGTGGAAAAGTACCTGGACGGGGAACCGGCAGAGCTGCCTTATGCCACCGGCGAAAAGATCGGCGCGGTCATTGATTATTCCGCCGGGCGCAACCGTTATATCGGCCATCTCATCAGCCTGGCCACCAGTTCTTACCGCAATATGCGCGTGGGATTGGACTGCTCCAACGGCTCCACATGGCAGATGGCGAAGAACATCTTTGAGACGCTGGGCGCGGAGACCTGTGTTACCGCCAATCACCCCGACGGCCTCAATGTGAACCAGGGCTGCGGCTCCACCCACATCGAGAATCTGCAGCGTCTGGTGAAAGAAAACCGCCTGGATATCGGCTTCGCCTTCGACGGTGACGCGGATCGCTGCCTGGCGGTGGACGAGCACGGCAACGTGGTGGACGGCGACAAGATCATGTATCTCTGCGCCCGCTACATGCAGACCAGGGGTACGCTGGGCGACAGCAAGGTCGTTACCACCATCATGTCCAATATCGGCCTTTACAAGGCCCTGGATAAGCTGGGCATCGGCTACGAAAAGACCGCCGTGGGCGATAAATATGTCTATGAGAACATGAAAGCCAACGGCCACCTCATCGGCGGCGAGCAATCCGGTCACATCATCTTCACCCAGCATGCCCATACCGGCGACGGACTTCTGACCGCCATCAAGGTGATGCAGGCTGTGATGGACGTGAAGCGCTCTCTCAGCGAGCTGGTGGAGGATATCACCATCTATCCCCAGGTCCTGAAAAATGCAAAGGTGACCGATAAGGACACGGCCCTGAACGATCCGGACGTGCAGGCGGAGATCGCCGCGGTCACGGAGCGGCTGGGCAGCGATGGACGCATTCTTGTCCGCAAGAGCGGCACGGAGCCGGTCCTTCGGGTGATGGTGGAAGCAGGAGACCAGGAGACCTGCGAAAAGAATGTGGATGCGGTGCTGGAGGTCATGAAGAAAAAGGGCCTGCTCCTGGGTATCAAGTGAGGGAGGAACGGAAATGCTGAAGACGGAAGATCTGCTGGACCTGAGCAAGACGATTGCCGCCCCTCTGCTGGAGGGAAAGACCTATCCCTGGGAAGCGCTGGAGGGGATCTCTGATTATATCCGCGCATTGGGACCCACGCTGCCCGAGGAGAAATTCGATCATCCCTCCGAGGATGTTTGGATCGCCAAGGATGCGAAAATCTTCGCCACTGCCTATATCGGTTCTCCCTGCATCATCGACGAGGGAGCGGAGATCCGCCAGTGCGCGTTTATCCGGGGCAGCGCCATCGTGGGCAAAAAGGCCGTCGTGGGCAATTCCACGGAACTGAAAAACGTGATCCTGTTCGATGAGGTGCAGGTGCCGCATTACAACTATGTGGGCGATTCCGTGCTGGGCTACAAGGCCCATATGGGCGCCGGTTCCATCACCTCCAATGTGAAAAGCGACAAAAAGCTGGTGGTCATCCACAACGGAGAGGAACAGATCCCCACCGGGCGGAAAAAGGTGGGGGCGATCCTGGGCGATCATGTGGAGGTCGGCTGCAACACCGTCCTGAACCCGGGTACGGTCATCGGCAGAGAGAGCCGGGTTTATCCCACCTCCTGCGTACGGGGCGTGATCCCGGAAAAGAGCATTTACAAGGCGGAGGGAAAGATCGTACCCCAGGAGTGAACCACGGTGGAAAAAGTCCATGAGGAAAGGTATTCGATCATGAATCTGAGAAAAGCGCTGATCCTGCTGCTGGCGGCTATCCTGCTGTTCAGCAGCGGATGCACCATCGTTGCCAAGCCGAGTCCGTCGGCACCGGCCATCTCCGTACAGGAGACGCCAGTCCCGACGGCAGCCCCCACGCCTGCGCCGACGGCGGAACCGACCGCGGAACCGACGATCGCGCCTACGGCGGAACCCGAGCCGGCGCCCACAGAGGAGCCTTCGCCGGCACCGACGGAGGAGCCCTATGTATTCGAGGGCTATCGCCGCGGTCTCTATTCCTTTGACGATCTGGTCTATGAACGCCCGGATTTTGACCGTATCACAGCCGATATCGAGGCGATCCGGCGCATGGTCACGGACGGAAGCTCGGGGGAGGATATCCTGGCGGCATATGAAGCGCTGGACGAAGAATTCTACGGCATCCATAACGCCTATGCCATCGCCTCTCTGTTTGCCGCGCTGGATACCACCGACGAATACTATTCCTCGGAGGAAGAACTGCTGGCGGAGAAAAGCAGCGAGCTTCAGGTGCTGGTCACCAGGCTGGAAATCGAGATTTATGAATCCGAGCACCGGGAAACCGTTTTCTATGACTGGACGGAAGAGGATTTCGAGTATCTGCGCATCGCAGACAAGCTCTATGATGACGAATATGTGGCGCTGAATACCCGGTTGGAGGGCATCACCAACGCTTACTGGGATGCGCAGACCGAGACCACCGTGGAATACAACGGCGTTTCCTATACCCTGGAGGAACTGGATGAACTGAACGTCGACAGCGATACCTATTATATGCTTCTGAATGAATATTACCGCAATCTGAACGCCGTGGCGGGAGAACTCTATCTGGAGCTGGTGAGCATCGAGAAGCGCATTGCCGAAAAGGCGGGCTTTGACAACTATGCGGAATTCTCCTATCGATTCGAGTATGAGCGGGACTACACCGTGGAGGATGCCGCCGCTCTTTCCCGGGCGGTGAAAGAATACTGTGTGGGTGCGCTGGAGGATCTTTACGGCGGCCTGACCAATCCGGAACGGCTGGGACTGTCGACTGCCTTCAACGGGACGAACCAGCTGGAAAAGCGGCGGGAGTATATTGAGGAATATGTGCATGAGATCTCTCCCGATATGGTGGAGGCTTATGAGTATCTGGTGGAATACCAGCTCAGCGTCCTGACGGACAGCGCTGTCAGCCGCGCCGGCGCTTACACCACCTTTATGCCGGCCTATGACATTCCCTTCATCTATATCCGGGAGGAGGGCGGCTTCTACGATGTCACGACCTTCATCCATGAATTCGGTCACTTCTACAGCAATTACCTGGGCGGGAGAGACACCGCCTATGATATGAGCCTGGACACCCAGGAAATCTGCTCACAGGCCAATGAGCTTCTCTTCCTGCCATACTTCGGAAAGTATTACAAGCCAGACACCTATACGGGGATCGTCAAGTATCAGATGATCAACGCCCTCAGCTCTCTGATCCAGGGCTGCCTGTATGACGAATTCCAGCAGTATGTATTCTCCCACGATCTGAAAACGGTTGAGGAGCTCAACGAAGCCTATTGTGAGATCAGCCGCTCCTACGGGATGGGGGACGATTATTACTCTGTGGACCTGGATTACGTCTGGGTGGATGTGCTCCACAATTTCGAAGTTCCCATGTACTATATCAGCTATGCCACCTCCATCGTGCCTGCCCTGCAGATCATGGAGATTTCCCTGACGGACCGGCAGAAGGCTATCGATATCTATAACGGCATCGTCGCCAGCGATCCGGAGCTGAGCTTTTCCGAGGTAGTGGAGCAGGCCGGCCTCGGAAACCCCTTTGAAACGCAGACCATCGTGAATGTGGTGAACGCCATCGTGGATTTCACCGGCGTCGGCAGCCATGTGAGCGCCGGCTGATCCTCCGGAAAAAGAATAACGCGCTCTCCTGTCATTTACCGGCAGGGGAGCGCGCTTTGTTCAGCGTTTCGTATCAGTCCAGCTTTCGACGGCTGTCCCGGAATTCCGTCAGACGGGCTTCATAGGCCTGGAGTGCCGCCGTGAAGCAGGCGGGGGCATCGTCGCAGCCGAGAGAACCCATGAGCCGCTGGGTGAGGAGCGGGTTCAGCACCAGAAGGGGTCCCAGCAGATAGGTCCCGATAAAGTTGCCGGTCCGATATCCCTCATAGGCGCAGTCCGGATCCAGCCCGATACCCCGCGTCACCTTCGCAAAGCTGCTGAGACCGGCGCCGGGGATGCTGTGGCTGAAGCGGCTGTTGAAAGCGGTGATCTCGATCCCGTCCGCATTTCCCAGGAAAAAGCCGTTGTACCGGTGGGCGATATCCCGCCGGGAACGGAGCTCGATAATGCCGAGTCCTTCCAGCGTTTCGTCGCCGGTGACGATGCTTTTGCCCGGAAGTTCCATGCTGTTTCCGGTAAAGAGGCCGTGGAGCCCATCCTTGATGCGGTCCGCCAGAGCGCCGGCATAAGGGCGCAGCTCCTCCAGGGCGATCCCCTGGCCCCGTTCCGTCATGGAGCCGGAATACAGAAAGCAGATTTCCGGGTCCGACACGAAGGCCGGCGTTTCTCCGATATGCGTTTCAATGTATTCCGCCTGGGGCAGACATTTGCGCAGATAGCGCATATTCGCGCCGTCTCCGTAGAGGTTTCCCAGTTCGGGATATAAGTATTCCAGCTTCATGCCTTGCGCATCCTTTCCGCGATGGCGTCCCGCACCTCCATAGCCTGGGCGTGGCGGTAGACTTCAAAGAGGACGAAGACCTTCTCGCAGTCTTCCAGCTTCACCTGGGAGGCGGCGTCAGCCGCCTTCGGGACCGCCGTGACCCGCTGCTCGTCCGCTCCCGCCAGAAGAAGCCGCAGCCGGGTATCCAGACAGCGCTTTCCGACTGCCAGGATCTGGACAATGCTGTCGTCGCAGAGAAACTCAAAATCCGCATCATAAAGCCACGCGATGTTCTCTGAAGAGGATTTTTCGTCGAATACGTCGTCCAGCATCAAAACCACAGCCTTTTTGCCGGGAATGTTGGACACCATGTCGAAATTGCGCGAGCATGCGACCGCATTGAGCCCTTTTGCCATAGACTCCGTCAGCTGCCAGCGGCCGATCTCTTCGCTGCGCAGGCGGGACTGAACGACCTTGAGCTCCCGCATGGCCCCTGCGATCACCTCCGGATCGTAACCCATGCTCCGCAGAAGCGTGACGGCTGCCAGCGCGTTGTACAGATTATATATTTCACCGGAAGGCATCGGGTATTCATACCAGATTTGCGACTCCATCACCGTTATCCTGCCCGCCTCTTCGTCCGCGGCGACCAGAAGATAATCCGGATCCGGGGAATGCCAGCCGCAGGAATCGCAATGAGCCTTGCCGATGTGATGATAACGGCGGAAATCATAGATGATCCGTTCACCGCATACGGGGCAGATCTGCACGTCCTGTACCAGATTCTCCCTCAGGGGCGGGTCCTGGGTCAGCTTGTCCACGGAGAAGAGCGTCCTGCTGTTCAGAGGGGCGAGGGAGGAGCTGATGGGATCATCCGCATTCAGGATGAGGTGAGTGGCGCGGTCGATGCTGCTGTCCATCAGCGCGGCGATGTATTCCGGGTGGGCATTGCGGCGCATGGAGTCACGGAAGAGGTTCGTGACGATCAGACTGTCCGGCTTCAACACGGGGAAAAGCCTGGCGGCGCTGCGTTCGTCCATCTCCAGGACCCCCAGCTTTTTCCGGCATTTCCCGCCGAGCGTCGATGCAGCAACGAGGGAGGTGGCGGCTCCCGCGTCGATATTGGCGCCTTCCCGGTTGGAGACGATATCCATCCCCATGGATTCAAATATATCGCACAGCATATTGCTGACCGTAGTTTTTCCGTTGGTACCCGTGACGCCGATCAGCGTATCCGGCCGGCCGATCCTCGAAAGAAAATCCGGGCAGATGGCAAGGGCGACCTTGCCCGGCGCGGTTGTACCGCCCCTGCGAATGATGCGAAGCGCGAGCTGCGCGGCTTTCGCGCTCCACAGGGCGAAGTAAAACGACAGTTTTTCCATCTTTGAGACTCCTTCCCAGACTTTATGAATTCTATCACAGCCGGGCCAAATCATGCAAGAGTTATTGCCACTGAAAGGAAAAAGTGATAAACTTATCCTATAACAGGAGAGGAGGCGGCAGTGCTATGGCGGAACAGGACAGCCGTTCAGCTTACCTTTCGGCCCGAAGAATGGGCCGGCGATTCGTGTCTGAGCATGAGCGTGAGGCAACCAAGGGGTACCTGCCGGTGCTGGAGGACATTATGCGCGGTGTCGACGTCCTGGGTGAAATCAACCTGGGTTATCACGAGATCCCTCTGGATCGCGTGGTGGGGACGCGTACTGCCGCCCGCTCCAATTCCTTCGCGGGGAATTTCATGCCGCTGCTGGCGGACGACACGGAATTCGCCATCAAGTGGAAGAAGGTCTACGAGAGCCAGCTTGTGGAGGGGATCCGGGAGCCCATCAAGGTCTATGAATATCTGGGCCGTTATTATGCGCTGGAGGGAAACAAGCGCATCAGCATCCTGAAATACGTCGGCGCGGCCTCCATCTATGGCAATGTGATCCGCCTGCTTCCGGAGCGGATGGAGGATAACGACGAGATCTCCATCTACTATGAGTTCCTGGACTATGATAAAAAGCTGTTTCTGGACGATCTCTGGTTCAACCGGCGGGGCAATTTCACCCTGCTGACGCGGCAGACGGAGGCTTATCTGGCCAAGCACAGGGAAGTCAACGGCAGCGTGGAGGACATCATGACCGCCACCCACCGCCGCTTCCGCGAGGCCTTCCGTCTGGCCAAGCTCGATGACATAGAGCTCACGACCGGCGAT
>JAEEGI010017946.1_pt1 | contig 14439 bp, 8 predicted proteins | sample 8958751 | NCBI WGS metagenome assembly JAEEGI01 (sample SAMN16246545, study PRJNA631951) | gut metagenome | biome: gut microbiome; feature: rumen; material: KS-attached | host: Bos | place: Iran: Karaj | collected 2018-10
AACTAAATTGAAAGGAATTTGTTGAAATGAGAAAAGAAGATAAACAAGTCCTCATCGACTCCATCCTGAGTGAATTGAAAGCCTGCCCCAACTTCTACCTGACCGACGTCTCCGACCTCAACGCCGATAAGACCAGCCAGCTGAGAAGACAGTGCTTCAATAGTGGTGTGAAAATGATCGTTGTGAAGAACGCGTTGCTCCATAAGGCTATGCAGCAGATGGAGAAGGACTATGAAGGTCTGTACGATGTTCTGAAAGGATCAACTGCGCTGATGCTGTGCGAGACCGGCAACGCTCCCGCCAAGCTGATCAAGAATTTCCGTAAGACTAACGACCGTCCCATCCTGAAGGGTGCTTTCATTGAGGAGTGCTGCTACATCGGCGACGACATGCTCGACACCTTGTGCAACGTCAAGTCGAAGAACGACCTCATCGCGGACGTCATCGCCCTGCTGCAATCGCCGATGAAGAACGTCATCAGCGGCCTGCAATCTGGTGGCCACAAGTTGAGCGGCATTCTCGAAACCCTGTCAGAAAGACAATAATATCATTCAAAATTAAAAGCAAGTATTAACAATTAAAAATAATAAGTAAAATGGCAGATCTTAAAGCTTTTGCTGAACAATTAGTCAATCTCACCGTGAAGGAAGTGAACGAACTCGCTAACATCCTGAAGGAAGAGTACGGTATTGAACCCGCAGCCGCCGCTGTTGCTGTTGCTGCTCCTGCTGCTGGTGGCGCTGCTGCCGCTGCTGAAGAAAAGACTTCTTTCGATGTCATCCTGAAGAGCGCTGGTGCTCAGAAGCTGGCAGTTGTGAAGTTGGTGAAGGAACTCACCAGCCTCGGCCTGAAGGAAGCTAAGGAACTGGTTGACGCAGCTCCCAAGCCGCTGAAGGAAGGCGTGAGCAAAGACGAAGCTAATGCACTGAAGGCTCAACTCGAAGAGGCCGGTGCAGAAGTGGAAGTGAAATAAGGATTCAATTCCCGTAAATAACGGCTCAACCTCAGTCCCGAATTAGGGGCTGAGGTTTGTGCCGATTTTTCGCTTTATGCGAAATTTCCTCTTTTCGTTAGTTCGTCTTTCCCTTTACAACCCCTAAAAACAATATCACCTTGGCAACAAAATCAACTGAAAGAATTAGCTTCGCGTCTATCAAGAAGTCTTTCGAATACCCTGATTTTCTGGATATTCAGCTTCAGTCTTTCCAGGATTTCTTCCAATTGGAAACCAATCCCGACAATAGGAAAAACGAAGGACTCTACAAGGTCTTCTCCGAAAATTTCCCCATCACCGACGCAAGAGGCAATTTTACTCTCGAATTTCTTGATTACTACATCGACGCCCCCCGCTATAGCATCGAGGAGTGCATCGAACGTGGACTAACTTATAGCGTTCCTCTCAAGGCAAAGCTCAGACTTTCCTGCAACGACGAGGAACATGAAGACTTTGAGACCGTCGTCCAAGACGTGTATCTCGGCATGATTCCGTATATGACGCCTCGCGGCACTTTCGTCATCAACGGCGCCGAGCGCGTTGTGGTCTCACAATTGCACCGTTCCCCCGGTGTGTTCTTCGGTCAGAGCCAGCACGCCAATGGCACCATGTTGTATTCGGCCCGTATCATCCCGTTCAAGGGTTCTTGGATGGAGTTCTCGACCGACATCAACAACGTCATGTATGCTTACATTGACCGTAAGAAAAAGTTACCTATCACCACTTTGTTGCGTGCCATCGGCTACGAAACCGACAAGGACATCCTTGATGTCTTCAACCTCGCTGAGGAAGTGAAGGTTTCGAAAGCTGGCCTGAAGCGCGTGTTGGGCCGCAAACTCGCTGCCCGTGTGCTGCATACTTACTTCGAGGACTTCGTCAATGAAGACACTGGCGAATGTGTGTCCATCGAACGTAACGAGGTCATCATCGACCGTGATGTGGTTCTCGAGGAAGAACACATCCAGAAGATTGTGGACAGCGGCGTGAAGACCATTCTGCTCCACAGCGAGTCGGAACGCGATGAGAATGATAGGATTTCTGACTATTCGGTCATTTTCAAGACCTTGGAAAAAGACCCCAGCAACTCGGAGAAAGAAGCTGTCGAATATATCTATCGCCAACTGCGCAATGCCGAACCGCCCGATGAGGAAACGGCTCGTGGCATCATCGAGAAACTGTTCTTCTCCGACAAGAGATATGATTTGGGTTTGGTGGGTCGTTACCGTATCAACCGCAAACTGAACCTCGACATTCCCGATGACGTCAAAGTCCTGACCAAGGAAGACATCATCGCCATCATCAAATATTTGGTCGAACTGCTGAGCAGCAAGGCCGAAATCGACGATATCGACCACTTGAGCAACCGTCGTATCCGCACTGTGGGCGAGCAGCTGCAAGCCCAGTTTGGTGTGGGTCTGGCTCGTATGTCGCGTACCATCCGTGAGCGCATGAACGTGCGTGATAACGAGGTGTTTACGCCTATCGACTTGATCAATGCCAAGACCTTGTCGTCGGTCATCAACTCATTCTTCGGCACCAACCAGCTGTCGCAATTCATGGACCAAACCAACCCGTTGTCGGAAATCACGCACAAGCGTCGTATCTCCGCTTTGGGTCCTGGCGGCCTGTCGCGCGACCGTGCCGGTTTCGAAGTCCGTGACGTGCACTACACCCACTACGGTCGTCTGTGTACGATTGAGACCCCTGAAGGTCCTAACATCGGTCTGATTTCTTCACTCTGCGTGTTCGCAAAGATCAATAACTTGGGCTTCATCGAGACACCTTACCGCGAGGTGAAAGACGGTGTGGTCGACTTCAAGAACGAGCCGGTTTATTTGACCGCTGAACTTGAGGAAGACAAGATTATCGCCCAGGCCACCACGCCTGTCGACGATGAGGGTAGATTTACCGACAAGGAAATCAAGGCCCGTTATATCGCTGACTATCCTATCGTTGCCCCTGAGGAAATCAACTTGATGGATGTGGGTCCCAACCAGATTGCCTCCATCGCTGCTTCGTTGATTCCGTTCTTGGAGCACGACGACGCCAACCGTGCCTTGATGGGTTCGAACATGATGCGTCAGGCTGTACCTTTGATGAATCCCGAAAGTCCTATCGTGGGCACTGGTATTGAACGCTATGTTGCCAAGGATTCACGCGTTCTTATCACTGCCGAAGGCGACGGCGAAGTCATCTTCGTCGACTCCAAGAAGATCACGATCAGGTATGACCGTACGGATGAACAACGTTTGGTCAGCTTCGACGACGACGTGAAGACCTATTATCTCACGAAGTACGCCCGTACCAACCAGAACACCAGCATCAACATCAAGCCTATCGTGCGTCGCGGCGACCATGTGACCAAAGGTCAGATTATGACCGAGGGTTATGCCACGCAAAACGGCGACTTGGCTTTGGGTCGTAACCTGAAAGTGGCCTTCATGCCTTGGAAGGGTTACAACTACGAGGATGCCATCGTGATTTCGGAGCGCATCGTGAAGGAAGACCTGTTCACCTCCATCCACATCGAGGAGTTCACCCTTGAGGTGCGCGACACGAAGCGTGGTCTCGAAGAGTTGACCAACGACATCCCGAACGTGAGCACCGATGCTACCAAGGACTTGGACGAGCACGGTATCATCCGCGTGGGTGCCGAGGTCAAGGAGGGCGACATCTTGGTAGGTAAGATTACGCCTAAGGGCGAGTCTGACCCGACTCCTGAGGAGAAGCTGCTGCGTGCTATCTTCGGCGACAAGGCCGGCGACGTGAAGAACGCTTCACTGAAGGCTGGCCCGTCAATGAAGGGCGTGGTCATTGGCAAGCGCCTCTTCTCGCGTCTGCAAAAGGACCGCAAGGCCCGTGCCAAGGACAAGGAAGACATCGCCAAGATCGATGCCGCCTGCAAGAAGGAGTTGGCAGCCTTGAAGGACGTCCTCGTCGAGAAGCTGATGACGCTGTTGAATGGTCACACTTCGACGGGTGTCCAAAACAACTTCAAGGAGACCATCATCGCCAAGAAGGTGAAGTTCACGGCCAAGGCTTTGTATGACATCGATTATCTGTCCGTCAACCCCAACAAGTGGACTTCGGACGAAAAGATTAATAAGATGATTGGTGCCATTATCGACAACTACACCGTCAAGTTCAAGGAAATCGAAGGTAAGTTCAACCGTGAGAAGTACGTGGCCAGCGTTGGCGACGAACTCCCGAACGGCATCGTGCAAATGGCCAAGGTCTATGTCGCCAAGAAGCGTAAGCTGATGATTGGTGACAAGATGGCCGGTCGTCACGGTAACAAGGGTATCGTTTCGAAGATTGTCCGCGCCGAGGATATGCCTTTCCTCGCCGACGGCACTCCTGTCGACATCGTGCTGAACCCCTTGGGCGTGCCTTCACGTATGAACTTGGGTCAGATTTACGAGACCGTCTTGGGTTGGGCTGGACATGAACTCGGACTGAAGTTCGCTACGCCTATCTTCGATGGTGCTACCTTGAACGAAATCAATGAATACATGGCTAAGGCTGGTTTGCCGGCCAACGGACGTATGCAACTCTATGACGGTGAGACGGGTGAGCCTTTCGACCAGCCTGCCACCGTGGGTTACATCTACATGCTGAAGTTGCACCACATGGTCGACGACAAGATGCACGCCCGTTCGATTGGTCCTTACTCACTGATTACGCAACAGCCTTTGGGCGGTAAAGCTCAGTTCGGTGGTCAGCGTTTCGGTGAAATGGAAGTCTGGGCACTCGAAGCCTTCGGTGCCTCCAATGTACTGCAGGAAATCCTGACCGTGAAGTCTGACGACGTGAACGGTCGTGCCAAGGCCTACGAGTCGATTGTGAAGGGCGACAACATGCCTGTCCCGGGCATCCCCGAGTCCTTCAACGTGTTGATCCACGAACTCCGTGGCTTAGGCTTGGAGATTACCTTTAAGGATAAAGATGGTAAAGTCTTGAATTGAGTTTATTAATGCTAGGATAAAAAAACAGAAATATGGCAACTAATAATATAGTAAATAGCAACTTCGCTAGCATAACGGTGAGTTTGGCTTCGCCGGAATCGATTCTTGCCCGTTCACACGGTGAGGTGTTGAAACCTGAAACCATCAACTACCGTACTTATAAACCCGAACGCGACGGCTTGTTCTGCGAGCGCATTTTCGGTCCCGTGAAGGACTGGGAATGCCACTGCGGTAAGTACAAGCGCATCCGTTACAAGAACATCATCTGCGACCACTGCGGTGTGGAGGTGACGGAGAAGAAGGTCAGACGTGAGCGCATGGGCCACATCTCATTGGTGGTGCCCGTGGCGCACATCTGGTATTTCCGTTCCCTGCCTAATAAAATAGGTGCTTTGTTAGGTATTCCTACCAAGAAGCTCGATGCCATCATCTACTACGAACGTTACATCGTCATCCAAGGCGGTGTGTTGGAAGGCCAAGCCATTCCTAACGACAACGAAGGCCGTAAGGTGACCAAGAACGAGTTCCTGACTGAGGAAGAATACCTCGACCTGATGGAGATGGTTCCGATTGAGAATCAATATCTTCCTGAAGACGACCCGAACAAGTTCATCGCCAAGATGGGTGCCGATGCCGTTTATGACTTGCTGTCACGCCTGAATATTGACGAAGAGGCCAACCGTCTGCGTGCCGAAGCCAATGAGGTGAAAGCCCAGCAGAAGAAACAGGAACTGCTGAAACGCTTGCAGGTGTTTGAGGCTTTCCGTGAGGCCAACACGCATATCGAAAACCGTCCCGAATGGATGATTGTGAAGGTGGTGCCAGTGATTCCTCCGGAGCTGCGTCCTCTCGTCCCGTTGGATGGTGGTCGTTTCGCCACTTCCGACTTGAACGACCTCTACCGTCGTGTCATCATCCGCAACAACCGTCTGAAGCGCTTGATCGAAATCAACGCCCCTGACGTCATCATGCGTAATGAGAAGCGTATGCTGCAAGAGGCTGTCGACTCGTTGTTCGACAACTCACGCAAGTCGAGCGCAGTGAAGACCGACTCGAACCGCCCGCTGAAGTCTTTGAGCGATAGCTTGAAAGGTAAGCAAGGCCGTTTCCGTCAGAACCTGCTCGGTAAACGTGTCGACTACTCTGGTCGTTCCGTTATCGTGGTCGGTCCCGACCTGAACATGAACGAATGCGGTCTGCCTAAGGACATGGCCGCCGAGCTGTTCAAGCCGTTTGTGATCCGTAAGCTCATCGAGCGCGGCATCGTCAAGACCGTGAAGTCGGCCAAGAAGATTGTCGACCGTAAGGATCCCGTCGTTTGGGACATCCTCGAAAACATCCTGAAGGGTCACCCGATTCTGCTGAACCGTGCTCCTACGCTGCACCGTCTGGGTATCCAGGCCTTCCAGCCGAAGCTCATCGAAGGTAAGGCAATCCGTTTGCACCCCTTGGTATGTACGGCATTCAACGCTGACTTCGACGGTGACCAGATGGCTGTCCACGTACCGTTGGGCAACGCCGCTGTCCTTGAGGCTCAGATCCTGATGCTGGCTTCGCACAACATCCTGAACCCCTCGAATGGCGCACCTATCACGCTGCCTTCGCAGGACATGGTTCTTGGTCTGTATTATATCACCAAGCCTCGTAGAAGCACGCCTGATCATCCTGTGAAGGGTGAAGGCATGTCGTTCTACTCGCCTGAAGAGGTCATCATCGCCCACAATGAAGGTCGTGCCGACATGCACGCCATCATCAAGGTGAGAGTGAAGGTTCGTGAGGAGGACAAACTCGTCACGAAGTTAGTCGAGACCACCGTGGGTCGTGTCATCTTCAACCAAGTCGTGCCTGAGGACTACGGCTTCATCAATGAGCTGTTGACCAAGAAGTCATTGCGTAGCATCGTCGGCGACATGGTGCGGATGGAAGGCACTGCCGTCACGACCAAGTTCCTCGACGACATCAAGAACATGGGTTACTATCAGGCTTATAAAGGTGGTCTGTCGTTCAATCTGGGTAACGTCCTTGTTCCTCAGATGAAGAGCAACCTCATCACTGATGCTAACGCCAAGGCCGCTGAAATCCGTGAGTTCGAGAAGATGGGCTTCATGGGCCCGAATGAGCGTTATAACCAGATCGTTGACCTTTGGACCGACGTCAACGCCAAACTCACCCAAGAGGTGATGAAGGTGTTGTCGAGCGACGACCAAGGCTTCAACCCGGTGTACATGATGCTGCACTCTGGCGCTCGTGGTTCCGAGGCTCAGGTGTCACAGCTCTGTGGTATGAGAGGTCTGATGGCCAAGCCTATGAAGGCTGGTTCAGGCGGCTCCGAAATCATCGAGAACCCGATTCTGTCGAACTTCCAGGAAGGTCTGTCCGTGTTGGAGTACTTCATCTCCACCCACGGTGCCCGTAAGGGTTTGGCCGATACCGCTCTGAAGACCGCTGACGCTGGTTACTTGACCCGTCGTCTGGTCGATGTGGCTCACGATGTCATCATCACCGAGAAGGACTGCGGCACGCTCCGTGGCATGACCATCTCGCGTGGTGAGGAACAAAAAGAACCTGGCAAGCACTCCTTGTTATATGACCGCATCCTTGGCCGTGTGGCTTTGCACGACGTGTTCCATCCTCAGACGGGTGAACTCATCGTGGCCAGCGGTGAAGAAATCAACGAGACTATCGCCGAAGCTATCGACGAATCGCCGTTGGATAGTGTTGAAATCCGTTCCGTGCTGACTTGTGAGTCGAAGCGCGGCGTGTGTGCTAACTGCTACGGACGTAACTTGTCGTCGAGCAAGCTGGTGCAGAAAGGTGAGGCTGTGGGTGTCATCGCCGCACAGTCCATCGGTGAACCTGGTACCCAGCTGACCCTGCGTACCTTCCACCAAGGTGGTAAGGCATCGAAGGGCTTGGTGGCCAACAGCACCGAAGCCAAGTACGACGGTTACCTCGAAATCGAAGAACTTCGTTCCGTCGAAGTCAACAAGGAAGACGACAACTACCAGATTGTCATTGGCCGTTCGGCTGAAATGAAGTTGCACGACAACAATACCAACGTCGTTCTGATGACGACTAACATCCCTTACGGTGCCAAGTTGTTCTTCAAGAGTGGCGACCAGGTGAAGAAGGGCGACAAGATTTGCGAATGGGACCCCTACAATGCCACCATCATCTCCGAGTATACTGGTAGTGTACGCTTCCAGAATGTGGTTGAAGGCGTGACCTACCGTAACGAGACCATCGCTGAGACGGGCTTTAACGAGCGCGTCATCATAGAGGGTAGGAGAGGCGCCAAGAACCCGCTCATCGACATCGTTGATGAGAACGGCGAGACTTTGGTTTCCTACGACTTGCCTGTTGATGCCCACGTCATCGTTGAAGAAGGCGAGGCTATCAATGCTGGTGACCAACTGGTGCGTATCCCGCGTAACGTCTCTGGCGGCGGTGATATCACGGGTGGTCTGCCGCGTGTGCAAGAGCTGTTTGAGGCCCGTAACTCTATCGACCCGGCTATCGTTTCCGAAATCGACGGTATCGTCCACCTTGAGAAGAAACTGAAGCGTGGCAACCGTGAGGTCGTGGTCACCGCCAAGACGGGCGAGGAGAAGCGTTACCTCATCCCGACCTCGAAGCAGATTCTGGCTCAGGAGAACGACTTCGTGAAGGCTGGTCAGCCGCTTTCGGAAGGTGTCATCACGCCTGCCAGCATCTTGGCCATTATGGGCCCGATGAAGGTGCAGGAATACATCGTCAACGAGGCACAGAGCGTGTACCGTCAGCAAGGTGTGGTCATCAACGACAAGCACTTTGAGGTCATCGTGCGTCAGATGATGCGTAAGGTCGAAATCATCGACCCAGGTGATACCCGCTTCCTGCAAGGCGAGCTGGTCAACAAGCTGACCTTCCAAGAAGAGAACGACGACATCTACGGTAAGTTCTTCGTTGAAGACAATGGTGCTTCCGAAAAACTCCAAAAGGGTGAAATCGTTTCGGCGATGAAACTCCGTGAGGAAGAATCCGCTCTGAAGCGTAAGGACTTGACCTTGCCGACGGTGCGTCCTGCTCGTCCGGCAACGGCAACCCAAGTGCTGCAAGGTATCACCCGCGCTGCTTTGGCTACCGACAGCTTCATCTCGGCTGCCTCCTTCCAGGAGACCACCAAGGTGTTGACCAACGCCGCCATCGCTGCCAAGAGCGATTACCTGCTCGGCATGAAGGAAAATGTGATCGTTGGTCACAAGATTCCTGCTGGCACAGGTCTGCGTGAGTACGAAGACTTGATTGTCGGTTCTCGTGAAGAGTACGAGGAGCTGCAAGCCAAGGCCGAAAACAACTAATTTGTAATTCACTGAGCGGGGACGGCCAATCGGTTGTCCCCGCTTTTTTAAGTAACTATTCAAAATTAAGCTACATGTTTTTTGCCGCTGGACATGGGACTTTTTACTATGACCATTGACTATGACGATGACCGTTTCCACAGGAATGCTGAAATTTCAGCTCTTGGCTGAAGTTGGTCATGGTCATAGTCACAAGTCATAGTCCCATAGTTTCGCGTCCAATATGTCAATTAAATATGCCCATCTACTTAATAAAATAACATTATGGAAAACAATCAGAAGAATCAATTGAACATTGAAATCAGCGACGAGGTTGCCCAGGGTACTTACTCCAATTTGGCCATCATCACTCATTCTCCCAATGAGTTCATCGTCGACTTCGCCCAGATGATGCCTGGCACGCCCAAGGCCAAGGTTCGCTCAAGAGTGATTTTGAATCCCTTGAACGCCAAGCGTCTGTATAAGGCTTTGGCCGAGAATATCGCCAAATACGAGCAACAGTTTGGCACCATCACCGACGGCGGCGGCATCGCCCCGTTCAACATGGGTATTCCTACGGCGCAGGCTTGATTAGCATCACGTGTCATTTAGAAATCGACCGTCTATGTTATTCCGTTTGGGATTTTATAGGCGGTCGATTTTGTGAATAAAAACATGTGTTCGTAATTTTCCTGAATTGGAGGATATTTTGAGCATTTTGGGACTGGAATGAATTCCTTATCCGTTGGGTACATTTTCACGGAATGGCTACATCTTGGGATACGCCCATCTCAATATGAAAACCCGACATTGCATATCGGGGTGTGGTGGGGGTCAAGCAGCCATGTCATGCCGATGAGGGCAGGTGCGATGGCGGGTATCTATGGCTGCGGCATACAGGAATCCGCCCATCTCAATATGAAAACCATAATTGTATATCGGGGTGGGGTGGGGCCGTCCCTTTGGGACTTTGGCTTCTACCCTTCACTTAAACGGAACGACAACACCTGCGCCTATTGCCGTCATCGCGGACAAGAATCCGCCATCTCTTGAACGGTAAAGGGATATGCCGGTTATTTCAAAAACTCGAAATAAGGTGCATCCTCGTATTCTTGTTGCCTATCCAATAATGGGTTGTTCAAATAGAAAGATTCCTTGTAGATTGCCAAAGAGATTTCGGTTTTTATGGACAGGTTTGGCTTCTCGTAGACTCCTGCCTCAGGACGATTAATGAATCCAGCTTCTATCAAGGTGGGCATACTGTAATCGATGGCGTTGGATATAGACTTATTGAAGCCATAGATCTCGGAAACTCTTTCTTCAAGAAGGGATCTTGGCACTTTGTCTTGAACATGAAAGTATTTCCCCAAGATGGTCACTTCTTCATAACTGAAACGGAATGCCGTATTATATAGTGCCGCGATGATAATAGCTTTGTCACATACATGTTGCATGGCTTCTATTACCTGTTGTTTATGCTCTACCAAAAATGGAAGCAATGCATTTCTTTCCACTACTTTTCCCAACTCACTAACAGCTTTCTTCAATCGGTTTTCGCCTTGGAACTCACCTTCGGCAAGCATACGAGCAAATTCTTTGTTGTATGTTCCATTAAAAACTGCCCGAAGTGATGCTTCGATTAGTGTCACAGATATACGCTGGTTGATTCCTATTACTTTATTCATCCTTGTTTCCTTTCTATTATGACGAATGGGATTATCATTTCAAGAAAATGACAGCCTCCATGGGTAACCTCGTCCGAACTTTTAAAGCATCTTGCGTCTTGCCACACAGCAAAATTATCTCTGATAAGCATTTCGTCTTTTAACGCAGGGTTTTGGTTAAAGAAGTAGTCTCTATATTCTGGCTTTGTGAATATCAAATGCCGACCTCCGCGACTCTCGTTGCCATAGACCATAGCCTTCTCCTGAGGCGAGAGCACACGCCAAGAATGTGAAAAGACGTTGCCATGGTCGGTAGTGATATAAATACGATAACCAGTTTCGTAGAATGTTTTTATTTGTTCTACAATTTCTTCGATGCGATTCGATGTCAAATCGAAAAGGTCTTTCATATCCCTACAGCCGTGCATGCAATGGTCGAATGATGCGTTGACATAGGCGAGCCTTGTGTATGCTTCGGGATGGTTTACCATTCCTTCAAATTCGTACCACACCATATAGCTTGGTACTTTCCTATTATCCCAATAGTCAAACCACAGCTTTTTCTCGCTGCTTGGATTCTGCACATACATGCTCTTTGGCATATCGCCACGGAAGATGGCCTGGCGAGATAGTTTAGTGATGGACGGAAGCCAAGCAAAAGTCACTTCATCTTGGGTTTCCATCCCTTCTGCATTAAGTTCTATGCGTAGTTGCTGGTATTGCCAAAACGACATGCCATCAATGACCACCAAAGCGACTTTTTCTTTTAGGTCGGGATTAGAATAGTGGATGTGCTTCAGTATGTTGTTGACCGAATAAGGTCTTTTCACATGGCTTTTGGTGAGCAGACCTTGATAATTGTCATCCATGAAAGTTTGAAACTGTAGGTTGATTTCATCGACGGCTGGCTCAACGGCATCGTATGCTCGGTTGGCGATGGCACTACGCAATAAACAGCTTATTTTTTCTATGGTCTCGACATTGGTCCAGTCGAGCGTAACGGAACGCAGTTCAGAAAGTGTCTTTTCTAAATCAAATTGATTGTTCTCTGATAGTGAGAATCCCATCGCTGACCGAGTTTGCTGTGCATCCAAGTATCGGCTTTGCTTTTTTAAAAATAGCGAATGAAGCACTGAAAAGGATGCATTCCATCGCAGTATTTCGGACTTGTCGTAACCCCAAAGCAAATCACAAATGCTAAACGTGCAACAAAAGGCCTCGGCTTTGATGTCAGGCAACACTTCGTTGAGGTCTTCGACAATATAACACAAACGTTGATCACTACCCTTAAACCACCGTTCGTAATGTACGCGCAATTCCAAAGCCTGGGCGGGCAACAGCATTACATTAGCTTCGCGCACGAATGCTTCCTGAGTATCGATGCGACCCAAAAAACCATCGGTGTTTTGCACGATACTCAGAAGGCAATCCGAGCGAGTGATTTTTGATAGTATTTCTTCAACGAAGCTGTCCATGTTCTATTACATTTTACTGCAAGCGAAGTCATAATACCGTAAAAGGATTTCGTCTTCGGTGAGTAGGTTTTGCGGAATGCGATCGCCCACGAGGATAATGTCAGCAAAGTTCTTGTCAGTGTAGCATTGCTTGAAACCAGCACGAACAGCTTCCACACGCACATCTTTGAGTTTACCACGCGGTTTGCGGCAAACTTCCAAATAGATTTTATACTCTTTGAGCAAGGCTTTGGTGCGCAGTTTCTCAAGGTCAACATCATCGTTGATGTTAGGCAACCTCCAAGTGCCATCAGTATTTTGGATGAAATTCTCCTCAAGCAACACATCAAGACCTGGTATTTGGTCGCCCTTGCGCACACCATTGAGAGCACGCATCCATTTGGGATTCAAGTCTGCATAGGTCTGTTCACGTTGTCGCAACTCGTTGCGTAGCCATTCAATACCGTTGGCTTCGTCGCTAACAATAATTCCCATAGGAACAAACTCGCTCGTTGTCATGCGTTTAGCTTCATACTTGGCTGCCTGCTTTGCGGTGAAGAACATGCCATCGCGTTCAACAAATCGTTCGCGCAGACCTCTCTGAAACTCTTGTGCATCCATTGGAATTGAATAACCATGTTGTACATAGTAGCTAATGAGACGGTCGAACAGAATTCTCGGGCTTCTTTCTACTATTGTTGTTGTTGCACTATCTTTTTCTACATGAACAGACAAGTGTGCCAAATGTTCTTCCAAAAAATCCCAAACATTGTTTTTGCCGCCTCTCTCGGAGTTCATCTTTTGCGTAAGTTTATCTGACGGCTTATAACAAGTAATAACCAAGTCTTGCTTAACTGCGGTGGTTGAAGTAATAGCGTTGTATGAACCTTGTTTTTTATCAAGTGATGCCACATTGGCAATCACAAAGCCTACTCCTTGTAATGCGTTTTGAATAGAATTCCAAACAGAAGCAGCGGTATTACTAAACTCAATTGTAATCCATCGACCAGGCTTCAGAATACGGTAAAACTCTTTAAGAGAAGCATTCATAAGGGTTTGATAATCGAACAATGTTTTTTTCTGTGTTTGATTGACTATTGCCTCTTTATCGTTGTCTGTTCTTACTCTTAGCCATCCTTCCCAAATACTATTCAATTCTGAATACATTAGATTAGCGCCAAAGGGAGGGTCTATGAAGATATAATCAATGCTATCATTAGAAATGTTCAAGTTAGTAGCTGATGTCAAAGAAACAACTCCTAATCCTCTATCAGCATACCATGAGCTTATAAACCTATCAATCTTGCTTTGTAAGAGATGATATGGATTACACTCTGTCATCAAAGAAGGAATATATAAGGTTCCCTTCATTATACCATTTTTTCTGTTTAATCTAAATGAATACATTGTTGATGCAGTTTGTAGAATTGACGTAACCCAAGCTGTTAAATACGCATCACCTTTTACTAGTTCTAAAACCTTGGAGAGGTAGATATATGCTCTTTTTGTATACAAATCATGTAAAAACTCAGCCTTGTTAGCACGAATAATCCCATTCGTTTTATCACCTATAGGAAGTTTTATAGTATAATAATTTGAAATATCTATGTCGTCAATCTGCCTCAACACCATTTTGTCATAATCCGATAGTTGTCTTTCTTTTCGCTTACCATTTATTGTAAAGTTGATCAGAACTGGTGTTTTTTTTCTTTCCGCTCTTACTTCTTTGAGTATTTCATCATAATTACTTTTCCATGACTTCATCAAGTCCTTTTTCGTGAGCAAAGTAGAGCATTGTGGACAATTAAAACAATCATGGATTTTCATTTCATTTAAATCTACTGCGACAGCCCAAAATGACATTTCATTCCCACAATGAGGACAAATAAAATCATCACTCCAAATTGTAAAATTGATATAATCGCAAAAACGAATTGTACACATTTCTAAAATGAATTGTACATTTTTTTCAAAAGTGGGCGCGTCGGATTTTCTCTGATGCGCCCACTTCGTTTATAAGCCCTCTTTTCTGTCGAATGTGGC
>JAEEGI010017948.1_pt1 | contig 14438 bp, 15 predicted proteins | sample 8958751 | NCBI WGS metagenome assembly JAEEGI01 (sample SAMN16246545, study PRJNA631951) | gut metagenome | biome: gut microbiome; feature: rumen; material: KS-attached | host: Bos | place: Iran: Karaj | collected 2018-10
GAGGAAGCGCTAAATAGGATTGAACAGGATATGCGGGAGGTGTATGAGCAATTTTCAAAGGTACGTATTTCATAATCAATAGAATGATAATACAAAAATATAGAAATGAGGGATTAGATAATGTCAGAGATTACATCAACAAATAGTAATGAATTGTCATTTGAAAAAAATGATATTTCTACACTGACTGAAAAATTATTGCTGGATGTTAGGACGAAGGAGATTCCAAAGAATAGAAGTATTTCTATGCCTATAGCTGAACTTTCTACTTTGGGTGCTGGAGTATCATCTCTTATTCCAGTGCTGAATACCGTTACTCAAACAACTACAATGAATGTTAGTGGTTTGTATCAGCTTGCTAATGCAAGTGTTGGCGATACTCTTAAGATTGCAAAAAATGGTAATTTTTGGGGTGCATTTAAAACAGCAGAAGGTGGTTCTAAGTTTGCACAGCTTAAAGCAGCAGATCCAGTTTCAGCAACTAGCACTATAGCTAGGAATGCGAATCCTGCTATGCTTATGATGTCAGTAGCTCTTTTTTCTATAGAAAAAGAACTTGGTAATATTGCAGACATGGAAAAACAAATATTATCATTTTTGCAAATAGAGAAGGAATCTGAAATTGAAGCAGATGTAGTAACGCTAAATGAGATTATCCAAAAGTATAAGTATAATTGGGATAATGACCATTATATAGCTAGCAATCATAAGATGGTTCTAGATATAAAAAGAACATCAAGGAAAAATATGATTTCTTTTCAAAAAAGTGTTTCAGATGCTTTGAAGTCTAAAAAATTAGTGGTTGCCCAAGGACAGGTAAATAATACATTGAATGAATTACGAAAAAAGTTTAAGTATTATAGGCTTTCCTTATATTCATTCTCATTAGCATCGTTGGTAGAGATTATGCTGAGTGGAAATTTTAAGGAGGAGAATATTCAGGCAGCAATCAATGAGATAAGGAAAAATTCTGATGAGTATCGCAATTGCTTTAGTGAATGTTCATTGTTCTTGGAAAAACTTTCAAATGGTTCTATTGAATCAAATGTGCTAAAAGGACTTGGAACGGCAAGTAATGCTATGGGTAAGCTTATTGGAAGAATTCCTAAGATAAAAGAAGGACCAGTTGATGAATTTCTTCAAGATGCAGGTGGAAAGCTTAAATCTAATGCATCAGGCATAAGCAAGGAAGTAATTGAATCATTTGCAGAGGTAAGTAATCCTAATACGGGAGTGTTTATGCAAAAGATGGAAGATATGATTCAGATTTATGATAAGACTACAGAAATATGTTTTGATAAAGATAACGTATATTTGATAGCCGGATAGTTAAAAGCAAAAGTTAGAAATTCCATATCAGCTTGTAACGGAGAAATTGCACTATTACTTAATTTGTTTTGTTGAGGATGTAAAAAGTGTTTTGTAATAATAGAACACAGGAGAGGTCGGGAGTGACTAATCCTGTGTTTTTTAACTTACACACTTTACGTAACTAAACATGGAGAAAAATAAGTCTATTTGGAATAAATCTCCATAAATGCGGAGATTTCTTTGAATTGGCAAAGGTATTGTGTTATAATACAAGATAACTATTATTACAGGTGAACAGGAGTACACATGAGCGTAATAAGTTATAACAATCTTTTTAAACTATTAATAGACAAAGGAATAAAGAAAACAGAGTTGGCTCAAATGGCAGGCATTAGTCAAACGACATTAGCTAAGCTTTCGAAAAATCAATATGTATCCATGGATGTATTAGTTAGGATTTGTGATTGCTTGGGATGTTCTTTTGATGCGATAGTTGAGATTGTACGTATTGAAAAAATAGAAAATGAGAGCGGAGGAGAAACTCGTGAAGAGTAAAATTTGATGTTATTCTTATGAAACCTCCTTATGTGGACATGAAGATAAGAGTATTCAGGGATATTTCCCAGATAACGGATATATTAGGAATTGATTTAGAGGAAGTAGATTTAAATACAAATTGATGGAGGATGCATATGAGCGAATATTATGAACCCCCATTTACGATGACAGGGGAAATAACAAATTTAATAGTAGAGATAGGCGAACTCGTTGGCTCTATTTCTACATATGAAGCGATGAATCCAAACCCTATTTTAAGACGAGAGAGTAGAATAAAAACTATTCATTCGTCCCTTGCAATTGAGCAGAATACACTGACATTAGAACAGGTAACGGATATTATCAATGGTAAAAGAGTACTTGGCCCACCACAGGATATTCACGAAGTAAAGAATGCTTATGAGGCTTATGAAAGAATATCTGCATTGGATCCTTATAGCGTAAAGAATCTTTTGCTAGCACATAAGATGATGATGGAGGGATTAGTAAAAGAAGCAGGTACATTTCGTAGTGGTAATGTAGGTATTTATGCTGGAACGGAGTTAATTCATGCTGGTGCGCCAGCTAAGTATGTACCTGATTTGATTCAACAGCTATTTAGGTGGCTTAAGGAATCAAAATTTCATCCGTTGGTTAAGTCCTGCATTTTTCATTATGAATTTGAGTTTATTCATCCTTTTCAGGATGGTAATGGTAGAACAGGTAGATTATGGCAGTCTTTAATCTTACAAAAATGGAAAGATATATTTGCATGGTTACCGGTTGAGACACTTGTTTATGAGAATCAGCAGGCATATTACGATGTACTTGGATATGCAGATAATCAAGGTGAATCTACTGAGTTTGTTGAATTTATGCTTGGTATGATTCGTGATGCCTTGCAAGAAATCAGTAAGGCGCAAAATGAACATGATGTCGTAATAAATGTCGCAAAAAATGTCGTAACAAATGAAGATAAAGTGATTTCTTTGTTGAGACAAGATAATAGACTTTCAGCTAATATGTTGGCGAATTCGTTAGGAATTACACAACGTCAGGCACAAAGAATTCTTTCTAAATTGAAAGATGAAGGAAAGTTATTACGACATGGGGCAAATAAAAACGGTTACTGGGAAGTGATCGATTAAAAAGGAGCGGCGTATGAGACATAAATCTACAGAGCTTATGGGTACAATTAAGGCATTTGTAGAGGAATACTACAAGAATTATCGCCACTCACCGTCTATAACGTAGATTGCTGATGCGGTCGGTATTGCCAGAGGAACTGCATATAAGTACCTGGTAGCCATGAATGAGAATACGCTGAAGCGCTATTTTGTAGACAAAGAGAATTAGACTTCATCCTGAGAACAAGACCATGAAAGACATCGTTGTTTCGGACTGTAAGATTCAGGGTGTAGCTGTTAAGGTCATTAAAGGCCTGTACTGATGAGTGTAAGAAATACGAGGAGGTACTATGTATCCAACAAGAGACGAGGCTGAACAGCTTCTTAAAGAAGCAGAAAAACTAAATCCAGGACCATGGGGAGACCATAGTAGAACAGTGGCTCATTGTGCTCAATGTATTGCAGAAAAGAGCGGATTGAATTCAGATAAGGCGTATGTGGTCGGTCTATTGCATGATATCGGAAGAAGGTTTGGAAAACGCCATCTGGGACATGTTTCTGACGGATATTCATATATGATGTCACTAGGATATGATGAGGTTGCCAGAGTTTGTCTAACTCACTCGTTCAATAGGAAATCTATTGATGCATATGTGGGTAATTTCGATACAACCGAAGAAGAAACAGAGCTTATAAAGACCGAGTTAGTTAATACCGATTTTGATGAATATGATAAGTTGATTCAACTTTGTGATTCTATTGGTGGTGCTGAAGGCGTCATGGACATCATTGATAGAATGAATGATGTGAAAAGTCGCTATGGTTATTATGATCCAGAAAAATGGGATACCAATTTAGAATTAAAAAATTACTTTGAACAATTGATGGGGCAGGATGTTTATTCTGCTGTTGGTAAAGACAACTACAAACCTAAGGTTTAATATAAATAATAAAGAGTTGTATCTTAGGAGACCATATGATAATGATCATCCGTCATTTATTTGTTATGTAGAAGCTGTAAACGAAGTTTACAATAAAGTAAGATGTGGTGTTTTGCAGTATGGGAATGGCTGGACAAATCTTGCATCGATGAGTTATCATCACATCAATTATCATGTACCAACCAGACTGCGATTCAGCTGCATCTCATTGGATAGAGCGCGACAAAGACTCTGTTCACATGGAGGCAGCAGATTTAAAAGAAAGGATCGAAAGCTTCATCGGTGCGCATAATACTTGTATGGTTTCGGAAGCAGGCAGCATTTGGAGGTTATATGGTAGATAAGGTAAGAGAATCATTAAAAAGAATAAATCATCGCTTATTTATAGCGTTACTATTTATGGGACTTTGCCCAACAGTGTACACTACACTTCGGACATTTTTCCTAGGAACACTTCCGGGAGAATGGTCGTATTCGATTGCTGGGCAGTTGTCATGGATTAATCTGATATACGAAGTGATTAATGAGGCAATCATATTGCCGCTTTACTTTTTTATGGGAAGTGCATTAACGGATAAGAAGGCTTTTGCTAATAGAATTAGAAGTGGTTTATTAGTTTCATTTGGAGTATATGCTGTTTGTTCAGTGCTTGTTGCTACATTTATCAATCCATTACTTCAGTTTATGGCGGTATCTACAGATATCATTGAGGAGTCGGCGGCCTACATAAGAATAGAGTGCGTGGCAAATGTATTTGGTATATTATACAGCTTTCTACTGGTAGCACTGGTATCTATTGGAAAGGATAAAATGGTATATATAATGACGGGAGCTAAATTGGTAATGTGTATCATTCTTGATACGATGTTGGTTTCTAATCTTCCAGTATCAATGAAGCTTGGAGTTAATGGCATTGGCATTTCAAATTGTATTTCTAACCTGTTGCTGTTTGTTATTGCATTTGCATTGATTCAGAGTTGTGGATATCCGTTGTGGTCCAAGGAAAGATTATCATTTGATTGGATGAAAGATTTCTTCAAGATTGGTGGAATCTCTGGTTTAGAATCATTTGTGAGAAATGTTGCTTATATGCTGATGGTTTCCCGAATGGTAAACATGGTTGGAGAGCAAGGGACATATTGGGTTGCCAATAACTTTATCTGGGGATGGCTTTTGCTACCGATTACTCAGCTGGCTGAACTTATCAAACAGGAAACAGCTAAAGGTGAGAAGGCAGTAAGAGAGAATACATTGGGATACTTCTTCATTACAACAGTGACATGCTTACTATGGATTGTATTAATTCCTGCCTACAAGCCATTTATGAGATATGTACTTGGTTTTGATGATGTGGAAAAGCTGTTTGGCTTGGTAATGGTGCTGTTAGGATTTTATGTATTATATGCATATCAAAATATTTTTGATGCCACCTTCTATGGACGGGGTAAAACAGAGTATATGTTACTAGAATCAGTGGTTACTAATAGCATCTATTATGGCTTGTTCTTCGTATTATTCCTGACAGGAGTTTGGACTCCTACACTGATTGGGATTGCGTTGATGTTTGGTGGAGGAAATGCTTTTGATAGTGTGGTGTCGTACTTGGTTTATAGACGGTATAGGAAGAAGATTATGAATTAGGTCACTTTACCAACTTATTTACCAATGTGATATAACGAATCTGATTGGTAAAGTGCTCTAAATGCGGACATGAGGATGGGTTTATTATTTGGCAGAGCCTTAATGCCACACTTAATCCTGAGGCAAAAGCGGATATGATGGAAAGCAGACTTTATGAGCATAAATGCCCTAAATGTGGTCAGGTAGATAGGCCCGTGAACGTATTCATAATATGGCAGAAAAACGAAATGAATAGTTTGTATTATGCTGCACTTGTTATTCGTGCTAGTCTATTATTATGTCATTTATATTCGCTATTTTAGAAAAAAGGTATTAGTACCAATTTTCTAAAATAGTGATTGCTATAAATTGCAAATTCAAGTATACTTTAGAAAAGTGGTGATAAGACCGAAAATCTAAAATAGGAGTTTTCTATGGAGATTAAAAGAGATAAATATTTAAAAAAGCTCATAAGCAAAAGAAATAATGGGTTGATTAAGGTGATCACAGGAATCAGAAGATGCGGTAAATCGTATCTGCTTTTTAATCTTTATTATGATTATCTTATCAAAGATGGAGTGGCTGAGGAATGTATTATATCTGTTCCATTAGATGATGATGATTATATAGAGTATTGTGATCCTAAAAAATTATCAGAGTACATCAAAAGTAAAATAACTGATTCAAACAAGCAGTATTACGTTTTTATAGACGAAGCGCAATATGCAATTACAAAGGAAGAAATGAAAAATCCAGATGTACCTATTAGACTTTATGGTGTTTTAAATGGATTGCTTAGAAAAAAGAATGTCGATGTATATGTTACAGGAAGTAATTCTAAGTTTTTATCTTCTGATATTTTGACAGAATTCAGGGGCCGCGGCGATGAAATCCATATTGCACCGTTGGCGTTTTCGGAGTATTATCCTGCGTCTGGAAAGGATAAATATGAAGCATGGCAAGAGTATTTGTTTTATGGAGGATTGCCACATATTTTAGCAGAACCAGATAATGAATCGAAAGAAGCATATCTTGAGCGATTAAATTCTGAAATATATATTAGAGATATAGTTGAAAGGTACGATATTCGTGATGCTGCTGGTATGGAAACCTTAATGAAAGTAATTGCATCGGCCATTGGTTCGTTGTCAAATGCTCAGAAGATATCTGATACATTTAATAGTAGTGGCGATAAGTCAATTTCAATGCCAACAATATCCAATTATTTAAAATATCTCACCGAAAGTTTTGTGATACAAAAAGGCGAAAGATATGATATTAAAGGTCGTAAATACATAGGAACACCTTCAAAATACTATTATACAGATTTGGGACTGCGAAATGCTCTTTTAAACTTTCGCCAATTTGAAGAGACACACTTGATGGAGAATGCTATTTATAATGAGCTAATATATAGAGGTTACAAAGTAGATGTGGGTATGGTTGAAATTCGAGTTGATGAAAATGGAAAAAAAGCACGTAAACAGCTAGAAGTTGATTTTGTTGTTAATCAAGGCAGTAAGCGATATTATATCCAGTCTGCATACGCGTTGCCAAATCAGGAAAAAGTAGAGCAAGAACAAGCATCACTTATAAAAATACCTGATTCATTTAAGAAGATAATTATTACGAGTGGAAACTTCCCAGTGTGGAGAAATGATCAAGGTATAACAATTATTGGATTATTTGATTTCTTACTGAATGACGATAGCCTAGATTATTGAACGTTTTATGCCAAATAGAATAGGTAAACCGAGTAGTGGGATTCACGTCATTCCTTTACCGTTAGGTCTTAGTAGGTGGAGGAATGGCGTATTTTTTTGAAAAATTGTCGGTTCCACAGGTCATTTGTGTTATTCTTATTGTAGTTGGAATTGCAGGACTAAAGATTCTTGCAAAAGAATGAGAATAAAAGGGAGCAGTATGGCAGAAGAAATTTTTGATATTATAGATGAAAACGGGAAGCCTACAGGCGAGACAGTGACTAGATCACAGGCGCATGCTGAAGGCATTAGACATAGAACAGCTCACATATGGGTGGTTCGTGAAAATGGAGATAAGACAGAGGTTTTGTTGCAGAAGAGAGCTATGAATAAGGATTCTTTTCCAGGCAGATATGACACTTCATCAGCTGGGCATATTCAGGCAGGGGATGAGCCATTGGAATCTGCTATTAGAGAACTGTCAGAGGAGCTTGGTATTCAGGCGAATCCAGATGATTTGCATTTCGCAGGGACTTTTCCAATTTTGTATGAAAAGGAATTTCATGGAAAAATATTCAAGGACAATGAAATCGCATTCGTCTATGTCTATGACAAGGAAGTTGGCGTCAATAATCTTACCATCCAAAAGGAAGAGCTGGACAGTGTAGAGTGGTTTGACCTGGAGAAAGTGTATCAGGCATGCCAGCCACCAAGGGATGAGAAGTTCTGCGTTCCTATGGGCGGGCTGGAGATGGTTCGTAAATATGTTAATATGATTATATTTAATGGTGTGATGTGAATTATATTGTACGTTTCGGTAGACAAAAGGGTTGATTTCCTTTGAAAATTGGTGTATTACAATAGTAACCAAAGAGGTATGCGATGTGTCGGATTCGTGTGCTGAGGTTCTAATGTGAGTTTGGTTCACTTACTCCGAATAGGTGAATGCCGAAAAACAAAGAACTATACTTGAATTCTAAAAGCTTCTGGCGTCTGTCAGAAGCTTTTTTAATGGGAGAAATAATGAACCTTTTTTATGATAATTTGTGGTTATCCACTACATAAAAACGTGTAAATACACATAAAATAGTAATGGCTATTGTTTTAGAGAAGCATATGACTGTATGTTCAGCCGTAAGGGAGTTGAGTAAAAGAGTAAATTATAACGTTTGTTAACTTTAACAGTTAAAAAGTGTTATTATAAATATAACAGAAATGAACTAATGTTGTTAAAAAACGTTGCAAAGAGGTGTATTTATGTTATATGGATATTTGATTGAAAATTTTAAACCATATGAACCGATCTTTACTGCGGACATTGATATAGATATGGTGGGGAATTCTCTTCGCCCAAAACTGAAGGAATTATGTGATTCCGGAAAACTTTGCAGATATGAGGCGGGGGTCTATTATTTGCCTGGAAAAATGAAGTTGAAAGGTTTAACTCCGATATCTGCTAGTGCCGTGGCTAGAAGTAAGTTTATTAACCGAAGAGGAAAGGTACGAGGATACTATTCGGGATATACTTTTGCTAATCAAATTGGACTTTCTCTACAGGTTCCTTATGTGCAAGAAATTGTTACGAATGAAGCCAGTGCCAAAGTAAGAGAGATTGATATTAAAGGACAGAAATTTATCATTCGAAAGCCTAAGGCTGAAATTACAGAAGAAAATGTATATACATTACAGTTTTTGGATTTTCTTTGTGATATAGATAAATATCTGGATGGAAGTTCTGATAATATTCTTGACAAGGTAGAGAAGCTTATTAAAGATGAAAATATTACAAAAGAACTTATTGATAAATATATTAGTTTGTATCCGACAAGGGTATATAAGAATATTTATGAGACAGGAGTAGTATATGCTATTACATAAGGATAGAGAACAAGTTCTAAGATGTTCGTATAAAATGTGATTTATGGTTACAGTGATCACAAGTTGATGTAGTTGGAATTGTAGGACTTAAGATTCTTGCAAAAGAATGAGAATAAAAGGGAGCAATATGGCAGAAGAGATTTTTGATATCGTAGATGAAAATGGGCAGCCTACCGGCGAGACAGTGACTAGATCACAGGCGCACGCCGAGGGCATTAGACATAGAACAGCTCACATATGGGTAGTTCGTGAAAACGGAGATAAGACAGAGGTTCTGTTGCAGAAGAGAGCTATGAATAAGGATTCTTTTCCGGGTAGATATGACACTTCATCAGCTGGGCATATTCAGGCTGGGGATGAGCCATTGGAATCTGCTGTTAGAGAATTGTCTGAGGAGCTTGGCATCCAAGCAGATCCGGATGATTTGCATTTTGCAGGAACATTTCCAATTCAGTATGAAAGGGAGTTCCATGGCAAGCCATTTAAGGATAATGAAATTGCATTCGTCTATGTCTATGACAAGGAGATAGGAATCGATAATCTTACCATCCAAAAGGAGGAGCTGGACAGCGTAGAGTGGTTCGATTTGGAGAAAGTGTATCAGGCATGCCAGCCACCAAGGGATGAGAAATTTTGTGTTCCTATGGGCGGACTGGAGATAGTTCGTAAATATGTTAAAGTAGATGAGAGAAGGTTAGAACAAATGTTATATTCATAATAACAATTTAACATGAATGGAGTTAAAATTTAGCTAATTTATCCGTTCGACTTGTTACCAAAAATGTTGACCAGTACAGTCTTATATTTCAGTTTTTATAGACGATGGCAAATTGGTAATAGTTGTTATAGTTTTAAAAATATCTTATAATATAATAAAATATTGACTTAGTATAGGAGGAGCCAAAATGATATGTCCAAAATGTGGTAGTGAAAATTGCAATGTTATTAATGAAACATATACTTCTGGAAGTGATTTCAGTGCAAGTAAGGGATGTCTTGGTGCATTACTATTTGGACCTATAGGAATTCTTTGTGGAGCTTGTGGAGAAGGAAAGCAGACCCATAATGTAAATTATTGGGTATGTAATTCATGTGGTTATAAGTGGCGAAGATAATGAATAAGAAGGATGAAGTATGGATTAAGTTAATGCATATAGGTCATGTGCTAGGTTGCCATCAAATGGAATGCAGGAGTTTTTCAATTGCAGGATATCAATTTCCTTTATGCGCTCGGTGCACCGGAGTTTTAATAGGTGAGTTACTTGGAATAGCATGTATTATAGGTGGATTTCGTATATCCTGGATTACAATTCTGATATTTATTGCTATTATGGGAATTGATTGGTTCATTCAGTATATTAGGTTACTTATGTCAAATAATTATCGACGTGTTGTGACAGGTATATTTTGCGGATTTGCTGTGACATACGTATATTTTTATTTGATAAGTGAAGTTATTAGATTAGTTCAGGTAATATTTTGACTTTTATAAAGCTGGTACTTCTAGTGAATATTAGTTGTACTAGCTAAATTTTTATGTAAAAATAAGTACGTATTTTTTGGATAATGAAATTTTTAAATCGGAGTTTGAAGTTTTAATGAAGGATAAGAAGTCAAATAAATGGATTCTACATAAGGGAAAGAAAGTTACAGATATTTTTGAAGTGCTCAGAAAAATGCCTGAAGTAAAGATTAAACATGCACTTTGTTCACCTGTAGTATTTGTATGTGGTTTAGTTCCAACAATGCTTATGGGTAATCAAAATAACACCATTTATTGGAAGTTTTTGTTAGGGGCTTTTGCAATAGTTTCTATAATGAGTCCGATTTTTATGTTTATTGCTTCTCTAGAGAATGATGCTGAATATCGACATATTAAAATGTTATTTGTTTTTAAGGAAGAAACGTTATTTTCTTTTGTCATTCCTACGGTTATAAGCGCATATTATGTGCTTAATAGTGTTGCTGTTTGTGTAACTATTTTAGTGACATGCATTATTCTTAGAGGAATTAAAATTTGGTCTCTTGAAAGAAAAATTAAAAAAGGCACGTATGGATATCATATGGATGCTATAGTGAATACGACACTTATAGGAATTGCTTCAATGGCTGGAATTTTTGGATTTAGGATATTTGTTAACTTAAAAACATTTGGAGCATTCAGTATAGCTTTTAATCTTATTATTATTTGGCTTGTATTTATTGTTTTATTGATAGTATTTATGATTGAACCTATAGTTGCATTTAGAAGGTTTCATAGAGACAAGTGCAAGATAAAAAGATAACTTCAAATTTCTCGGGGGAGGAATATCAATGAAAGTTGGAGATAATACATATTCGCTAAAAAAATAGAATGCTATACCTAAATTCGATTTAGACGGGGTGGAAAAATGAATTATGATTATATAGAAATAACTTTATTTATTTGTGCTATAGTAATAACAATTTTACTTATAGTATCTAATAGGAAGGATCAAAAAAAGTCACGTAGTACAGATGCTATAGACACAGGAATATTTTGTATTAAAGAGCCACGATTTGTTAAAAATCTATTTTGTGTAGGATGGGGTGTGGCTTCAATATGTTTGATTGGAAGTTTTTTCTCTTGCATATGGAATGGTTTTACGCTTGGTAACATTATTACAGTGTTAGTCTTTCTCTGTTTCGAATTATTTAATTTGTACTGCTTGTTGAGAACAAAATACTGGAAAATATCTGTAAATAAAGAGCAAATACTATACAGAAATTTGTTTGGCGTGACAAAAGAGTATAATTTTAAGGAAATATTGGTTAAACAGAAAAACAACTCGGCGATTGTGGCTTATAAGGACAATAAAAAGATTTTTAGCATTGGGACAGAGCTGATTGAGTATGCGGATTTTTTATGGTGGGCAGTAAAATATAAAGTATATGTAAAATAAATGCTTGTACAATCTATAATACAATCAGTGATTTTTTTGATGGCGAGGAGGGAAATTAGATGAAGAGAAAAATATATATTTTATTGGCATGTATTACAATGGCTTGTATGTTAGGTGCATGTTCAGCTAAATCTGAAAAGCAGGATGAAGAAGTGGTAGAACCAAAGCAGGATGAAGAAGTAGTGCTATCTGAAAAGCAGAAAAAAATATTAAAAGAAGCTGGGCTTCCACAAAATTATGATGAGTTGGATACTATGCAGCAAATAAATATTAGAAACATTGGCTTAATGCTAGATTATATAGAAAATAAATATGATAAGGAGTTTGAATTTTATAAATTTTATGCAGACTCAACCGGTTTTGAGGCTCCATCATTAGAAGTTTATCCTGTTGATGACAGTGAATGCATAGTAACCGTTAAAAGTGTAACTGAATCAGATTCAAAAAAAGTTACTTATACCGATGATTACCTAGAATTACAGTCGATGACCGAATATGAACAGGAAATAAGAAATTGTATAAAAGATAAATTTCCAGAAACTGAATTTGAGGTGTTTTCAACAATAAATATCCTAGAAGAAGGAGAAGGGGATGCATTATCCAGAGCATCAGCTACAACATACATATGCATGGTTGATCCTTTTGAAAAAGAAGAGGATGCTTTAAAAGCTGCAGAGGAAGTAATTAGCTATATACAGGATAAAAATGGGAATAAACCTAATGGTGTTTATTATTATATGCAGACTGAAGAGCAGTTTAATCATACTTACGTCACATCTGCAAATGACGACTTCTCAGATGTTGAATATAAATATAGAATAACAACAAACAACAGCTATAGTAAAATAGAGGAAAAATAAATGCTGGATACAACTGTAATGATAAGACGGCATTTATACAGTGGTTATAGATGAAGTAAAATCGGGATTTTTAGAGGCAAATTATATTACAGTTTTACATTTTATGAAAATCTAAAAAGTACTGTGTATTCCTTACTGGATGAGGACTTTGTATAATTGAAGACAGTGAAATTTATAAATTGGGATTTGTCGACTTAATTGAATAAATAATGACACGCATAGACGTTTTCATTTGTAGGAGAAGATTATAATAAAGGTTTATTTAGTGTAGAGGATCTTAGAATCCTCTATTTTTTGTAAGCGGAGATTCGTCCACAGTCTGTGGATGATTTTGTGATTGATATAGTGAATCATCAACAAGCTGTTTACGATTTGGGAGAAAGATATGATTTGTCTTGATTTTAGGCACTAAAGGTGCTATTTTTAATTTGTAACATAAAATACGTTACAAAATAAAAAGAGGTTTATATATGAAAGAATTTATAGAGAAGAGCATTGGGATGGAAGTAGATATTAAAGATGTAGACTATAATGGAAAACTTCCAATGGTCTATTCTTCATTATATGATTTCAAGATTGCGAGTATGCATAATATAGAGTGGTTAATAGCAATTCCAAAGGAAAAAATCAATTTGGCTCAATTACGAAAGAACCATAGGCAAATTGAAAAGCTTTTGGATATGCGTTGTGCTTTGTATATAAAGAATACTAGCACTTACTCTAAGAATGCAATGATAGCAGATGGAATTCCTTTTATTGTAGAAGATAAGGAAATATTTCTTCCATTTTTAGGTATTCTTCTTAATTCTGCTACTGAAAGAACTATAAAACCAGTTCAAAGAATATCATTTTTAACTCAGAAAATGATTCTTACAGCAATTTATGGAAAATGGAATGGAGTTACAGTTACAAAAGCTGCAGAACAACTAGATATAACAAAAATGTCTGCCTCTAGGTGTTTTGACGAGATAGATTTTTTTGATATGCCAATTCTTGGAACAAAGGGCAAGTCACGTGTCATTAATGTGCCAGATGATGTAAAGGAATTGTGGAGTAGCATTGAAGTTTATATGAGAAATCCGGTGATTAATATCTTTTATATTAATGATAATTTAAATCTTCCTGTCTTTGGTGGAATGTCAGCGCTTGCTGAATATTCAATGATATCTGATAATAAATATCCGACTTATGTCGTGGCAAAGAAAGATATAAAAGAGCTGGCACTGAAGGATAGATTGGTTGATATAAAAAAAGATGAACCTGGCTGTATTATACAGGAGGTAGGTTATGTGGTTTCATTCGGTAAAGGTGGTGCGATAGATCCATTGTCACTTTTACTATCATTAACAGATGATGAAAAAGCGGATGAAAGAATTGAAATTTCTATAAGAGAAATGATGGAGGAATATGTATGGTAGCAGGGTTGCTGAAATTTAAAGAGTTGTACTGGTCAAGATTTTTGGTAACACTTTGGTCCGAAAATAACTACTTTGATCTTGCCTCCATAGGAGTCAAATATCCATTAGCTGAATGTGGTCTT